>VAPL010580306.1_pt1 | contig 13559 bp, 10 predicted proteins | sample 3395061 | NCBI WGS metagenome assembly VAPL01 (sample SAMN08290444, study PRJNA428436) | hydrothermal vent metagenome | isolation source: Deep-sea hydrothermal vent chimney 2 | place: Pacific Ocean: Juan De Fuca Ridge | depth 2182 m m | reverse complement strand
CCCCATGGGATTGAAAGAATTGACCACTAAGAAGTTTATTGTCTACGGCAGCGGTCAGGTTCGGGAGTGACTGCTAATCTGAAATCAGGCCGCCTGGGTTAGGGTAATGGGCAGAGTCTGGGGCAGAGGGAAAAAGATCGGCATTCTCGGTGGTACCTTTGATCCGGTACATAATGGTCATCTATCCGCCGCTTTGGGGGTGAGGGAACACTTCGCGCTGGATGGGGTTCTTATGCTGCCTGCTGCTCGGCCTCCTCATAAGGGCGGTAGCCCCATCACCCAATTTAGAGAACGGCTAACCATGCTGGAACTGGCTGTTGCCGGGCAGCCGGGTCTCTCGGCCTGCGCCATGGAGGGGGAGAGACCCGGCCCCTCATTTACCATTGACACCCTCCGCGCTCTGCGGCAGGGCAACGGATCGCAGCTTTATTTTATTATCGGGCTTGATGCCTTTGCTGACATTCATACCTGGAAGGAGTATGATTTGCTCCCTGACGAGGCTCATCTCGTGATTTTGAACCGTCCCGGCAGTCTGATACCGGCGGCTGAATACATCACGGAGTTTTTTCCTGCCTTCAGCACGGTGGATGATGGTAAAAGCTGGCAGGCGGCGGGAGTGGCAGGGGAAATATATGTGCCTGCCATGGAGGCTCATGCTGTTTCATCTTCCATGCTCAGGACAGCGGTGGCGGCGGGGCGGGATATCCGCACTCTTACCCCGGCAGCGGTGGCTGAGTACATAGTAAAAAATCAACTGTACCAAGGCCCTGAGGGGTGAAATGTTGTAAGAGTTTACCAGCACCTCATCTTCGCCGGTTTTGAACTCCTCATATTGATAGGGAGTATAGGTTAGAGTCCAAATCGAACAGGAAAGTGCAGACTCCGAATCTAAGACACTGGTGAACTCATACGGCTCGGGGTTACTCCAAATGGATACCCATGGTGAACTGGTACGAAATATTAATTCGGAAGGTGAAATTTGCTATGCCTCCCCTGAACATTCAAAAGTACAATAACTCCCGTTATATTCGTTTTGTTACTGTTGTCGGTCTGATAGTTAATATCCTGTTGACAACGGTTAAATTCTGGGCCGGGATAGTGGGGCATAGTCAGGCCCTGGTGGCAGACGCCATCCACAGTCTGTCGGACACCATCTCTGATCTGGCAATCATTATCGGTTCTTATTTCTGGTCTAAACCGGCGGATGCGGATCATCCTTACGGCCATCGCCGCATTGAGACTATTATTACCCTTTTTGTGGGGTTGATGCTGGTGCTGGCCGCGGTGGGGATTATCCGCCAGGCCTTTTTGACCATTCATGGCGGCAGGCATATTCGGCCGGATCTGATCACCGCCGGAGTAGCGGCACTCTCGGTGTTGGTGAAGGAGGCGCTTTACCGCTGGACAAGACAGGCGGGGGAGAAGTGCCGTAGCGGCGCGGTTCTGGCGAATGCCTGGCATCATCGCAGTGATGCCATGAGTTCTATTCCGGCGCTGGTTTCTATAGTCGCTAGTATTGTGCTGCCGGGGATGGCCTTTCTGGATCGGTTGGGGGCGGTTGTAGTTGCCCTGTTTATTTTGCAAGCCGCTCACAAAATTATGCTGCCTGGTTTAAAGGAACTGGTTGATACCAGCGCCGATGATGAGATTTGCAGACAAATTAGAGAAATAGCTATGCTGATGCCGGGGGTATGCGATATTCACCGCCTGCGGGCCCGCTTATCTGGGGCCAGGCTTTATGTAGACCTTCATATGGTGGTGGATGGGGATATCACTGTCCGCCAGGGCCATGAAATAGGCAAAGCGGTTAAAAACCGTATCATAAACTCCGATCTTCAGGTGGTGGATGTGGTAATTCATCTGGAACCGCAGTAGGGCAGTTTACTGCTTTCTGATCTCCACTCCAGCCTTGGCCAAATACTCTTTGACCTTACCAATCGGCACCTCCCGGCGATGGAATATGCCGGCGGCCAGAGCGGCCTCGGCTCTGGTGCTGGCAAAGACCTCGGCAAAATGGGCCGGACAGCCCGCGCCGCTGGAGGCGATAACCGGGATACCGACATTATCACGTATCAGGTTAATAAGCTCCAGGTCAAATCCCATATTAGTGCCGTCCCGGTCGATACAATTCAGTAATATCTCGCCAGCTCCCAGCTTTTCGCAGATCTGGGCCAGGGTCAGGGCATCCAAGTCACGGCCCTCACGGCCGCCCTTCACCGTGCATTGATACCAGCAGTACTCCTCGCCCTTAGGGCCGGGCAGAGTGGTTTTTATGACGTGGTGATCCGCCGCCTCTGTCTCATTTTTGACATATATTCGTCTCGGATCGACAGAGATGACCACCGCCTGGCTGCCATAACGCTCTGAAATCTGGCTGATGGCGTTATCATGGAGGCCCTGGAGGCGGTATTTTTCTGCCGTGTACACGGCATCGCTGCCGATGGATATTTTGTCGGCTCCGGAACGAAAATACTCTGAAGCTACATCCAGGGCCGAGTAATCGCGGCCCTGAGAATCGGTAAAGTCGCGGATGCCGCCGCCGATGGTCAGCGGTACGAAAACCTGTTCTGAGGTACGTTTTAAGACCTCTAACATAGGTTGATCTTTTAGGGGAAAATCCCGGAAACCAGTGATGTTCAGAAAGGTTATTTCATCGGCCCCCTCCTTAAAATACCGACGGGCGAGTTCCACGGGTTTACCAAGATTTCTCACCTCACCCTCATCCCGGACATTGTACTGGTCGCCTTTGGTGACGATTAGATCACCGTTGTCATTACTGCGGACGTCAAGACAGGCGATAATTCGTTTTGCCAGCTTAGTCTCGTTGTCGGTGGCTGCTGGTTTGCTGCTCAACTCAAGCACTTTATCCGCGGATAGAAAGTTCTGGAGAATTTTGAGCCCGGCGGCCCCGCTTTTTTCGGGGTGGAACTGAGTGGCACAGACATTGCCCCGGTTTACAGAACTGATAAACTCCTCTCCGTAATTGGTGGTGGTGAGAATCCAGCCGCGGTTGGCATCTGTCTCCATGGCCCGATAGGAGTGGACAAAATAGAGCTTTTCGTTCTTGTAATTATCAAAAATGATGGAATCTTTGCGGCGTTGGATACCGTTCCAACCTATATGGGGAATGGCAAGCGGGGCAAGACCAAGGTCAAAACGGCCCACGGCGCCGGGAATGATCCCCAGCCCTTCGATGCCGGGGGACTCCTCACTGCCGGAAAACAGGGTATGGAGTCCGAGACAGATGCCGAGAAAGGGCCGATCGGCCAATAAATAGTCCCGCAGGGCATCTATGTAACCTAATTCCCGCAGACGGGTCATGGCGCTGCCAAAACTGCCTACTCCTGGGAAAATTAACTTTTCAGCCTGGTTAATGTCTCTGGCCGAGGCCGCGTCTTTAATCTTAAAGCCTAATTTTTTAATGGCGTTACGGACGCTTCTGACGTTACCGGCACCATAGTCAAGCAGGGTTATCATTGTAATATATTGGAAGTGATTAACTGGAAAGAACTAAACTCATTAGTTCGTGATCTGTTTATGAGCCCTATGTTACCTGACCAGGATGGTAAATGCAATTATTGAATGACGCTAATCCGTTAACTGCTCTCGTTTATGGCGCAGACGGTTGAGGATGGAATCAATGCTCTCAAAGACCTCATCCTCTTCCTTTTGAACAAGATGGTAAAAATCGCATTGCATGCAGTCTTTTATCTTACAGGCAAAAGAACCCTGCACGCAGCCGCCGCAAAGAGTGCCGCTGACGGCCCAGCATACCCGGCCGCCATTCTTACCGCCATGCATATCAGAGGCGGCGCATTCCAGTGCGGCTTGACATACCCCCTGGCTACTGACGCGCAGGCCGTTGGGTTCCCGGCCGCAGTGCATGTATTCCCAGCAGTTCAGACGCGGCAGATCATAGCCCAGGGGGCGTAGTACCTCTTTGAGCCGCTGACGGGTAATAGGTTTGGAGAGCAGGTGTTCCCCGTTTTTGATTTTTGCATATCTGGGCGGCATCTTACCGCCGCCCAGAATAATGGTACGTTCTGCTGAGCCGTTGCGCAGGGCCAGCGCCATAGTTTTGATGGCCAGCTTGTTTTTTTCTTCATTGGCGTTTGGCGGGGGGAAGACGATGAACAGCAAATCGAAGTGACTGTCGGCATTTAAGGTGTGGCTGATGGCGTCATGACCTTTCTCGTAATCCATGAAGATGCTGATATTTCGGCTTAAGGGACTTAGAAGTACCATGAGGGAGGAGGCCTCCACTGTTGATTCATCAATAATTATAATCTTTGGTTCATTTTTGTTGCTCATTATTTTTCACCATGATGTTAAAAATTGAAATCAGGAATACCTTGGTTCTTGGGTAACTGTTCAGGAAAGCGCAGACTCTGGATGTGTCCAAGATATGGTTGATAATACCGTTCAGCAGGTAAGCGGGCTTGCGAAACTCCGGATTGGGCGCAACTGAACAGTTACCAATTCAATTATATTTTTGTATCACAAAATATTAGCTTGGTACAAGCTAAAAATAAGAGGTTATTCGGCGATGATTCATCTTGTTATTCAGAGCCCGTATATTCCAGACGGCAGGCTGTAAATGCCGGCTGGCAGTAGATGCTCCTTGCTATTATTGTTTTCTTATGGAATATATGCAGTGTTATATTTTGCTTATTAAGCGGCGCCTTGTCAATGGGGCGCTTTTTTACTTTTTTGTCTGGAGATGTATGGAAAAGGTTGACAGTGAAAAGCTCATTATTGAGCTCAATTTTAGAAATGAAGTTATAAATGAACGGTTAGAGGGTGATGAGGTCAGCAGCGAAAAAATGCTTGAACTCCTGCCTGAAACCGTAATAGATAAACGTACCTTAGAAACCATTGAGATTCACAAACTCTTTAAGTCCTTAGATTACACTAAGACCTTTGTCGGAGCTGCTCATCTCTGCCATTCTCTCATTAACCCGCCTGAATCAATTGAGCTGGTGTACGCCAAGCAGGACGCCTTCTGTGAGTTGGCTGCCAATGTCAATCTGCAGAAGGAGATTAAGGAATTTCTTGTCGGTTTCCATGAGGGAGAGGCGGATATATTTACATTTCTTAATGCCCACATTCACCCAATGACGGCTTATGGTGATTATAAAAAAGCCATGCGGGCCATTGAGAAGATGATGACTCTGGTCAAAAAAATTCCGCAGCCGGAGACGGTTTATCTGGATTCCATGGTTAAGACCATTAAGAGTTTTAACCGTTCTATTACCAGAGAGATGGTGGAAGGCCCGGTTTATCGTACCTTGAGCGGTCTTAAAGCCAGGAGTGACAAGACCATTTTTAATCCGGGATTACGCTTTTATCCCACCCGCCTGGGGCTTGGTTTCTGGGGGCCGGGTCTTGCCGCTCTCTTTTTTCTGGCCGGTTGGCTTATTCCATTCATGAATCCCCCCAAGGCCCTGGTTCTCTGTCTGCTCTTCACCATGATGACGGCAGGCGGCGGTCTTTACGGCTTGCTGATTAAGCCTATCATAGATTACGAAACTGCTATTCTGCCGGTACGAGAGATGCTTCTGGAATCTAATCGTTTCGGCTCTGCTCTTGAGGCGGTGGCGGCCATTGATGAGTTATTGTCCTTTGTCCGGTTCGCGGAAGATATGCCGCACCCAACGACCATCCCGGAGATTACCAATGAGACCAGTCATTTCTTTGTGGCCCGCGGTCTGCGTAATCCCATTAGTGCCAAGGATGATCCAAATTTTGTGGCCAATGATGTGAACCTGACCAAGGCTCGGATGACCTTTATCACCGGCCCTAACAGTGGCGGTAAAACCACCTACTGCAAGACCATCGTCCAGAATCAGCTTCTGGCCCAGATTGGGGCACCCGTAGTAGCCAGTGCCGCTATGATTAATATGGCCGATCATATAACCTACCAGGCCCCCTCCTTTGATAGTCTCGCAGACCATGAGGGCCGTTTCGGTACGGAATTAAAGGTTACAAGGGATATCTTTTATTCGGTAACTCCCCGTAGTCTCGCTATTTTAGATGAGATAGCTGAAGGTACCACCACCAATGAAAAGATAACCCTGTCGGTGGATATTATGAATGGTTTTCTTGCCATTGGTAATAATACCATGCTGGTAACTCACAGTTACGAGTTGGTGGATAGATTCTGTGAACAGGGCCAGGGACAATATCTGCATGCGGACTTTAAGGATGATAAACCTACCTATAGGATGATTTCGGGGATATCGCGAGACAGTCATGCCCATAGGGTGGCGGAAAAAATTGGATTTTCGCCGCTTGATATTGAAAACTATCTGCGGGAAAAGGGTTATAAGGCCGAGGGATAAATTTACAGGCCCTTAGTGACTGCGTGGTGGTTGATTATTATTAAACTGATTTATTATTCCAGCCAGCCGCAGGGATTCTTCTTCTTTGTCCGGGGGGACAAAGCCGTTCTCTACGAGATATTGATCCAGATCCCGCATCTCAAGAACTAATGACTCATTGCTGTCAAGCCGCCTTTTTTCCCAAAAGTCGATCATTTTGTTAAAGGCCTGCTCCATGGAGTTACCCCAGAACAGATAATAGCCATAGCCGTATTTGGTTAAGCAAGCCGGCCTGACAGGGCCGCTCCCCATTTGCTTGCGGGCAAATGATATTGGCAGCGGTTGTGGATATTGGCTGTTATTGTTGGTTTGACTATTCATCATGGTCTGGACAGATACTATTTATATTCATTAATGGAATATTTATATAATAGCACAAAATGTAGTAATTAATAAATACCCCGGCCGGGGTATTTATGGGTATCTGTACCCTGATTGTATTTTTAGTATCCTTATTGGGGGTTATGATGAAAATTTCCATGCGCTGGGCGACTATAATTGGTTCAATTCTCTTAGTATGGGGAGCTAATCTTATCATTATCCCCTCCTCCTATTTTAATTCACAGCACATCCTCCTGCGTCATTCACGGGATATTATGGTTAATATCTCTGACTTGACCATGGAACAGTCGTATAATCATCTCTATAAGGCCAGAAGCGCCGCTAACCTTACTAAATTGCTGCTAAGCTCCCGGGTGGTAACTCATGAGAGCGCGGTGGGATTTGGCGCCCTGGAACGTTATTTCTTCGATCAACTGGCCACCTATCCCCATTTGGCCGGGATCTATTTCGGGACACCGACTGGGGACTTCTTCTATGTCAATCGTGATAATTCCAGGATTAAAAATGGTTTTCGTACCAAGATTATTAAATATGGCCCCAAGGGTAGAACCTGCCAGCTGACCTGGCGGGACAGTAATTACAAAATACTTGCCCGGGAGAACGATCCAAGTGATACCTATGACCCGCGGCAGCGTCCATGGTACCGGAAGGCCATTCGCAATAATCATATCGTCTGGACGGATCCTTACATCTTTTTTACCTCCCAGCGGCCTGGGATTACCATAGCCGGTTCTTCCTATAATAGCCAGGGCCGTCTGCAGGGGGTGGTTGGAGTGGATATTGATATTGCCGAGCTTTCTACCTTTATCGGTAAATTGCGGGTCGGTAAATCCGGCGAGGCATTTATGCTGAACCGTAATGGCGATGTCATCGCCTATCATGATATCAAACGTTTGATTGTCCATACCGGCCCCACAGGAGCCACCCATCTCGCCAGTGTTGATGAGCTTGATAATCCGGTGATTACCAAGGCCTTTGCCTCGGTGAAGTGGCATTATGATAAGGATGGTAATATGCGTCTGCCAAAGCCGGTCTTCACCTCTTTTCTCTGTAAGGGCAAGCGGTATACGGCCATGTTCACCCCCTTTGCCGATAAAAAATTGCCCTGGGTTATCGGGGTATATATTCCTGATGATGATTATCTTGGAGAGATAAAACATAGTCGGAAATTGAATATTATTTATACGGTGCTGCTCTCTGGTATTGCCTCCCTGCTGGCCATGGCTTTTGCCAGAGCCATTACCCGGCCGGTGGTTGCTCTCCAGGAAGCGGCCAGGGCCATTGAGAAAAATGATATGACTCCCACCATCAAGGCGGACTCCATCTTCCAGGAGATTCAAGAGACTGCCGATGGTTTTACCAGAATGCAGAAGTCGATTATTAATTATCGGCAGGAATTAGAGGAGCGGGAAAAACTGCATGCCGCCATTACCAGTACCGCCAATGATGCTATTATTCTTATTGATCAGAAGGATAATATCTCCTACTGGAATCCAGCGGCAGAAAAAATATTTGGTTTCAGCAGTGAGGCGGTAATGGGGGCCAATATTTTTAAGACCATAATGTCATCTGATGATGAGGGTGAGGAGCGGGGAGCTACCCTTAGAGCCCATATTCAGCGCCTGAATGATTCCGGCCGGGCCTTTGAGCTTATGGCTGTAAACGCTCAGGGAACAAAGATCCCTATTGAGTTTTCTGCCGCCCATCTGACAATTAAGGGTCAGCAGCATGAGGTAGTTATTATCCGTGACATCAGTGAACGGAAGCGCCATGAGAAGGTTAAGAAACAGCTGGTGAATGATCTCCACGATGGTATTGGCGGTAATCTGACTAACATAAAACTGTTAGCCGAAATGAATGCCGCCCGGACAACGGATGAGGAGAACCGCCGGGTTTTGGAAAATATTGCTGATATTTGCCAGGACAGCATGCTGGAAATACGTAATTATATGGACAGCCTGGACGGTCGTGAGGTAAACTGGCCGAGCTGGCTGGCCGATTTAAGGCAGTATTGCTTTAAGACCCTGGAGGCGCATGGCATAAATTTTGAGATGCATCATGTCTTGAATCCCAAGGCCTGCCGCCCTTCATCTCTCTTGACGATGAACATGTTTAAGATTATCAGGGAAGGCCTGACTAATATTATTAAACACGCCCAGGCTGGTAAGGTACGGCTTGCTATTATTATAGATGGAGAGACCCTGCGTCTTAATCTGGCCGATGATGGCGGGGCCGATGCCGGTGATATTGAGCGCAACAGACATGGCCGGGGAATATTGAGTATGCGTGCCCGCTGCCGTGATTTGGGCGGAGAGTTGAGTTTAAGGGCGGAAAATGGTTTGAATATTGATATTATAATCCCTCTGAAGGCTGATTCGGAACATCTGGTCTGTCGGCAGGAAAATGTTTGAAGGGCGCGTAACTGTTCAGTCAGCAGCATCTGATCGAACCTGAGGTATTTCTGAACAGTTACGATTCGGTATTGAGAGCGATTTACCGCCTTCACTGAATAAGTTAAACGGGGAGCAGGGCAGATGCGGATAATGATTGTTGAAGATAACAGTATGCTGAGAGATAATCTCTTATTGCTCTTGGGTGGTGAAGCGGATATGGAGATTGTGGGCAGCTATGGTTCGGCCGAGGCGGTTCTTGCCCAGCTTGAGGGGGAGCCGCCTGATTTTATGCTGGTTGATCTGGGGCTGCCGGGGATGAGCGGTATTGAGCTTATTCGGCTGGTGAAGGAAAAACATCCCCTAATTGATATTATGGTGCATACGGTATTTGACGGCCGGGACACGGTATTCGCCGCTATCAAGGCCGGGGCCTCTGGTTATATCCTTAAAGGGGCGACACCAAGAGAGCTGATTGAATCAATTCATAATCTCTGCCAGGGCGGCGCTCCCATGAGCCCTAAAATCGCCCGGGCCATTATCAGTGAGCTGCAGGAGGTTAAAATCAGTGAGGAGTATATACTGTCGGCCCGGGAAAAGGAGATATTATCCGGCCTGGAGCTTGGTAACACTTATAAGGAACTGGCTGCCCTCCTGAATATCAGTCCCCATACAATTCATTCCCATATCAAGAAGATCTACGAAAAGCTGCACGCCAAAAGCCGCCGTGAGGCGTTGACCAAGGCCAAGCGTAAGGGGATAATATAGTTTGGCAGGTATGCCCGGCCATTCGGGTCCGGGGATTTCCGAAGTCTTACCAGATAATGGCTGGCTGGCCATGTTGTTCAAGATAGGCGTTACATTTAACAAATATGCCGGAACCAAGAAAGCCGCGATGAGCGGAAAGCGGTGATGGGTGGGTGGTTTTAAGGACGCAGTGCTTATTTGGGTCGATGAGTTGGGCCTTCTTCTGGGCGAAGGCTCCCCAGAGCATAAAAACCACCTGCTGCCGCTGCTGAGAAATGGTCTTGATTATATCGTCGGTGAGCTTTTGCCAGCCAAGTCCGGCATGAGAATTTGATCTCCCGGCAATCACAGACAGGCTGGCGTTCAACAGCAATACCCCCTGCTTTGCCCATCGGCTTAGATCCGGCGAAAACTTCTGCGGTTTGCCATGATAAATACTATTTGTGATTTCCTGAAAGACGTTTTTTAATGAGGGCGGAATTGGAATACCATCACGAACCGAAAAGCAGAGGCCATGGGCCTCGGAAACGCCCCTGTACTCATTTATGTAAGGATCCTGGCCAATAATCACCACCCTGACCTCATCAAAGGGGGTCAGACGCATGGCGTTAAAGACCATATCCCGCGGTGGATAAACCTTTCTGCCCATAGAGGATTTTCCATAGGCCTCATTTACCAGGGCCTTGTGATAGCCTGCCTTCATCAGTGGTATTGTCTCTTCCCAAAGTGTCATAATATTATTTCAGACCTCATAAAGTACAGTTTTCATTTTTTATTCCTCATCCTTGTAATTGCGCCGGGCCACTACCATTCTTAATTGCCCATAGGTGTAATCGTCTCCCATGGCAGCCTTTACCTCGCTGAGGGAATTTGTCTGCAGCCTGTCCAGAACCTCTTCAATCGCATTCTGCCGCTCGATTGAGAGTAATTTGTTGATATCTAACCGTCCATTTTCAATAAAAAAGCAGAGATGGGTCTCGATGGTTGATTGGACAAGCCCCCTTTCTTCGGCTATCTCGGCAATCGTCATCCCGTCCTGAAACATCCGCAGGCTGACATCCCTGGTGCCTGATGGAGCGGTTTTTTTTAACGCTGGTTTTTCCCCTGCGGGGACGGCCTTGGGGGCCGGGATATCCACGATGGTAACCCCCTGCTCCCGGCGATATTTTGTCACCATTGCCACCAGATCATCCCCGTATTTCTCCATGGTTTTAGGGCCAACCCCTGGTATCTTTTTTAATTCTGTTTTGTTGTCAGGTAAACGGACAGCTATCTGAATTAAAACCCTCTGATGTATTATCTGAAAATGCTCAATGCCCTGTTCCGCGGCCAGCCGGTTTCGCCACTCCCGCAAGGTCTGATACAATCCGGGATGGGCGATGTCAGATTCGGTATAGGCTGGAGCCTGTGCCTTATTGACCTTTTGCGGTATAAAATCCAGCTCTGCCTTGGATATGGCACGCAGGTAATCCGCCGGAGAAAATCCTTTCTCGCAGCAGCTGATCCCGGCCCGCTTAACGGTGATTTCCAGCTTCAGATTATTAAGGGCCCGGTCAATTTTTTTACGAAGCTCCGCATTGTCGCTCTCTATATGGGCGTTTTGCTCCAGTTCAGAAAAGACAGCGGTGAACTTTTCCCGAAACCAGTTTGAGGCCTTGCCGATACGTTCAAGGGTATGGGCATCGGAATCCGGCAGATTACTGGCCTTGAAGATAGTGGATAATTGCCGGCCAAAATTGTCAGCCACGGTAAATATATTCTTATCTGCTTTTTCCCACAACCTGTTGGGATCAGAAAGGCCGGTCAGATGGAGCAAGCGGGTGTTCTGCTGGGCCAAACGCAGAAAATAGCTCAACTGCGAACGCAGCTTGTCAAAGTTGAAACATTCCAGTAACAATTTCTGTTGATAGGCCAGCCTGGCCTGGCGCAACTGATCTTCCTGGGGCGGATGCCGCCTGATCTCCGCGTCAAAATTCAAAACATCTTCATCTGTTGCCACCCCTTGAGCAGAGATGGGGGAACGGAGGACAATCCCCTCTAAGCTCTTACAACGGCTCAGTGCCACATACACCTGACCGTGGGCAAAGGCCGCCTGGGCGTCAATAATGGCCCTTTCAAAGGTGAGCCCCTGGCTTTTGTGGATGGTAATGGCCCAGGCAAGCTTCAGGGGAAATTGGATAAATTCACCAATAACCTCCTCTTCAATCTCCTGGCTTTTTTGGTTGACGGTGTATTTAATATTCTGCCATTCCTCCGGTTCAACCTCAATTCTCTGCTTATCTCCAGCGCAAAAAACCTCGATACTTTCAGGGGTCAGCCTGGTCACGAGGCCTATTTTGCCATTATAATAGCGTTTCTCAGGGCTTGAATCGTTGCGCACAAACATGACCTGAGCCCCCTTCTTCAGCTGCAGAGTGGCGGGAGCCGGGTAGGCATGTTCGGGGAATTCGCCGATAATTTCGGCAGGAAATAAATACTTTTTGCCGGTCAGGGAATGGAGTTTATCCCAATTAATGGCATCTGCCTGCCGATTATGGGTGGTAAGGGTGATATAATCATCCCTCGCCGAAAAATCGGCAAGACAGCGTTTGTTTAAGGCGGCTTGCGTCTGCTCGTCAAGGCGGTTATCCCGTACCCGGTTCAGGAGTTCAATAAAATGGGGATCGGACTGCCGGTAGATGTGACGCAGTTCAATGGTCAACAGTTCGGTTTGACGAAGCGCTCTGCTGCTGAAAAAATAAACCGACTCATAATATTGCCGCAGAATCTGCCACTCATTGGGTTTGGCAATCGGGGACAACTGGTGCAGATCACCAATCATCAGAAGCTGCACGCCGCCAAAGGGCTGGTTATTACGGCGATGATGGCGGAGAGCCGCATCTATCGCGTCAAGCAGATCGGCCCGCACCATGCTGATCTCATCAATAATGAGTAAATCAAGGCTCTTGATGATCGCCTTTTTTTCGTTACTGAAACGAAAACGGCGCTGGTTGTTTTGTTCGTAGGCCTCGCTGCCCGGTACAAAGGGGCCAAAGGGTAATTGGAAAAAGGAATGCAGGGTAACCCCGCCGGCATTGATGGCCGCCACCCCGGTGGGCGCAGTAACAATCAGTCGTTTGGCGGTGTTTTTACACAGGTTGCGCAGAAAGGTAGTTTTGCCGGTTCCCGCCTTACCGGTGAGAAAGATATTGCGGTCGGTATGCTGGATAAAATCATGGGCCAACCGCAATTCGTAATTTGTCTTATCTGTATTAAACAAATTTATGTACTGACGATTTGTAACCAGTCAGCCTTCTAAGCAGCCGACTGGCCGTTGTTTAAAGGTAAGTTCACCAGCGCCTCATCTCCGTCCGTTTCAGCCCTCTCACGTACAGGAAGTACAGACTTCGAGGGCAGAAACAAACGGATCTACGGCACTGATGAACTCTTACACTATCGGGCAGCATCAACTTTGGTATTCTTGGTGAACTATTACATTTAAAAAATGTTCCGGATGCTGGGTAATTATAGCAAATTTATTATTATCCTCAACTGTTGTTTTATAAGGCTCGTTGCCTGTGTTTGCTGAATATCCGGCCTGGCATCGAACTATGGAACAAAGAAATACTACAAAATATAGTATTTGTCACATAGGTCGTTATCTAACTGGTTTTATGCTGTCTTATCCCCGCTGACGGTAATTAAGTTGATATAAAACCAT
>VAPL010296429.1_pt1 | contig 13570 bp, 13 predicted proteins | sample 3395061 | NCBI WGS metagenome assembly VAPL01 (sample SAMN08290444, study PRJNA428436) | hydrothermal vent metagenome | isolation source: Deep-sea hydrothermal vent chimney 2 | place: Pacific Ocean: Juan De Fuca Ridge | depth 2182 m m | reverse complement strand
TGCAACACACCGTTCATGCTCTTCGCAGCCAGGGAGAGCGAATCAATCATTGCGCACCTGCGCTGCTTTGGCAGCCGCGGTTGCTACGGCGCAGTCGGAAAACGACCGGCGTTTTCCCGCCACTTCCTGATAATCCTCATGACCCTTGCCGGCAATCAACACAATGTCCGCCGGATCTGCAGCATCGACCGCCCAGGCGATGGCCGCCGCACGGTCGTCGATGACGGTCACGACTCCGGGATTGACGAAACCGGCCAGTATTTCGTTGGCAATTTCACACGCATTTTCACCGCGTGGATTGTCAGCGGTAACTACGACGTTGTCCGCCAGACGTTCGGCAGTTTTCCCCATCAGGGGCCGCTTACCGGTATCACGGTCGCCGCCACAGCCAAACACACACCACAGCCTGCCTCGACAATGCGGTCGCAATGCACGCAACGCCGACTCTATCGCGTGCGGCGTGTGCGCGTAGTCAACGTAGACCGCGACCCCGGCCGTCGGAACGCGCTGCATGCGCCCGGGTGGCGCCTTGACCAATCGCAACACGTCGCAGGCCTGTTCGAGCTCAATGCCCTTGAGCAGCAAATAGGCGAGAACCATCGCGGCGTTTGCGACGTTAAAGTCGCCGGGCAGAGGCAAGCTGAATTGCCCATCGCCCCAGGAACTGACAAAGCTGATATCAGAGCCGCATTCGGTCGCGACCACCGAACGGACGAACAAATAAGGGCGACCGTTCGCAACACGATCGAAGTTCGTCGAAACCGTCAGCACATCCTGGCCACAACGAGCTGCCAACTCCGATCCGAACTCCGAATCCAGGTTGACGATCTTGTGCTTCGCGCTGTGTTCGAGAAACAAGCGAGCCTTGGTCTCGAAGTAGCTCTGCATGTCACCGTGATAGTCGAGATGGTCGCGCGTGAGATTAGTAAACAGAACGGCGTCGAACTGCACGCCATCAACACGCCCCTGAGACAGCGCATGCGACGAGACCTCAACGGCGGCATACGTCGCGGATTGCGCTACGAAATTCGCAAGGTGCCCGTGCATCTCCACCACTGCCGGCGTGGTCATACCGTTGGCACCCTGCAGTTCCTCGATGCCACAACCCAGAGTGCCGAGGTAAGCGCAACGCTTGTCGAGCAGTTGCAAGCACTGCGCCAGCAACCACGCGACGGTGGTTTTACCGTTGGTCCCCGTAATGCCGATTATTCGCAGGCGACTGGAAGGGTACGCGTAGTAGCGATTGGCGATCTCGCCAAGATGCGTATCAAGCTGCTCCACTGCAATCATCGGCACGCCTGTATCGGCCGGCACGACGCCGCTGCTCGAGTCCCACACCACCGCGCACACGCCCGCTCGGCGAGCCTCTTCCAGGTAGTCCAGACCGTGACTGCCGATGCCTTCACAGGCGAGGAATACAAAGCCTCGTTGCAGTTGCCGGGAGTCACTGGCGATACCACTGACGGACAACTCCGGTGCAACCGCGATGCCCCGCAGCAGTTCTGCCAGTGTCGGAGTGGCATCCATTTTCATGGCCGGCACACTCATTGACCTGAGTACCGGTCCGCCATCGCCTGCATAACATTGCCGGGATCGCGGGCGGGCATGGCGTCGGGGGGTATGGCCAACAGTCTCAGCGACTCTGACATCACGTCGGCGAATACCGGTGCCGCTACATCGCTGCCGTAATACAGTTCGCCACCGGGCTCGTCGATGACAACAACGGTTGCAAGTCGCGGATCGCTGGCCGGTGCCAGACCCGCGAAAATCGATATGTACTTGTCCTTTGAATAACCACCCTTCGCAAATTTCCAGGCGGTCCCGGTCTTGCCTGCGATGCGATAGCCATCAACAGAGGCCTTCGTTCCGGTGCCACCCGGGCGCACAACTTCTTCCAGCATGCGACGCACGGCGAGCGCTGTATCCGCAGATACGACGCGCTCGCCAACGGGCGACTCATTGATTGCGAACAGCGAAATCGGCTGCATCATGCCACTGTTTCCGATCGCCGAATACGCGTGCGCCAATTGCAGCGGCGTAACCGAAATACCGTAGCCGTAGGCTATCGTCGCCTGGCTGATCGGGCGCCAGTTGCTGTAGTGCGTCAACATGCCGGCTGACTCGCCCGGGAAACCACTGCTGGTCACCGCACCGAGGCCGAACTCAGTCATCGTTCCCCACAGTTGATCGGGCTGCAGATGCATGGCAACTTTGGTAATGCCAACGTTGCTGGAGCGCGCCAGAATCGTGGTCAGGCTGATGCGACCGAGGTTTCGACTGTCCTCGATTTTCTTGGCACCGACGGTGACATAGCCCGGCGCAGTATCGACCACACTACTCGGCCGGTATTGACCACTCTCAAGCGCGGCCGCGACGATCAGCGGTTTGATGCTCGAACCCGGTTCGAATATGTCCGTGATCGCGCGGTTTCGATAGCGAGCCGCCACGAGTTGCGAACGATCATTCGGGTTATAGGTCGGTTGATTGACCATTGCCAGCACTTCGCCGGTTTTCACATCGAGAATCACGATTGAACCCGACCGTGCGTCGTGCGATTTGACGGCGGCTTTCAGGGTTCTGTACGCAAGGTATTGCAGGCGCAGATCAATGCTGATCCTCAAATCCTTGCCGTGATTTGGCGGCCGGATGCTTTCGACGTTCTCGATAGATCGACCGAGACGATCTTTCAGCACTCGCTTGGCCCCGGGTTCTCCCTGCAGCCAGTGGTTCATTGCAAGTTCCAGACCCTCCTGGCCCTGATCGTCGATATCGGTAAATCCCACCAGATGACCAGTCACTTCCGAGGCCGGGTAGTAGCGGCGGTATTCACGCTGCACATTTATGCCGGGCAACTTCAATGCCATAACGGCCTGTGCAGCGTTCGGGTTCAGATGCCGTTTCAGGTAGAGAAACTCCTTACCCATGCTGCGCGTGATCCGCCGCATCAGAACTTCGGGTTTTAACTCGAGCGCGCTTGCCAGCTGGGGAACCTTGTCGAGGGCGCTGGTGAACTCCTTCGGATTGACCCAGATACTATCGACCGGCGTACTGATCGCCAGCGGTTCGCCGTTACGATCCAGAATCGTGCCTCGATGTGCGGAGATCGATTCGGTACGCAAATGGCGTGTGTCAGCCTGCTGGTTCAGAAAATCTTTGTCGAGGACCTGCAGATGCACGGCACGCGCAACCAGCGACGAGGCTAGCAGCGCGAAGAACGCCATCACCAGCGACACTCTGCCTGTGAAGCGTCGCGAAGTTGTTTGTTTTGTTTCTGCGCCGCGTGTCATGGCCGTTCAATTACGTAGATGTCCGATGATTCAGGTCGCTCCAGCGACAGGTCGCTCATGGCAACCCGTTCGATTCGCGCATGTGTGGCCCAGGTACTTTGTTCGATTTGCAACTGACCCCATTCGATATTCAATTCGTCGCGTTCGTTCGTTAAACCTTCCAATTGCACGAACAGCTTTCTGGATTCGTGCTTGGTATAGACCAGCGCAATGGCACTCAGAACGCAGACCACAGCAAACACGAACACGAGGAGAAACGGCTGCCGTGATTTCACCAGTTGCATCACAGGCGCTCCGCAATTCTCAGGCGTGCGCTGCGCGCTCGCCTGTTGGCGCCGATTTCGTCTGCCGTCGCGGATATCGCCTTACCGATATTTCGCAACTTCGGCTGATACTCTTCTGGAACCGAGGGCATTCCCCGATACGGTTCTGGCACGCGAGACTCATCACGCATGAAGCGCTTCACCATGCGGTCCTCCAGCGAGTGAAAACTGATCACACACAGGCGACCTCCCTGCCTCAAGACGCTGATCGATTGCTTTAGCACCGACTCGAGCTGCTCCAGTTCGCCATTAATCGCGATACGGATCGCCTGAAACGTTTTCGTCGCCGGATGTTTCTTGCTCGCCCGCGCCTTTCCGGGCACCGCCGCGGCAACGAGGTCCGCCAACTGGCGAGTAGTGCACACAGGAGACTCCGCACGAGTCGCTACGATTGATCGCGCTATTCTCGTCGCAAAGATTTCTTCTCCAAAGGTGCGCAACACGTGTTTCAACTCCTGCTCGTCCACAGACGCCAGCCAGTCGCTCGCGGACGTGCCTGAATCCGGGTCCATTCGCATATCGAGCGGGCCCTCGCGGAGGAAGCTGAAACCTCGATGGGCTTCATCCAGTTGCGGCGAGGAAACACCCAGGTCGAAGAGCAGTCCGTCGACTTTTCCGCACAGGTTTCTTTCGCCAATGAATGTCTCAAGTTGCGCACAACACCCCCTAATCAGTTCGAAACGCGGATCGTCAGTCAGGGAAGTTGGTGCTGAAGCAATTGCGTCCGGGTCTCGATCGATAGCGATCAGTCGTCCGTTCGAATTGAGGCACTTCAGTATTTCCCTGCTGTGACCACCGCGACCGAACGTTCCGTCGACGTAACAGCCGTCTTCAATTATCTCCAGCCCCTGAAGGACTGGTCCCAGCAGCACCGGCACATGCTCGTTGCTGCTCATGAGATCGCTTCCAAGCTAGAAGGAGATCGACTCGAGATCGGCCGGCAATTCGCCGTCGTCCTCATCGCTAAGCCACGCGTCGCGCTTCTCATCCCAGGTTGCTTCATCCCACAATTCAAACTTGTTGCCCTGCCCGATCAGCATTCCGTGTCTTTCGAGGCTCGCGAATTCACGCAATTCTTTCGAGACCAGAATTCGACCGTTACCATCCATATCGACCTCAGTCGCATAACCGACCATAATGCGCACAATACGGCGCGCGACCTTGTTCAGACTGGGCAGGCGCACCAACTTACGCTCGAGCTCTTCCCAGTCGGGCAGCGGATAAACGAGGAGGCAGTGATCTCTATCCACCGTGACAATAATCTGGCCATCACAACGGGCACACAGCCGCTCCCGATACCGAGTCGGTATTGCCATACGCCCCTTGGCGTCCAGTGATACTTTGGTTGCGCCTCTAAACACGGTGGTGCGGACTTGCCGGGAATCGCTCTTCTGGCGCGATATCCGGGCTGGATGCCCATCTCCTCCCACTTTTTTCCACTTTTCAACACTATAGGGACGGCCCTGATGGCGGTCAATGACCGCGACTGTTTAACTGTTGTTGTACAGTGACTTAGAGGCTATCCGGTGGCTCAAAAAGGGCGAAAAGTGGCAACCATCGCGCGAACAAAATCATATAGTTGCGCTTACTTCTTAGAGGACGCCTTAACAGTGGTCGGGGAACTGGCCGTCGCCGCGCCATGAGTGCCCGTCGGCAGCAAATTGCGCAAGCCGCGCCCAAAACCGGCCTCAGGACAAAGTTTTATTTATAAGCTATTGATTTATTTAAATAATTTGGAAGGTGAGAAAGTCGGAGTCAGCAATAAGCCGGGTTCTGTCATCGACAACCATTCATCTGGGACAGCCGTCACCGACTGCCTCAAGCGACCTACCCGGGAGTCCGTTCGGTACCGACGGTGCGGGCCGTAACCCGCATACTCCCCTATTTGGTCTTGCTCCGGGCGGGGTTTACCTTGCCGCGAACTGTTACCAGTCGCGCGGTGCGCTCTTACCGCACCTTTTCACCCTTACCAACCGAAGTTGGCGGTATATTTTCTGTGGCACTTTCCGTGGACTCGCGCCCCCCAGGCGTTACCTGGCGCCCTGTCCGAAGGAGCCCGGACTTTCCTCTGCGGCGAACCACAGCGATTGTCTGACCAACTCCGACCCTCTCGGCGAAGCAGTCTACAGAAAATTACGCTGACAAATACGGTGACTGACACCGTATTTGTCAGCGTAGCTCCAGGAGGCGGTCGTAGAGAGCGTTCTTTTTCTTGCCGAGTATACGTGCCGCAACTTTGGCGACGTCTTTGGCGGGCAGGTAGGCAGCGAGCTCCAAAAGCGTACGATCAACCTCCAGATTCGATTCCGGTTGCGCATTCGAACCGCTTACCACAACGACAAATTCGCCCTTGCCGACGATTACATCCGTTTTGATATCGCGTTGTAATTCGCCCAACGTACCGTGGACGCATTGCTCGTGCATCTTGGTGAGTTCGCGGCCAAGGAATGCGCACCGGTCAGCACCGAACGCTTCGACCATATCGTCGATTGACTCCGCTACGCGATGCACCGACTCGTAGAACACTAACGTGCGCGGTTCCGGTGCGAGACTCGACAACGCGGCCCGACGAGCTACCCGTTTTGCCGGCAGGAATCCTTCAAAACAGAATCGGTCGGTCGGAATACCGGCCGCACTAAGCGCCGCCGTGACAGCGCTCGCGCCGGGTACCGGCGAGACGGTGATATCGTTTTTATGGGCCTCCCGAACCAGCCGAAAGCCCGGATCGCTGATTAACGGTGTGCCGGCATCGCTTACCAAGGCCACGGAATCGCCCTGCAACAGCACCTTGATAAGCTCTCCGAGTACCTCTTCTTCGTTGTGATCGTGCAATGCCATAAGTCGGCATTTGCAGCCGATAGAGAATAGCAATCGCCCGGTACGCCGGGTATCCTCAGCGGCAACAAGGTTGACTTCAGCGAACGTTTTGCGCGCTCGCGGTGTCAGATCTTCAAGATTGCCGATCGGCGTTGCAACAACGTATAGCGTACCGCTCATCTGGCGCTGGACCCTCTACGGTAATAGACATGGCTTTGGACACTCGACATCCTGCAGGCAAACGACGCTCACTGGCAAGCGTTGTCGCGTTACTGCTGACCTCTTTCCTGCTCGGAGCGTGTGGCACTACCGGCATAGGTGCCCTGTCGGGCTCCGGCGAACACCGCGCCGAACGACTGGCACAAGACGGCCGTCACGACGATGCCGCAGGTGCGTACATCGGCATGGCCACGGACGCTTTCGGCGTCGAACGCGACCGCCTTACGCTGCTTGCAATCGAGCAATGGCTGAACGCCGGAGATGAGCGCCGTGCCCGCCGCGCCCTGGCCGACCTGACGCAACCTGCCTCGGAACCGTTGCTGTCGATCTGGAACACAAACTCGGCCGCATTGTCACTGTACCGGGGTGATGCCGACGCGGCACTCCTGCTGCTTGAGCCGATGAGTCGTCGGCCGCTGTCGCGGCGCGATCGCCTGCGTGTTGAGGCGCTGCGAGCGGACGCATGGATTCAAAAACAAGACCCGGCCCGTGCGGTCGAACTGATGACACAACGCGAGTCCTGGCTCGAAAGCTCGCGCGGCATCGAACAAAATCGCAGGCGACTCTGGCAGGGCTTGCTGTTCAGCAACCCGCTGGTTCTGCGCGAGTCTGCGCAACTCACCGCCAACGAGCAAACACGCGCCTGGCTGATTCTCGGCTCACTGGCGACCAGCACCGGTCAGCAAGGCGTGGGCTGGAATAACGGCGTCGCCCGGTGGCGGGACGCCAATCCCGGCCATCCGGCACTGGCGATAATCGGGGACTCCAATTTACAGCACCTTGAGTTGCAGGAATATCCGCGCCAGGTCGCATTGTTGCTACCACTGTCCGGGCCCTCAGCCACGGCGGGAAAAGCGGTTCAAAACGGCTTTCTTGGCGCCTATTTCGCGACGGTGAGCGCACTGGACGAGCCGCAGTCCGTTCGCATCTACGATGTAAATTCTGAAGGCGGTGCCAGCGCCGCCTATCGGACCGCCGTTGCTGATGGCGCAGAGTTTGTGGTCGGCCCTTTATTGAAGAAAAACGTGACTGAACTGGCGAACGACATTCTCGTACCCGTTCCCGTGTTAACCCTGAACTACGTTGCCGCCGAAACACTCGCACCGCCAGGACTCTATCAGTTCGCGCTTGCACCCGAAGACGAGGCAGCTTCCGCGGCAAACCGCGCGCTCAACGACGGCTACACCCGGGCTGTTGCCCTGGTCCCGAACAACGACTGGGGCCGTCGCGTGTTGCAAAGTTTTGCAACCGAGTTCGAAGCTCTTGGCGGAACACTACTGGACTATCGAAACTATACGCCCGACAAACAGGACTTCTCCAACGAAATCGAAAATCTGATGGGCCTCTCGGGAAGCGTACAACGCTACAGACGCCTGCGAGCAAACATCGGCAGCTATAGCTTGCAATTCGACCCTCGTCGTCGTCAGGATGCCCAGTTCGTTTTTCTTGCCGCAGCCGCCGGACCGGCGCGACTGTTAAAGTCGCAATTGAAATTCCATTATTCAGGCGATCTACCGGCTTACTCGACCTCGTCCGTGAATTCGCTTGATGGCCGTTCCAATGCCGACCTCAACGGCATCATGTTTGCCGATACGCCATGGCTCATCGATCCGCAACCGTGGATTCGTTTCCTTCCCGGCACCTACGCGAAGTACTGGCCCGAGGAGCGTCGACTTGGCCGACTGCACGCAATGGGCTACGACGCCTACAATCTTATCGCCTCGCTCTACGCCAGTCGTAGCGGTGAGATAGCGGAACTGGATGGAGCAACCGGACACCTTTCTCTCGATCAACAAGGACGCGTTCATCGGCGTTTGGCGTGGGCACAATTCCAGCGTGGCGAACCCGTCATATTGCCGAGCCAGGATGCGGTCAGTGGGCCTATTCAGGACATGAGCGAAGACGGCGAATTGATCGCCCCAAATGCGGCTGACGAGGCACCTTGGGACACTCAACCACAGCGGTAAAAGGCCAATGTGCGGAACAAATCGCGTTGGGCTATTTGCTCGGGCAAGGACTCACGCCCGTGCGCCGAAACTATCGCTGCCGCCGCGGCGAAATCGACCTCATAATGATCGAGGGTGATTGTCTGACGTTCATCGAAGTACGTTCCCGAGCATCCGCCGCATTTGCGCCCGCTAGCCACACTGTTGACCATCGAAAACAGCAAAAGCTTATTCGCACCGCCGCTACATTCATCTCTCGAAACCGCCGATACGCAAACCACACGATGCGCTTCGATGTGGTAGCCGTAGAAGGTCACGAGAATCCGAGAATCTCGTGGATACCGGACGCATTTCGACCGAACAGCTCAACCCACTGGTAACTTGCTGGTAGAATTCGACGGCCAAGACACCGGCGGAGAAACCATGGATCCTGTTACCCGAGTTCGTGACCATTTCGCGGAGAGTATCGCTACCAAGGCGGCAGCCGCAGAACCACTGGCGGAGAGCATCGCCGCCGCAGGCCGCTTAATGAGCGACGCACTGCTCGACGACGGAAAAATCCTGAGTTGTGGTAACGGCGGCTCGGCAGCCGATGCGCAGCACTTCTCCTCCGAACTTCTAAATCGTTTTGAGATGGAGCGCCCCGGACTGCCCGCAATGGCACTAACAACCGACAGCTCGACGCTAACCTCGATATCCAACGACTACGCCTACGAAGAAATCTTTTCGAAGCAGGTGAGGGCCTTGGGTAAGGCGCCGGATATACTGCTCGGAATTTCGACGTCCGGCAACTCTGAAAACGTTATTCGAGCCATCGCTGCGGCCCACGAGCGCGGCATGAAAGTTGTCGCAATGACCGGCCGGGACGGCGGCAGAATGGCCAATGTCTTCCAACCGGGCGACGTTGAGATACGTGTGCCTGCAACCCGCACCGCTCGGATACAGGAAGTACACCTGCTTGTCATTCACTGCTTGTGCGATCTGATAGACGCGAACTTGTTGGGAGCGTCCTGAAGGTCTATTTAACGATCGTCAGATGCGGACGCGAATGCGTCTCTTCGAGTTCGTTTCGCAACGTCGACGTCTCGACGTGTTCAGCCGGCTCGGCGTCCTGCGAGAAAATCATGCCCTGCCCGGTCTCTCTCGCGTAAATCCCCAACACCGACTGCATGGGTACGCACACGTCGAACGCCACCCCGCCGAAGCGCGCGCGAAAACTCACAGCATCGTTGGCCAACTTCAGGTTGTGTGCGGCGGCGGCACTGATGTTCAGGATGATTTTGCCGTCCTTGACGTGCTCCTGAGGCACACTGACACCCTCGACCGACGTATCGACGACAATATGCGATGTGTGCGAGTTGTCTCCCATCCATTCGTGCATTGCACGAATCAGGTACGGACGTTTAGAGTGTTTGCGACTATTCACGAATCTTGTTCTTGCGTTTTCGCTGAATGCCGACAGCTTACCACCGATTTAGGTCGTCGCATCAAGACTTAACTTAAGCTGTCGCACGCGGCTCGTTATTTTCGTTCCTACAGACGCATTTCCTGCTCAAGTTCCGTAAGGCTCTGTTGAAATGATCGCCGTGCAAATACGCGGTCCATATAATCTTCGATCGAATCGGCACCCTTGCCAAGATCGATACCGTATACCGGCAAGCGCCAAAGTAGTGGTGCAATCGTACAATCCACGAGCGAGAACTCTTCGCTTAGAAAGTACGGCCTCGCACCAAACAGCTCAGCGCTTTGCAGAATGCTCTCGCGTAACATCTTGCGTGCTTTCGTGCCCAGCTTACCGTCAGCATTGGTCTCGACCTCAGCCGCGATTGAGTACCAGTCCGTTTCGATGCGAAACAGCGCAAGACGGAACTGGGCTCGGGTAACGGGATCTACGGGCATCAACGGCGGATGGGGGAATCGCTCGTCAAGATACTCGACGATCACCCGTGAGTCGTACAAGGTCAGGTCGCGATCGACCAGCGTCGGCACCGTATGGTACGGATTCAAGTCCATCAGGTCTTCGGGCAGGTCGGGACCCAAGACATTGGATATCTCGATATTGATGTTCTTTTCGGCGAGAACCAACCGGGTACGATGACTGTGAACATCGGTCGGTCGTGAGAACAGCGTCATTACAGAACGACGATTCGCTACTACTGCCATTATTTTACGTCCTTCCAAATCTGTTTCTTGAGCATGCGCGCGATAATAAGGAAAAAGATCAGGAACATCATCACCCAAACACCGAGCTTGCGGCGTTCCGATCGGATTGGTTCTGCTATGTAGGCCAGAAAGTTAACGGTGTCGCGAACGAATTTGTCGTAATCTTCGGAATCCATTGTGCCGGCCGTCAACTGTTCGAAACCGGCAAACTCGCGCGCCGTCGTAACTATCTTACCCTCATCGTCCTTCACCTCATGTTTGGTAAAGACCGCCTGCTGATAGCCCTGCAGCTGCCACAACACGTGCGGCATACTGGTGCCTGCCAGCACCCGGTTGTCTACGCCCGTCGGGCCTCCCTCTGACACGTAAAAGCCCTTGAGGAAATTGTAGATACGATCCGCACCTTTGGCCCGGGCCATCAGCGACAAATCAGGGGGCGCCGTGCCGTACCAGCGTGCTGCGTCCGCAGTCGGCATCGACGTCTGTATGACTTCGAAAGTTTTTTCGGCATTAAACATCAGGTTGCTGACGAGCATTTCCTCCGACAAATCGAGATCATTGCTGATCGTCTTGTAGCGTACGTATTGCGCCGAATGGCAGCCGGAACAGTAGTTCATGAAGTTCGCCGCACCGCGGCGCAACGAATTAACGTTGTCACGATCTATATCGGCCGATTCCAATTCGACATCACCACCGGCCGCAATCAGTTGTGTCGTCATGAAGCAGGAACTTACTACCAACAGGCTCGCTAGTCGTTTCATCTTAATCATGGTAGACCACCCTTTCCGGTACCGGCTTGGTCTTGTCGATCGCCGTGTAATACGGCATCAGCAGGAAGAACGCAAAATAGAGGACAGAGAAGACCTGTGCCGCCAGCACGTACACGGGTTCGGCAGGCATGGTGCCCAACCAGCCGAGGATCACGAAAGTAACCACGAAAATGGACAGAGCTGACTTGTATATCCATCCGCGATAACGTATCGATCTCACTCTGGATCGATCCAGCCATGGCAGGAACAGGGGCAGGATCACGGACAGGCCGAACAAGATAAAGCCCCACAACTTATCCGGCACGGCGCGCAAGATCGCGTAAAACGGCGTGAAATACCATACCGGCGCAATGTGCTCCGGAGTCGCCGTCAGATTTGCCGGCTCAAAGTTTGCGTGTTCCAGAAAGTAACCGCCCATCTCGGGGGCGAAGAACACCACTGCGCTGAAAACCATCAGAAATATGATGATCGCGACCAGATCCTTACTGGTGTGGTACGGGTGAAAGGCAACCCCGTCGAGCGGCACACCGTCAGCACCCTTGTGGTCCTTGATCTCGATACCGTCTGGATTGCTGGAACCCACTTCGTGCAATGCCACAATGTGTACGAACACCAATCCCAGCAAAGCTAGAGGCAACACAACAACATGCAATGCGAAAAAGCGGTTCAACGTGATATCGGAGATCGAATAGTCACCGCGAATAATCTCAACCAGTGCATCTCCTACCCACGGGATCGCCCCGAACAGGGAGATAATCACCTGCGCGCCCCAATAGGACATTTGGCCCCAGGGCAGCAGGTAACCGGCAAATGCCTCAGCCATCAACACCAGGAATATCAGCATGCCGATAATCCAGATGAGCTCACGTGGCTTCTTGTACGAGCCGTACAGCATGGCGCGGAACATGTGCAGGTACACGACGATAAAGAAAAACGACGCACCCGTTGAATGCATGTAGCGAATCAGCCACCCCCACTCGACGTCACGCATGATGTACTCAACCGACGCGAACGCTTCTGCCGCCGACGGCTTGTAATTCATCGTCAGGAAAATACCGGTCAGCAGTTGAATAACCAGTACCACCATCGCAAGAACGCCGAATACGTACCAGAAATTGAAGTTCTTGGACGCGTAGTATTCTGTGACATGGTATTTCATCGTTTCCGTAAACGGGAAACGATCATCGATCCACTTCATGAGTCCGCCTTTCGGCTTGCCAACTTCTGCTTCGATCCTCGACATTACGCCGCTCCTGTGTCCATGCCGATCAGTATCAGATCATCTCTGACAAATCGGTGCGGTGGGACCCGCAGGTTCGTCGGCGCTGGCCAACCCTTATATACGCGGCCCGCAAGATCGAACTTCGAACCGTGGCAGGGACATGAGAATCCACCGTCCCAGTGCTTCGCCGGACGAACCTCGAAATCTTTCAGCGGCGCGCAACCCAGATGCGTGCACGCACCCTCGACGATCAGGTATTCCGCCCGGATCGAACGCGTCGCGTTCGCAGTGTAGTCCGGTTGCTGCTCAATCACCTCGGAATTCGGGTCGATCAATTCGCCATCGTGGTTGGCAAGACGCCCGAGCATGCCTTCGGTACGGCGCAAGATGAACCCCAGCTTCCCCCGCCATATCACCTTTATCATCTCACCAAGCTGCAACGACCCGATCGGCACCTCTACCGGCGCGCCCAGGGCCTGCGCTCTAGCGCTCGGTTTCAGCGAAGAGATAAACGGAACAGCAACAAAACCGGCACCGACAGCGCCGGTTACCGCAGTTGCCACGGTCAGAAAATGACGCCTATTTCGATCCAGGTCATCGTTGCTCATCAGGCACTCCCATACACCGTTCTGTTGACGGCCTCTTTTTACAGCGCTTTGTTGCTGAATATCGATACTGGTAGATTTGCAGCAGACCCGGTTTGCCGTCAGGATGACAGTTGCTCCGGGGCTCGATGCGGAACCACGGCGCATTATACACGGGGCTTGACGACATTGGCTAGCCGCTAGATCGAGTCTACTGAAGATTACAAGGACAGCGCGTG
>VAPL010287695.1_pt1 | contig 13577 bp, 14 predicted proteins | sample 3395061 | NCBI WGS metagenome assembly VAPL01 (sample SAMN08290444, study PRJNA428436) | hydrothermal vent metagenome | isolation source: Deep-sea hydrothermal vent chimney 2 | place: Pacific Ocean: Juan De Fuca Ridge | depth 2182 m m | reverse complement strand
TAATTGGGACGTATTCTATGTTCCCTAATACTGGATTATCTACTGTAGTATATTCTCCAGTCTGGGGCTCAAACAGATATAAAGTTATGCTTCCGTTTGAGGTCGAAACTACTGGAACTATGTTAAAAGCATGATAGCCTATGAATTCTTTCGTTGACGCATTTATCAGCTTCCCGAAGCAAACCCCAACACTATTTACCAGAAACTGTGCAGAACAGATACTTGAGAACAAAAAAGCATAGTTATCACAATCGAAAAAGTCAGAAATGTACTCCATTATGTCCAATACATCACTTTGAAAAATCTTGAAGGCCATCCTATCTGGCATTATTGCATAGTTTTCATCATACAGTATTGGCATTATTTTGTTGTTCTGTAGTATCCTATTAAGCTCCTGGTCTGAAACTACATGAACTGCCTTATATTCGCCCTGTGCAACAAAATCAAGAGCAAGTTTACTATTTATTAAAGTTTGCAGTATTACAGCTTGTTCATGGTCTGTCAATACGTCAGATAGATTACTTACAAAACTCTTAGGTTTTATGTCATTTCCAATGTTTCCCGAAACTAATCCGTAAACTACTCTCAAAAGCATTTCTGAAAGGGCTTTATCTCCATAAGGTTTTAGAGCCTTTTTCCTGTCTGGCATACCTCTAAACACCCCCTAAACATTACGGGATAGTATGAATTGCTATATCAAGCTTTCTTAAATTTTCTCTGTGCCTATCCAGAACTTCGTTTACCCAAGTCCTAAGCCAACTTGGGGCAATATATACCCTGGAAAAGTCGAACTGATTTAACTTATGTAGATGAATATGAAGCCCAAACTTCCTTATTATCTTCTTATATACGTCATCTATGCTCTCAAAATGAGCTATAGTTACATTTTTACTATCTACAAACTTATTACATATTAATATACTAAGAACGAGTTTATCCAGAACCACTTTAGCATCAAAGTCTATCCCAAGTTTCTCAACCAGATTATTATACACGTGGTCAACAAAGAACATTGTAGGTTTTTGCATTGCTGAAAGGACCTCTGACGCTTTTATCTTATTTTTTAGTGCTTCAGGGGTTAAGTGTCCTGCTACATTATCTGCCAGATTTCTCTGTATATGTAAACATGGTATTCCTAACTCCCGTTCAATTCTATGTAAAAATAAATGTAACTGATTAGATTTTATGAATACTCTTTCAGGGCATTCAATAAACGGCTCAAGAAGATATTTAACATCGTCCCATGATGTCATTATTCCCCTCATTGTGCTGTATTTGCCCATAACTTCTTTCCATCGCTTGCAATATTCTTTGAATGTTTCTTCCCTGAGTTTACTGTAACCAATAAAAATTGCCCAACCATGTAAGGGTTCTATGCCAGTAAATCCCTTAGCCTTTATTTGGTCAACTACAACGGGACTTGTTGGTTCACTTAGAACGGCTATTCCTGGGTTGCTATCATGTATAATTTTCATCCAAATGGTCGTTCCAGACCTGTAATATCCATTCAGTATGCCCACCAACACCATATTTACCCCTCCTTTAGCAAATCAAACCAGTTCTGTTCATACTTTATAGTCTCATAAAAATCCAAAATTGTTTTTCCGTGCCACCATCTCCCAGGTATTCCATAATACCAGGGCTTACCGCTTGAAATATTTTTCATAGCTTTATAAAACCAATGGCATGCTGCTGACCAACTAAGGAATTTTATATCAATCTTCTTAGATGCATACATCCAATGAACTTCATTAATATTAAAAATGTGATAGTCGTATCTTAACTTTGCTTGGATTTTCTTAAAGCTCTTCAAGTTTTTGAAGCCCCTGAACTCATGATGTTCAATTAGCCAGACAATAGGATAGTTACTTAGTATTCCTTCAGCTCCTCTAACTACATTTTCTTCAAAACCTTCAACATCAACTTTTATCGTAATTAAGTCGAAATTATCCAAATCAAAAATAGAAGGTAATAGCGTGTCAAGTCTTACTATTTTTACTTTCTCCAGTCCTGGTAAATTAGTTCCTTCTTTCCCTTTAGATATTATTCTGCTGCCTACTCCCTTGCTTTCAAGTAGGGCTTCGCCATCAATATCACCTGCCGCTATGGGCAGGGGGAAAATGTTAACTTCATTCTGCTTCTCAAAGTTTAGTGATATGTTTTCTTTTAGCGTTATAAAGTTTCTTGGGTCAGGCTCAATTGCTATTATTTTGTCATAATAGTCCTTCATCCTTACTGAATACATGCCTACATTCGCTCCAACATCGATAAATAGCCTGTTCTTTCCTTCGAAGTCTTTGCCAAGCTTCTGCAAGATTCTTATTGGTAGTTCCTCATGCCTGCCTATTGCGTCCCTGTCAGTTTCCCGTTCTATGAGCCATATATACCCGTCCCAACTCCTAACTAATTCTCTCATGATATACCAAACCCCTATATGAATTTAGCTTCAACCAGCTTATTATATAACGTTTCACATATTTTATCCCAGCTATAATGCTTTCTTACATATTTTGAAGCTTTGAGTGCTTTTCTTTTATAATATGAATACCTCTTTAGGACTCTTTCAAGCTTTGAAATAAAATCCTCTATGCTAACTTCATAACCCATACCCACATGCAAGGGATTGCCAGGCAAAACCCTTACCTCTCTTTCTACATCTATTGGAACTCCAAAGTCCCGATAGTCCTCAAAACACATCGCATCGGTGAAAAGTGTAGGCTTTCCTCTTGCTATACCTTCCAGGGCATTTAACTCAAAGCCGCCCCCTCTTGAAGGGCATACCACTATGTCGCAAATGTCGTAAAGCTGCCTTAACTCAAGCTCATTGAACCATCCCCTGACATTTATCATTTGTAAGCCTCTAAAGTGCCCAAAAAATGGGTCTAACACATTATGCGTTTTAACTACCAAGAATACGTTTTTGTTGTTTTTCTGAATAACTCTCATGACTTTAGCCACTAAGTCAGCTCCTTTTCGATAGCCTGAATGCATGAGAAAGAATAATACCAGCTTAGCCCTGTGCTTCTTTTTTAGCTCAACCAAATCTGCTATTGCTCTATTAGCAGGTATAAAGTCTTCTCCTGGTTCGCTTAGGAACTCCCTGGGCAAGCCATGTGGCAGGACCTCAACCCATGTTGTAACTCCAGATTTTTCATACACATCTTTAGCCCAGTAGCTTGGAACAAAAACCAAATCCATTTGATTAAGGACGCTAACGAATATATCGCTTATCTGACTGCTATCTGCTGTGTCAAAGCCTCCAATTCTCTCTGAAATTGAGTTTAGTTTTGTTAATCGCTTTAACTTATGTTCAAACTTTTCCTTCCTATCCCCAAGCAATATGTAACCTATCGGATGTAACAATATGTTTTTCCCACCTGCCCAGACCATGTTATCCAAGACGGATTCGTCTATTTCCTGAACTTTGATGTATTTTCTTAGGTGGTTGATATGCTCTTTTGATATATTATGAAAACTGCCCCATTGCCACATAGGATATATGTAATACAACTCCCGCATGTTTAAACCCCCAGGTACTTTAATATAAAGTCAAGTAGAGTTAGTAAAGTAAGGGGTAACACTACCATAAACAGAAAGCCTATAAGTAAGTAAATACAAATGATGCCCATAGACTCAAGCATACTTAATAGCTGACTGGGCATTTCCCTTACCCCCATAAAAAAAAGTTAAATGTACATACTTTTATATTTATCACCTACTATAGGTGTTTTCGTCTTATTGCCTTCATTTTCTACTCTTTCTGTCCCAGTTTTAGCTTCTCTACTTTCTGCTTCACCTGCAAGCTCCCTTAGTTTAGTTATATCTTCCTTAGGCAAGTCTATATTAAAGTCCTTTATTAATTCAAGTATTAAGTTCCAACGCTCTTTGTTAATATGGTCCAACATAACCTCAATAATGTCAAAATATACCCTTTCATAAGCATGAAGTGCGTGAGTTAGGTTATTTTTGCTTTCAGTCATAACCTTATATGACCATGCTTTTGCAAATAAGTCCATCATCCCAATAACCTGTGTACTAACTACCTGCATTATCTTGGAATATTCGTCTGATAGGTCCTTAAATATTGGTTTCTTTGACATCCTAATCCTCCTCCTTCATTTCTTCTATTACAATCCCTTCTTTTTCAAGAAGCAGCCTTAAGGCTGCTCTTATAACTTCCGAATCGCTCACATACTTACCTGCTTTCTGCAATCGCTCTATAGCCTTCCACATTGCCACCGGAATTTTTACATTTTTTTGGACATATTGTTTGGACGTCATAAGCTACCACCAGGTAATACTAAGCATCACAAAATATATAATTTTTGTTAGCTTTACTTTACTTGATTACGGGATAGATTTCAGTAATGCTATTATTAGTTAAAATTAGATAAAGAACTATGCCGTCTGTTCAGGAATTGAAAAACCAAATTGCAATGTTAAGGAAAGTGGGGTATGGAGACCTTACTATGCCTGAAGACCATAACCAGAAGGTAAAAGTAATAAAAATGCTAACACAGTTCTACCCCTGCCCAGAGCTTGAATCAATAATTCCAAAACTCAGAACAGTAAAAAACGGAAGTATTATTCAGCCCGATGACCATAATAACATAGTAAATTCAATTAAGGCATTCAGGGATTGCATAGCAACCCTGACAAATACTAAACAACTTGACGAAGATATAAGCAAACTAAGACTGGTAAAAAAAGGGGATGCAGTTCTGGCATCGGACCATAACGATATTGTAAGATGTCTTAATGATATTGCTGACCTGTTGCCTATTATGCCCCATCCCTGGTTTAGTTGTCAGCATGATTTCAAAAGGACAGGGTATCAGAATTTGGATTATACATATTTGCTTGCAGGGAATAACAATGGTTACCTTTATTGCTACACAAAGGATGGCAATCTTTATTGGACATTTAACTTAGGACAGGCTACAAACAATCAACCCATTATTAGTTTGCAGCATAATATATATGAAACTACTGGCGTTTGGACAGGGGCTCCTACAATACAGGCTATTAGTTTCACTCCTAATCTGCTATGGAAGCAATTGCTACATAATTTTACAACAGGTGTTGCATCATTTGATTACGATAGTAATATCTATGTTGTCGATAATGGAACTTACTTAACTAAGCTTACAGAAGATGGGGTTATTGACTGGAGTTTGCAAATAGGACCTGCTAACACAAGTAGCAGATATATAACAAACGTAATTGATAAGGATAATATTATATATACGGGAGATACACAATCAACTGTTTGTGCTGTAACTTCTGATGGGGTCTTTGAATGGAAGCTTACACTAACAAATTGGGCTGAATATACTGCTTTGGATGAAGATAACTTCCAGTTTTATGTTATTGGGACTAAAACGGTGGGTAGAGATACACTATATGCAATAGACTTAAACGGTATAATTAACTGGAGTTTTCAGACACCATCAGGAAATTTATATGGAATGTGTATAGATAAGAGTGGAAACATTTATTTGGCTGGGGGGGCTAACTATGAAGTTTACGCCTTAGACCCAGACGGAAATTTACTCTGGAGCTATAAAACAGGGGGGGAACCTAATGGCTATCCTGCTGTAACCCCTGATGGTCGTCTTTATGTCTATTGTTTCGACGGGAATGTTTACGCCTTTACAACAGATGGAACCCTGCTCTGGAAGTGCTATGTAGAAGCCTATCCTGTTAGACAGCCAGTAGTTGGTAACGATGGAAATATATATATTAGCTATGGTTATCTTGGAAATTCTCTATGTGCTATAAGTCCTGATGGAACATTACTTTGGTCCACTCCATCAGTCGGAAACATCTTCAGCCAGGGTCTTGCATTGGTTTAATATCGTTTATTTCTCCTTTTTCCCAAAAAAATCAGCTACTTGCTTGATAAAATCTACCGAAAAATAACCAACAATCATGGACATGAACGTATCGGAGCATGCATACTTATTATGTAACATCCAATATACATAACCAGCAATTGATGAAACTATTGTATGCTGTATTATGCTCTTTTTATCCCATTTCCAATGCACCAGCAACCACAAAATACCCCCAAGAAACCCATGAACAATAAACCAGAATTCACTACGCGGGATGTAAAAAATTCTTCCCCCCGTGCTATCAGCCCCCCTTAAGATTGTGGTATTTCAATAACGATTATTGTTGAGCTTGAACAATATCCAGTTCCGCCTGAAACCCACCATTGAATTGCTACTGTATGGGCTCCAGCAGGAACGCCAGTAACCCATGCAAAAAAAGCTGTGCTTTCCTCAGCCCCAGAAGTATCAGCCTCTACATTGAAAACACTAACAGATGAAGGACCTATTAGATTCCCATCTAAAGTAAGTCTAAAATAAACGTATGTATCTTTAGTATCGTCAGAGCATGTTACACATGCTAAAATTAGTAAATTCCCCCCATTAGTCTCAACGTTTAACGTTCGTAAATCTACAGGAGTTAAGCTTACTGTTGTTGGTAATGTTGTGTAGTTTTCTGTTCCCCCTGAAACTTTTGGAATTCTGGCAATTACATCAATCAGCCTGGCAGCATCATCCAGGTTTATTGGAGCCCCAAGATTTTGCAGGGGGTCGCCCCTCATGTCGTTATCGTGTTGCATGTTCCAGTCTGTTGCATACAGAATTTGTCCTGGTTTTTTTAGGACCTTATGTTTTATGCCCATACTTTTTCCCCCGCATCATCATCTAACCCAATATACAATAGTCAAGCCCCACTAAAGGAACCCTTAGCCCCATCATCTCTGCTATTTCCCTTAGTATATGGTAATTGCCCCCCATCCTGAAGTAGTTACTGTATATTGCTCCAACTCTGTTTGTTAGCGTCTGCCCTGTAAATCTCTGTTTTACTTTGTAAAGCTCCTCCATGTACGACCTATAAAGCAGCCTAACATTAGCAGGAACCCCTTCTCTGTCAAGAATTTTTGCCGCCTGCTGATATAATGAATCAATTTCATAATATGCCCGCTTTATTTCTGATGAAGCTGTTTCATGCTTAGCTTTTAAGATAGGACTAAATAAGTCCGGACTCGTTTTAAGCTCCCAAGTTTTACCCCTTTCCCCTGGGGTCTTCCTGGGCATAACAAATCACCATAGAGTTAATTATTCAGGTATATTGTAAACAGCTATTGTTACTCTTTCTGTCTTACTTACCCTTACATTTACCTTATCCCCTTTTGTTGCAGTAAAATCCATTTCCTTCCAGACCCCTGGTTTTACAGGATTTCCATCATTAAGTAGTGCAAGCTGTGCTATCTGTGTTGATGCTGGGGTCCAAAGTAAGTAAACATAACTTTCGTACTCCAGTTCAGCCTTAACCCTAACTATCCCGCTAAACTCCACTAACAAATCTGGGTCAAAAATATCAGTCAGTGCTGGTGCCAGATAATCCTGCTGTAGCCCTAAAAGAAATGTATGCGGGAATATTCCGTAAGTAAAGTAGCCGTAACCTGCAAATATTGTTTTAATACGCTTTGTTTCAGCTCCAATATTAATTGCTAAGTCTGCTTCAGGTATTAGGTTATTAAGAATATATCCTTCATAGGTTACTGCTCCATCCTCTGAAACCATCTCAATTGCATCAACTAAGTCATTTGCCCATGAGGACCTTATGACCTGTCCAGGCTGGACCTTAAGGTAATCAAACTTAGGCATGGGAATTACCCCCCATTATCTTGCTCTCCTTCTCCTTTTAAGATGTCTTTCCCTTCTTAGCTTTGCAAGCTCAATAATCAGTTTCCTGTCTGTTGGACTTAATACAATCCACTCAACCCCAAACCTTTTCTTTACTTCGCCATTTATCGTTGCTAAATTGTCTAACTCTTTTTCCAGTTCTTTCAAGTCTATTACGCCATCAGCATAATCATCTATTAACTCAGTAACCATGCGTCTAACATAACTTGAAATCTGCCTTGCAAAAGCGTATGCTGGATAAAGTTTAGCCTCATTTACAGGCATTCCTACAAGTTTGAGTTTTTCAATAAGTTCCCTTTCTGAAACAGGAACATATTCAGATAACTCTACCAGGCTACTTGGGCTTAACGTGTAAGTCTTTGCGTAATAGTCAATCATAGCCTCAGCCGTCTTTTCATTCAGCCCAAGCTTTGTTAGCATTTGTTTAGCCTGTGTTTCAGTTATCGCCCCCCTACTTAGCATTTTCAATATAGCCTTCGCCTCTATCTCCCTGTTAAACAAAGTTAGCATCATCTTCGCTATTTCCTCAAGAGCTTCCTTCTCCTCATTCGTCAATGCTGCCCACTTCTGGATGTTACTTATTATGTTGTTAAGCTCACTTTCCGTTAGATAGCCTTCCTCAAACCTCCTGACAATCTCCATGAGCAAATACCTGAGCCAGTAGCGAATTCTCTTAATTGTGTATATTGTTCTCATGCTATCTGCAATCGGATAGTATAATTTGTAATACTCCGAATCAAATTCTAATGTTATATTAAGTCCCCTTGAAAGTTCTGATGTTGCTTTCTGTAAAGTTTCAGTAACCATGCTCCATTCAACTATATTTTCCTTATACCCGTCTATCAACGCATAACTTAACCCATCAAGTAGTTTAATAGCTCTATCATATTTCCCTCTAAGCGTCAAAAGTTCTATCTCTCCAGGAAGAAACTTTACTGGAACAGATGAGCCAAGAATGTTTACGTTTGTTAAGTTGCTCAACAGGTTACCTATATCACTTACAGTTATGAAGCCTCTTATGAATGCATCAATCACCCCAGTTCTTGCTATATTTCTTTCCTCAGCTAAGGCATTAAGACACTCAGCAATTGCCAATGGCTGAACCCATTTCTGATTGTAGCCCCTTGCTGTAATTATTCGCATTACTGTAGTATCATCTATTATTCCCCACTTATACAACCATCTACTGTCTATTCGTTCAGGAATTTTTGAAAGTAATTCTAAAGCTATTAACCTATCACTTGGATAGCCATTCTCCCACGCAAAAAACGCATAATTATGCCACTTTGCATAAAGTGCAAGAAGTGGCAGGAGTTTCTCGGCGTTCTTTCCGTTGAACTGGGCAGGAACAGCAGGCTTGAATCCAAGTCCCTTACCAATTAAAGCCTCTTCGTTTGGCTGTAGAAATGTTTCATTTATCGTAAGCATGCCTGCAAGACCTCTACAATAAAATTCCCACAACCTATCCAAACTCATGTAATTAAAATGTAACAAGTAGAAAAGATAGGCAATATCAGGATGTACTCCAGACATTTCCATAGCTTTCTGAAAGTCTTCTGGATTGATGATTATATCATGCATCATCATCCTACAAAGCTCAGACCGGCTTGGTATATCATAAAGTAAGCTCACAGGGAACATTCTTTCCTTTCCAAACCTGTCCTTAATTTTTACAGACTCCTCACTTGCAAGCTTTAGCATGCTATTAATTACCCAATCACTATAACCTCTTAACTGTAAAACGTTCTGAGCCTGTTTAATGAAGTTTTGAAATTCTTTTGTTGGCATGTGTCTCCTGGCAAATTCAATTATTTCCCCTACACTTGGTAGTTCCACAGGCAGCAGATTCCTTAGATTTCTATATACATAATAACGGGTAGGCTCTACCACCCAGAAACTCAGAGCAGCAAAAGCATACTTTGCTGTATCTATCGTTACTTCCTTAATGTAACTTGCCATTTTCTTAATGAATGCTCCAAGCTTAAGTTTTAGTCGTCCCCCAATACCAATAGGTTCTAAAGTAGCTTCCTGTTCACCCAGAGCTTCACCTGCCGCCTCTGCTGCTGCTGCTGCCGCCATCTGCTGAGCAACTTCAAGAGAATACCCCTGTGCTATATAGCTTAAAATATCTACTTCTCCCCCTTCTTTTGGAAGATTTTTCAACCTCTCACTTACAACCCTAAATGCTGAACTTATACAACCCTCAATAACTCCTGATAAACTTGAAAGGACGCCTGCTATTGCTGAGTTTGCTATATCCATAATCCAGCCTGATAGTGTTTGTACTCCCGCCCAAATATCTCCTGCTACTGTTTGAATTCCTCTCCATAGCTGCCCCCCAATAGTTTGCAACTTCTGATAACTCATGCTGAAAAAGTCCAACACTACCTGGAACTTGCTGTAAAGCCATGCTCTTATTTCAACAAGTGGGTTTACAAATCCCTGTAAAGTTACCCCTACATCTCTTACTCCCTCAACCAACTTATTATACTGCTGTTCTAAGAAAGTTCTCACTTTAACCCATGTCGATGTTACCCCCTGTATAATATATGTTCCAAGTTGGTCAATTGCTACCCCTATCTGTCCAAATAGCTTCAAAATCATCTGTCCAAATGTGGCTAAATGCTGTCCAAACTGCCCAATTGTTGTTGCAACAGTAGTAAAAGCCCCATGAATCCACTTTTCAAAGTCTTCAAAAGCAGAACTTATAAACTTGGGTAGTCCCTCAATAGCGTTTGCTATTTCCTTTTCAAAACCTGATAAGAACTTATAAACACCCTGAAAAGCTTCTGTAATCGTTTTTCCAAGTCCTTCAAGAGCGTTAAATATTCCCTTCTCAATATTCCCAAGAGCGTTAAATATTCCCTTTTCTATACTTCCTATTGCCGTTTCCAGTCCCTTGAATCCCTGAGAAATCCATCCCATTAGGTCCTTAATATAGCCAAAAATGCTTTCGCCAAAAGAGCTAATATAATTGTAAATCTGTGAGCCAAGAGCTGAAAGATTACTTATTATGCTCTGAATGAGTCCTGATAAAGTTGTTCCTATGCTTTGAATGTCAGAAATAACTCCCTGAACTATTGATTGGACCCCTGAAACTACTTGTCCAACTATTCCTGACAGGGTAGCCCCTATTTGACTTATTGCTGATTGTAGTCCGCCTATTGCAGATTCAATACTGCTTGCAAAACTGCTAAGACTGCTGCCTATACTGTTTATTGCTGATTCTATCCCCTGAACTACACTATTAACCAAATTAGCCAAACCGCTTATGCTGCTTCCAAGCGTTGTTATTATTCCTGACTTTATAGTATTAAGCCATCCCCAAATATCATTGCTCAGCCCCGAAAAAGCTTCCTGTATATTGCCCCACAGCCAGTTTATTAGCTGTCCGACTGGGTCTGTTAATCCCCCAAGCTCCCATTTAAAAAGTGTTGGGTCTATGTGTGATATTGCAAACTCATTTAAACTAAAACTCTTATCTAATGCTTCTACAATTATATTTTCGTCAATCCCATTTGAAAGTATATCAACTGTCATGGTAGTGGCATACTCTTCTTAATATCTTTATAGAAATCAACAACTTCCCTTATTTTTTTTCTTATATCTTCAGTTTCACGCATCCAAAAGTGGGCAATGGGGCTTGTATAATTCCCATCTACAATCCTGTAGCCTATCAAAAAACATCTCTGCTTTCTATATGTATAGTAAGGTGCAACTTCCACTATCCTAACCTTGATTCCATCCACATTGTAAACTTCACCAGCCCTTACCATCCCCATCACCCGTTAAAAAATATTAAGTCTTAATTTCCTGTAGTTCCTCAATTATTTCCGCTATTCTCTGAGCTTCAATAAACAGCTTGCAGTTTTCTTTGTTCTTACATTTGCATGTTGCAACCCTGATAACTAAGTTAGTATTTGCTGAAATTAGCTTTTTCATCAACTCATTAAGCTTTTGTATCTCCTGCTCAGCCTGGGCTGTTTGAAGTTGTCCACTTGGTACTGCTACCTGGCTCATCTGTGTTGCTTCTACTTTTTCATTCCCATCATTACTCATGGTCTCCATTTTGTAACTACCCCCCTAATCCTACTCAGTATTGAGTTGTCGCATCCCATATTTATATATTTGTTTACTATGTCGTCATCGCTAAGTTCCTGTTTGTAACGTTTATAACGCCGATGGGGAGTATAATTTTTGTAAAAAAGCTCCTGTGCAAATGCCATATATGCCAGTCTTTCCTGAACCATTACTCCGCTTTCATTAAGTATTCTCTTAACCTCATTAAGAACTTGTTGCAACTTAATCTGATGTTTACCACCATTCCAATGTAACCTGTCAGTTCTCTCCAGGAAAAAGACTCTTTGAAATAGTCCCTTAGTCCCGAATTCCTCAAACTGTCCTGACCTTGCATGAAATTCCTTAACCCTATTCTCGAAATTGTTACATAGCGATTTTCTAACTCTTAGTTTCGATGAACCATAAGTATCCACAAAACGGGAATAATCAAATTTAGCATGGTCGAAGTGGCATTCATATACCCCAATAGTTCCAAGTTGAATTGGTGTTTTCCAGTCAGATGTTGACCTCATTATGAATGTAGGCTTTTCTGGAGCGTCATAACTAAAAACGTTGACATCGAAAGCCGCAAAATCCCAGTAAGATGTAGTGAGCATTTTTCCCTCAACCAGAGAGAGATTTCTCAGTATTGAGTCAATGTAATGTTCTGCAACCCCGTATTTCTCAAGTGTTGTTTTAAGTTGTTTTACCCATTTTGCCGTTGCGTTTCCTATATGTCTATATGCAAGAGCATCATCACACGTTAACTGATAGCGTAAATCCCAAATCAGCCGTGAGAGCATCTTAAAATCGATGTTTGGTGGGTCATAAAGGCTGTTACCATACTTACTTTCCCCGTATTTTGCCTTACTGATTTTTTCGAAAGCAGGCTGAAATCCTTCAAAAAAGTTTGGCATGTTAAAATCAAATTGGGTCGGGTCAAAATGGCAGTTAAAACATAAGTGTAATGCAAGATTGAAAAAGTATCCAATATTAAAGCTGATATTTGTCAAAATGTCTGGGAGCATTGCCCCCCATCTTAGCATGCTTAAATCTATACCTTCTGTTGATGCCAGGTTATGTACGTAATTCAGTTTTCTTGCTAACGGGTCTTTAAACCTGTTCTCCATAATGATAATTAGCTATTTCGGGATTTAAAAATTAAGAATGCTACAGAATATTAAGGTATTTAAGCAACCTGGGATATATCTTCTTATAGCTCCATTTTCTTGCGTTTTCATAAGCCTTCTGGCAGTATTCCTGGTATTCTTGCTTACTTTCTTTCCTTATCTTTATTGCATCTTTCATTACTTCAGCTATAATGAATTCTGGGTAATCATGGAAAATCCAGTATTGGGTATTCCCGTTATTAACTAACTTCTTATCTGTATATTCCCATACAAAGTTGTACTCCTCAGAGCTAAATTCTGACAGGGGGGGCATCCAGTTATGTAACACAGGACGTCCCATAGCGTTTGCTTCCAGGACTGGCAAACCAAACCCTTCGCAAATACTTGGAAATATAACATAATCAGCAGCCCCCATAAGTGCAAGCGTTTTTTCATAACTTAGTGTTCCAAAGTGCCCTATAATACTGCAATTATCTTTCTCAAATAAGCTCCTTGCTTTAGCGTCAGTATGGAGTAGTAAAACCCAGTCCTTGATACCCTGTTCGTTCAGTATGTCAACCGCTACTGATAATTTTCCTAACGCCTTTCTTGGGTCGTGTCTTCCAACGTACAGAAACTTTACCCTATCCTTGAACTCTGTATCCCATTGTTTTCTTATCTCTCT
>VAPL010056527.1_pt1 | contig 13584 bp, 15 predicted proteins | sample 3395061 | NCBI WGS metagenome assembly VAPL01 (sample SAMN08290444, study PRJNA428436) | hydrothermal vent metagenome | isolation source: Deep-sea hydrothermal vent chimney 2 | place: Pacific Ocean: Juan De Fuca Ridge | depth 2182 m m | reverse complement strand
CGAACAACGGGATTTCGATAACGAAATTCACTAGCCACCTCCACACTGCACGGAACACCCGCAATAGACTCCAGCCAGTAGCGTGCAATTAAGCCCGCATGATAACTGGTGCCACACGCAATAATATGCACACCTTGAACCTGATCAAATATTTCAGCGGCATCGTGGCCAAAAGCACTGTCTAAAACTTTTTGATTGGTGATTCTTCCTTCTAGAGTTTCTGCCAATGCACGGGGCTGCTCAAAAATTTCTTTCAACATATAGTGGCGATATTGACCTTTGCTTGTCGCATCAACAGTCAGTTCGCTTTCGTTAATCGGCCTCTCAACAACCTTTCCATGCTCATCAAAAATAGTCAAGCTTTCTCGTGTCAGTGCAGCAATGTCACCCTCTTCAAGAAAAATGAAACGCTGAGTCACGGGTAGTAATGCAGCAACATCTGATGCAATAAAATATTCCCCAATACCCACGCCAATAACAAGTGGACTGCCACGTCGTGCTGCAATTAATCGCTGTGGTTCGGATTTACAAATCACACCCAAAGCATACGCACCTTCCAGATCTTTTACCGTTTGTTGAACAGCATCCAGCAGATCATTGCTTTTTTCAAAGTGCTCATAAATCTGATGAACAACGACTTCCGTATCCGTTTCAGATGTAAATTCAAAACCTTTTTCTATTTGCTCAGAGCGAAGCAGCTCATGGTTTTCAATAATACCATTATGCACAATTGCAATATTTTTCCTGCAGACATGAGGGTGTGAATTTTTTTCACTAGGCTTGCCGTGGGTTGCCCAACGTGTATGAGCAATGCCGACATGTCCATAGGTCGGATCTGAATCCATAATGGATTCAAGTTCACTCACTTTACCTTTAGCCCTGAGACGCTTGAGGCCACCCTGCTCTTCCAGTACTGCAATGCCTGCAGAATCATAGCCACGATATTCAAGTCGCTTTAAACCCTCAAGAAGAATAGGAACCACATCCCGCTCTGCTACTGCACCAATAATGCCACACATACTATTTATACCTTTTATTACTGTTTATTTTTTGTTGGACGTTTCCAATCTGATCGCGTTGTTTGCTTTGTTCGACTCAAGGTCAGTTCATTAGCCCCTACATTTTTGGTAATGGTTGAACCCGCACCAACCGTTGCACCTTTTCCAATCGTAACAGGAGCCACCAACTGCGAAGCAGAACCAATAAAAACATGATCTTCTATCACAGTATGGTGTTTATTGGCTCCATCATAATTACAAGTAATGGTGCCCGCCCCAATATTGACATCTTTTCCGATGGTTGAATCACCCACATAGCTCAAATGATTAACTTTTGAGCCTACGCCAATGACTGCTTTTTTAATTTCAACAAAATTCCCTATTTTAGTATTTTCGGCCAAATGTGTTTCGGGCCGAAGTCTGGCAAACGGGCCAATATGACTACAATCACCAATAATACTGTTTTCAATGGTACAGTTAGATAGTACTTTGACACCTGAACCAATTTGGCTGTCTTTAATAACTGTATTTGGTCCGATATAAGTATCATCACCAATCGAAACATCGCCTTCAAAAATGACGTTAACGTCAATCACTACATCCCGACCAATAGTCGCCTTACCACGCAGATCAAAACGTGCAGGATCATACAACGTCACGCCCTGAGTCAGTAGTAATTCAGCCTGTTGTTGCTGTTTATATCGTTCAAGCATTGCCAATTGTGATTTATTATTTACACCACAAATTTCCATGGGTGACTCTGGATGCACTGCATTGATGTTGATGCCATCTTTTACCGCCATTGCAATAATATCTGTTAAATAATATTCGCCCTGGCTATTTTTGTTATCTAATACGGGCAACCACTTCTTTAGTAAATCAGCCGCAACAACAAGCATTCCGGTGTTAATTTCATTCACTTTCTTTTCTGATTCAGAAGCATCTTTTTCTTCAACAATACAATTTACAAGCCCATGCTTGTCACGAATAATACGCCCATAACCAGTCGGGTTATCCAAATGGGCGGTTAATAGCCCTAAACTTCGATCGTGTGCAGCATCCACCAATGATTTTAGAGTATCGAGCTGGGTGAGGGGCACATCACCATACAGTACAAGAACTGTGTTTTCCGACGAAATAGCTGGTAGCGCTTGCGCAACGGCATGACCAGTACCTAGCTGCTCCGATTGCTCTATCCAATGGATTGCATCAGATTTCAGTCTGTTTTTGACAACTTCGCCACCGTGCCCATATACAACATGAATATCCACATCACCTAATGCTCTTGCCGTATCAACTACATGCTTTAACAGAGGTTTACCCGCAAGAGGGTGCAATACTTTGGGAAGAGCTGAACGCATTCGGGTGCCTTGCCCAGCTGCAAGAATCACTATACTTAACTTCATTGATCTATAGACCTTTATTATTCCTGTTATATAACTTGTCTTAAGAAAGCTTCCTTAATCATTTCTGGTGTTATTATCAGGAGTTAAATTATAAACTTTAGACATTTTTTATGGCTTTTCTGAAACATTATTAAGACCAATTAGATACCTTTAGTTTTTCTATTCTGCCAAAGTGACTTACATTGTTCGTAACCACTCTCATACTATTCTCTAAAGCAATCCCTGCTATCAGTATGTCAATATCATCAACTGGCGTACCTTTTTTTCGCAAACCGGCATAGATAATAGCTGATTTTTCAGAAAATTCGATTGTGAGAGGAAGTATCGCGCTAATTGATGCAAATTTTAGAAATATTTCTAATTGTTTAGTTGCATCTCTATGCCTTAGCCCACTCAATATTTCATAATATGTAATGATGCTAAAATTTATATTTTTATGCGCATAAATGTATTTTTTGAAGTTTTCTTTTACCTTTTTATTCCCTTTCAGAAACATTGATAATATATCTGTATCAATCAGAGATTTCTGCATTGCTTCTTCTGCCACTAAATGCTTTGTTACGTCTACTTCTTATATCTGTTAAGTAATCATCAAACATTTTACTATCCATATCTTTCCATGCACCTGAAAATGACAATAAATCAGTATTTTCCTCTGCTTTATTTTTTTCTTCCCTAAGGCTGAAATCATGAACAAACCTGTATACTTCTGACAATTTTTCATCAGGCAACAGATTGATTTCATTAATTATCATATCTTTCATCATGGTTGAAGTCATAATACCAACCCTCATATTCTCCACATTTATTGGTACTTAAAATTGTACCACACCAAGAAAACATAGGGACGCTGGTTATGTTTAAAGCCTACGCCATGCTCAGGTACCTTAGAAAGCTTCCTTAACCATTTCTAGTGTTATTATCAGGAGTTAAATTATAAACTTTAGACACTTTTATTACTTTTCTGAAATAAAAAAGGCCGTATTAAAACGGCCTTTGGAATATTTTAAAGTGTATTTTTGAAAACACCAAAATCTAAAAGTACAACTTTAACGTCTTCCTGCTTTACGCAATTTATCTAATAACTGTAATTGTGCAACTGCTTGAGCCAGCTCGGCTTCAGCTTGTGCCAAATCAACTTCTGAGTCCCTGTTCTTTAAAGCTTCTTCCGCTTGCTGCTTTGCCTCATTTGCTGCTGCTTCATCGATATCTTTAGCTCTCACAGCAGTATCAGACAAGATGGTGACAACATGAGGTTGCACTTCAAGCATACCACCCGAAACATAAATTGAATCTTCACCTTCAGAGGTTTTGATAACAACTTCACCGGGTTTTAGCTTTGCCAATAATGGAGTATGACGAGGTAAAATACCTAAATCACCCATTTCACTTGGCGCAAATATCATCTCGGCAGTACCCGAATATATTTCACCTTCAGCACTTACAATATCAACATGCATTGTCATGGCCATCGTTATTCTCCTGACATATCAAGGGTCATCACCCATTTTAAAAATAGATGATGATCCACCTTGGCTTTAAGATTGATGATTACTTGGCATCCATCTTATTAGCTTTTTCTACGGCTTCATCAATACTGCCGACCATATAGAACGCTTGCTCTGGCAAATGGTCATATTCACCCGCTACAATTGCTTTGAAACCAGTAATAGTATCTTTCAGTGATACATATTTACCTGGCGAGCCAGTAAATACTTCAGCAACGAAGAAAGGTTGTGACAAGAAGCGCTGTATTTTACGAGCACGTGCTACGGATAATTTATCTTCTTCTGAAAGCTCATCCATACCCAAAATAGCGATAATATCTTTCAACTCTTTATAACGCTGCAATGTGCCCTGAACTGAACGAGCCACATCATAATGCTCTTGTCCGATAACTAATGGATCAAGTTGACGACTGGTTGAATCCAGTGGATCAATCGCAGGATAGATACCAAGCTCTGCAATTTGACGTGACAATACAACCGTCGCATCCAAATGAGCAAATGTTGTTGCAGGTGATGGATCCGTTAAATCATCCGCTGGAACATAAACCGCTTGAATTGAAGTGATTGAACCCGTTTTAGTCGATGTGATACGTTCCTGAAGAACGCCCATCTCTTCCGCCAGAGTCGGCTGATAACCTACCGCAGAGGGCATACGACCCAACAATGCAGATACTTCGGTACCCGCCAAAGTGTAACGATAAATGTTATCAACAAATAACAGTACGTCACGACCTTCATCACGAAAAAACTCCGCCATGGTCAAGCCACTGAGAGCAACACGCAGTCTATTTCCAGGAGGCTCATTCATTTGACCGTACACTAACGCAACTTTATCGATTACATTACTGTCTGTCATTTCATGATAGAAGTCATTACCCTCACGAGTACGCTCACCAACACCAGCAAATACAGAAAAACCACTATGTTCAATAGCGATATTACGAATCAGCTCCATCATGTTAACGGTTTTACCTACACCGGCACCACCGAATAATCCGACTTTACCGCCTTTGGCGAAAGGACATATCAAGTCAATAACCTTGATGCCCGTTTCAAGCAGTTCAGAGCTTGCTGCAAGCTCATCATAAGCTGGCGCTTTACGGTGAATCGCCCATTGCTCATCAGCGCCTATATCACCTTTGTCATCAATAGGTTTGCCCAGTACATCCATGATCCGGCCCAGTGTTTTTTGGCCAACAGGCACTGAAATTGGCTCACCTGAATTAGACACAGAAAGATCACGGCGTAAACCATCGCTTGAACCCATTGCAATGGTACGAACAATACCATCCCCTAACTGCTGCTGAACTTCCAAAACCAAACCGGTCTCTTCAACTTTCAGCGCATCATATATCTTCGGCATCGCATCACGTTGAAACTCTACGTCAACCACAGCGCCAATGATTTGTGAAATTTTTCCTGAACTCATTTATCCAGTTCCCCTTAAAATTGTGAAGTGACAAGCTTGGCTTTTAAAGTGTTTTTTCGCCACTTGTGCAACCAAAATACCACTTGCAAACATCAATTAAACAGCTGATGCACCGGCAACGATCTCTGATATTTCCTGAGTAATTGCCGCTTGACGTGCTTTATTGTAGACCAACTCAAGATCATCGATAACACTACCCGCATTATCAGAGGCACTTTTCATTGAAACCATACGAGCAGCCTGCTCACAAGCAATGTTTTCAACAAGGCCCTGATAAACAAGAGACTCAATATAACGAGTCATCAAAGCGTCCAGGACATCTTTAGCTTCTGGTTCATACAGATAGTCCCAATGATGTTCGAGCTCTTTTTCATCACTCGCCACTATTGGTAATAGCTGCTGAACCCTTGGTGCTTGAGTCATTGTATTAACGAACTCGTTATGAACGACATAAAGTCGATCAATTTCACCTTTATCATAAGCATCCAACATCACCTTAACATTACCAATGATGTCATTTACCGAAGGCGTATCACCTAACTGAGTAATCTGAGCTTTAATATCTGCAAAGCGTTTAAAAAATGACAGCGCTTTTGAACCAATAATTGAATAAATTGATTCAACACCTTTCTCTTTCCACTCTTTTGCTGAATTAATTGTCGCTCTGAACAGGTTAGGATTTAATCCACCACATAAACCACGATCAGATGAAATCACAATATAACCCACCCGTTTAACTTCATCATGTGAAGTCAAATAAGGGTGATTATATTCAGGATGCGCATGTGCAAGGTGACCAATTACGTTACGAATTTTATCTGCATAAGGCCTAGAAGCAGTCATTCGTTCCTGAGCTTTCCGCATTTTACTCGCCGCAACCATTTCCATGGCACGCGTTATCTTCTGAGTATTTTTAACACTCTTTATTTGAGTGCGGATCTCTTTTCCAACGGCCATAATAAGCCCCCTTTACCAGACCTGGTTCGCTTTAAAACTCTCAAGAGCAGCCTTCAGACCTTTTGCAATTTCGTCATTAAAGTCACCCGTATCATTGATACGTTTCATTAAATCAGTATGCTCAGACCCCATAAAAGAAAGCAATGCACTTTCAAAAGAACCTACTTTTTCAAGTTCTACATCATCAAGAAAGCCTTCATTAGCAGCAAATAGAGAAACTGCTTGCTGCGCAACACTCATAGGAGCGTATTGAGCCTGTTTCATCAATTCAGTCACGCGTTGGCCGCGCTCCAACTGCTTACGTGTTGTCTCATCCAGATCAGATGCAAACTGAGCAAATGCAGCCAGTTCACGATATTGAGCCAGATCAAGACGTACACCACCACCAAGCTTTTTAATAATCTTGGTTTGTGCTGCACCACCCACACGAGAAACAGATAAACCTGCATTAATCGCGGGTCTGATACCGGAGTTAAACAGATCGGTTTCAAGGAAGATTTGACCATCCGTAATAGAAATTACGTTAGTAGGCACAAATGCAGAGACATCACCACCCTGAGTTTCGATAATAGGCAATGCAGTTAAAGAACCTGTCTTGCCTTTTACTTTCCCTTTAGTGATTGCTTCAACATGTTCAGCATTAATACGCGCTGCACGCTCCAGCAAACGAGAGTGAAGATAAAATACGTCACCAGGATACGCTTCACGACCGGGCGGACGACGAAGCAACAAGGAGACTTGGCGATATGCCCAGGCTTGCTTGGTTAAATCATCATATACAATTAATGCATCCTCACCACGGTCACGGAAGTATTCTCCCATTGTACAACCCGCGTAAGGCGCTATATATTGCATTGCAGCCGATTCTGATGCGGCAGCTGATACAATAATTGTATGTTCCAATGCACCATGCTCTTCCAGCTTACGTACCACAGCAGCAATAGAAGATGCTTTTTGACCAATCGCAACATAGATACATTTAATTCCTGTATCTTTTTGATTGATAATTGCATCAATTGCAACCGCTGTTTTACCTGTTTGACGGTCTCCAATGATGAGCTCACGCTGACCACGACCGACTGGAATCATCGCATCAACAGATTTCAGACCTGTTTGTACAGGCTGATCTACTGATTTCCGACTGATAACGCCTGGCGCGACTTTTTCAATGGGTGATGTTCCAACTGCATCAACTGGACCTTTACCATCAATCGGGCTACCCAAAGCATCAACAACACGCCCTAATAACGCTTCGCCAACAGGAACCTCAAGAATACGGCCGGTACACTTAACTGTGTCACCTTCTGATATATGTTGATAAGAACCTAAAACTACAGCCCCTACAGAATCACGCTCCAAATTCAAAGCCATACCATATGTATCGCCAGGAAATTCTATCATCTCCCCTTGCATTACATCTGCTAACCCGTGAACACGGATAATACCGTCAGCCACACTGACAACAGTTCCTTCCGTACGAGCTTCGGTTACAGCTTCAAAATTTTTAATGCGCTTTTTGATTAAATTGCTTATTTCGGAAGCACTCAATTGCATTTTGCTTTTCCCCATGCGGTCATTAACGTGACAATGCGCTAGCTAGCTTTTGCAGTTGCCCTGTTGCTGACCCATCAATAACTAAATCACCCGCGCGAATGATCGCCCCACCCAATAGACTTTCATCTACCGAACAAGTCAAACTCACTTCACGCCCCAGCCGCACCTTTAAGGCCTCTGCAATTTTTGTCTGCAGCGCATTGGTCACTTTAAATGCTGAAATAACTTCAGCCTCTATTGTTCCCTCAGCTTCAGCTCGATAAGATTCATAAAGTGTTACAATCTCTGGTAAAAATGATAATCGATTATTATCAATCAGTAGACGAATCAGGTTTTCTACTGGCTTACCAAGATTTTTTCCGCAAACACCCAGAAATAGCTTTCCCAACTGACCCTTTGACAAACGCGGGTTAGAAACCACCGCCTGCATTTCAGGGTTGACTGCTACAGAAGCTGCCAACTCCAAACCATCAGACCAACCGGAATAGTCTTTTTGACTTTTAGCCATTTCAAATACAGCCTGAGCATACGGCCTTGCGATTGTACTTTTTTCAGCCATTACTCAATACTCACTATATTTGCTTGATCAAATCTTTCATCAATTTATCATGAGATTTATTATCAATCTCACGGCCAAGAACCCTGGAAGCACCTGCAACAGCAATTTCTGCGACCTGGCCACGTAGTTGCTCTTTTGCACGACTGACTTCCTGATCAATCTCAGACTGAGCTGATGCTTTTATGCGATCACCTTCAACCTGCGCTTTTCCTTTAGATTCTTCAACGATAACTGATGCACGCTTTTCAGCTTGTGCCAACACTTCAGCCGCTTGAGTCTTTGCTTCTTTCAAAGTCTCTTTTGCATGCTTCTCTGCCAACTCTTGCTCATGCTTACCCTTTTCAGCTGCTGCCAAACCATCAGCAATACGTTTCTGACGATCCTCCAGCATGGTATTGATCGGGGTCCACAAGTACTTATTGACAAACCATATCAACAAGATAAACGCTATCATTTGAAAGATCAGAGTTACGGTAATATTCATTTCGTTCCTCCTCGCCCAAATCGGCTCAGACTAGTCAAGTAACTCGACCTAGCCAATTGCCATAATTGCAGCTTCTAAAGCACCAACAAACGGGTTGGCGAACAAAAACCACATAGCGAACGCTAAAATGATGAAAGGAAAAGATTCCATCAAACCAGCAAAGATGAACATATTAGTCATTAATGCAGGGCGCATTTCTGGTTGACGTGCAATGCCTTCCAGAGTTTTCGCACAAATCAGACCCCAGCCAATAGCTGAACCCATACCTGCTGCTGCCAAAATCACACCTACACCAATTGCGGTGTAAGCATAGATCATCGATAACATGTCGGCTGTCATTATTTATTTCCTCCAAAATTAAATACAAAAACAACGATAATAAAACTTCCTATAACACCAGTTTTACAAAACTAATGATCTTCAACGTGCGCCATACCCAGGTAGACAATCGTCAACACCATAAAGATAAATGCCTGCAACGTAATAACTAACAAGTGGAAAATCAACCACCCCAAATCGAGAAGTACTTGCAAACTACCCCAGAATGCAGCGCCAAACAGACTGGAAGTCAAAAACATGGTTCCACCAATCAACGCAATCAATAAAAATACAAGCTCACCTGCAAATAAGTTTCCAAACAGACGCAAGCCGAGACTGAGAGGCTTGGCAAGCTCTTCAATAACTGACATTACGATATTGACTGGCACTAGAAACTTACCAAAAGGGTGAAACAAAAACATTTTCAAATAGCCTGACGGGCCTTTTATTTTAATGTTGTAATAAACAATCAGAGCAAAAACAACCAGAGACATCGCAAATGTCGCACTCAAATCAGTGGTTGGCACAGCCTTCAAGTACTCAATACCGAATATTGAATTCGCCAACACCGGCAACAGATCGACAGGGATCAAATCCATCGCATTCATCAACCAGACCCAAACGAATATGGTCAAAGAGAGCGGTGCAATCAATGGATTATGCCCAGGAAAGGTATCCTTCACCTGCTGTGCAACAAAATCAACAATGGTTTCGACAAAGTTTTGAAACCCACTGGGCGTATCAGAAACCAAATTCCGCCCCAATCGCCATGAAACTACCATAATCAACGCAGCAAGCGCATAACTAAAAAAAATGGTATCCAGATGCAACGCCCAAAAACCCGTTGCTTTATGCGTTATCGGATCACATTGACCCGCACAAAGATTGGTTAAATGATGTTGTATATACTGGACGGTACCGCCACCAGAAGCTGCTTCAGCCAATGCTTTGTCCTCCCGAATCCTTTAATAGACTATAAATACTTTATCCGCGCATATTAGCTAAATAAGCCAATTGCGCCAGACAAAAACCGACCACGACTGCCAAAGGAGCCAATTCAAAAACCTTCAGACAGATAATAAACATAATAAGCACCATTAAAAAACGAAACGCAGCACTTATATAAAGAATAATTTGACTTACACTGGGATTACGGAGCGATACAGAAGAAGACCAATTCATGCTTCCCCATAAAATCAAAGTTGTAATCAGACCAATTGCACCACCGGCAATAGCAGACACTCCATCCAGAGAGCTTTTTACAAAAAAAGCTCCAGCAACAACTAAAGTTATTAACAGTTGAGCCGTAATAACTCTACGACTTCCTGCCGCGAGCCTCTGAGCAGCAACATCACTAACCATCACAACCTACTCAGAATATTATAAACCTTAAGACCACCGCCAATAAAACCAAGCGCGCCAAATAATAACATAAACAGTGGCGCGGTTTCCAACCAATAATCAACGCCATAACCCAGCAGAAAACCACTGACGATCGTTGAAGTCAACATCGTACCCACGCCGATAAGCAAAACTGATGCCTGATTGTCTTTTTTACTCTTCAACAACCTGCATCCATAAACTTTATGGAGAGGAGTATAGCGATAAGTAAATAGAGCCGCAAGTAGAAAATCCTTTAATTCAGATGTGCCAAAATGCCATCCAGCTCGTCCAGGCTATTGTAATGAATAGTTACACGCCCTTTCCCTCTGGAGTTATGCTGCACTTTCAGTACCGCTCCAAACTTTTCTGACAGAGTCTCTTCCAATTTTTTTATATCCGGATCAATATGGCTCGGTTTTTCAGGATAATCCGAACCTGTTAGCATTGACCTGACTAAGCGCTCTGTTTCCCGCACGGTCAAATCACGCCGGACAACCTTGATGGCAGCTTGCCTCTGCTCTTTTTCTGAAAGACTCAATAAAGCACGCGCATGCCCCATTTCCAACTCACCTTGCACTAACATCATATTTACATCCTGATGCAAGTCGAGTAAACGCAACAAGTTTGTAACAGAAGTACGTGAGCGCCCCACCGCTTCAGCAGCCTCCTGATGTGTTAATGAGAACTCCTCAATCAGCCGCTGCAATGCATTGGCTTCCTCTATAGGGTTCAGATCTTCCCGCTGGATATTCTCAATCAGAGCAATTGCAATAGCTGTTTCATCGGGCACATCACGCACCACCGCAGGTATATCTTGCAATCCGGCAAGCTGTGATGCTCGCCAACGTCGCTCACCGGCTATTATTTCGAATTTTTTATCCGAAACTGCCCGAACTACAATTGGCTGCACAACCCCTTGAGCCCGAATCGAATTTGCCAGCTCTTCCAGCGCGTCCTGCTTCATATCAATACGTGGCTGATACTTGCCTCGCTGAATTATATCAATTGGCAAATTACGCAATTCGCTGCTGTTCGTTACATTAGACTCATTTAAAACAGGCCGTATATCACCCATCAATGCGCCAAGTCCTTTACCCAGCCCTCTACGTTTTGCACTCATGCGCCACCGAACCTTGAACTTTTTTCTTTACGAATCATTTCACCCGCCAAAGCCAAATAGGCCATTGCTCCAGTCGAAGAACCATCATAGTACATCGCTGGAGTGCCATAACTGGGCGCCTCTGCAAGCCGCACGTTGCGTGGAATAATGGCGCTATAAACTTTTCCACCAAAATGTGAGAGCAGTTGCTCTGAAACCTCTTTCGCCAGTTTATTTCGTGGATCATACATCGTGCGCAACAGACCAGAAACCTGAAGGCCAGGATTGAGAGATACTCTGATTTGATCCAGAATATCCATCAATGCAGTCAAACCTTCAAGCGCATAATACTCGCACTGCACGGGAATAATAATCCCTTGCGAAGCGACCATTGCATTAACTGTCAGCATATTTAATGAAGGAGGGCAATCAATAAAAATGTAATCATAATCTCCTGCAACCTTATCCAGCGCCCATTTAAGCTGCTGTTCGCGCTGAAGCATGTTCATCAACTTCACTTCAGCAGCCGTCAAATCAGCATTTGCAGGAAGCAGCATATAACCCGCTTCATCCGCAGAAATAATCGCATCCTCGATATCACAAAGCCCTAACAAAACATCGTATATCGTTTTATCCTGAGCCACCTTATCAACACCACTGCCTGTTGTTGCATTCCCCTGTGGATCAAGATCCACCAACAAAACCCGTCGACGTGTTGCACTCAATGACGCGGCAAGATTAATGCTTGTCGTTGTTTTACCAACCCCGCCTTTTTGATTTATAACTGCAATTATCATAATTGAACTTTGAAATACTTAAAATCTATGTTGCAGATGATTTACTGCAATCAATCTCCACGACATGCCTTGCTGCATCCAGCCCGGGAACCTTCAGTTCATGTATTGCAATTACTTCACAACCAGCAGCCAACACATTCAGCTCCTCATCAGGAAAACGCCCTTTCATCGCTAACAACCGACCCTCTGAACCACAATAGGGAGCCGCTTTATGCGTAAAGTCATGAATACTGCTAAAAGCACGCGATACCACAATATCAAAATCATGACGTGTATTATATTTCTCCAAACGGCAATGTACCACATCTACATTTTTTAAGCCCAGCCGTGCAACCACTTGCGTTAAAAAATGTGTACGCTTCTTGAGCGCATCAAGCAGTGTAAAGTGCTGATCGGGCGATGCAACCGCTAGTGGAATGCCTGGTAAACCAGCCCCAGTACCAACGTCCAATACAAATTTCCCCGTGACATAAGGCAGAATCGATAAACTATCAAGCAAATGAAGAACAACCATTGAGTCAGAATCACGAACACTCGTTAAATTCATCACCTGATTCCATTTCACTAACAAATATAAATATTCAATCAAAGCCTGCTGTTGGTCGTCCGACAGATCAAGGTTTAACTGGGCACAGCCTTGAGCCAGTTGCTGACATAAGGCTTCTCTATTAAAATCATACATATCTCTATGCTATCCAAGCGACTTGCTACGTGCTCGTTTTTTCAAATAAACAATTAACAAAGAGATTGCCGCAGGGGTCACACCAGAAACTCTTGATGCCTGCCCAACCGTCACTGGGCGAGTATTTCCAAGCTTTTGCTGAACCTCTATAGAGAGACCTGATACTTTTTCATATTCAAAATCGACAGGAATACGCAACGCTTCGTAACGATGCTGCCTTTCAATCTCTGCTTGCTGCCGCTCGATATAGCCTGAATATTTTGCCTGAATTTCAATTTGTGCTGCGACGCACTCATCACTCACTCCAGACCCGGCTTTATCCAGCGCCATCAGATCAAAATATCGTACATTAGGGCGACGCAACAACTCTGACAATTTATACTCTCTATTCAGAGAGCCACCAAAAAGAT
>VAPL010224687.1_pt1 | contig 13585 bp, 17 predicted proteins | sample 3395061 | NCBI WGS metagenome assembly VAPL01 (sample SAMN08290444, study PRJNA428436) | hydrothermal vent metagenome | isolation source: Deep-sea hydrothermal vent chimney 2 | place: Pacific Ocean: Juan De Fuca Ridge | depth 2182 m m | reverse complement strand
CCAATGTTTCTTGAAGCCTTTGGAGTTGAAGGGATATTAATTCGTCCTTACTAAGGCACTCATTTTTACTATAAGTCATTTGTTTGCCTACATATAGAAGTGTTTAGCTTCAACGATTTGTATACCCTTGTTTTCTAGTGCTTCAACGGCTTTACTTATATCATCGACACTAAATATAAAGATTCCCGTGTTTGCTTCATAAAAGCTGTAAGTATAGTAGATATTGATATCTTTTTTTGCTAAAACGGTTATGACTCTATCAAAACTTCCTATATAATCATCTATTTTAACACCAAAAACTTCACTAAATCTTACACTAAATCCAGCATCTTCTAAAACAGCTTTTGCTTTTTGAGGATTATCAACAATGGAGCGAACCAGCCCAAAATCACTTGAATCTGCTAAAATAATTGACTTAATAGAGACTCCATTTTTGGATAATACTTTTGTAAAATCTGCTAATTCTCCAGCTCTATTTTCCAGAAAAATTGATAATTGTTGAATTTTATATTTCATTTTTACATTCTCCTTTTGTCTATAACTCGTACAGCTTTGCCCATACTTCTTTCTATACTTCTTGGCTCTACAAGTTTGATTTTTGCATTTATATATAGATTATTTAGAAGTTCACTTTGGATTTTCTTTTTAAGATTTTCTAGTGCTCCTATACTATCCATCGGCATAGTATCATTGACTTCAACCATAATCTCTAAGCTATCAAGATACCCTTTTTTATCTGCGATAATTTGGTAATTCAGTGTTATCTCTTCAACATTTGAGAGCACATGTTCTACTTGTGAAGGAAATACATTTACACCATTTACAATAAGCATATCATCGGCTCTACCCATAACGCTTTTCATTCTTACATGAGTTCTGCCACATCTACAAGGAGTTTGGTCTAAGCTTGTGATATCACCAGTTCTATATCTGATGATAGGAAATGCTTGTTTGGTTAATGAAGTGATAACTAATTCACCTTTTTCACCATAAGGCAAAACTTCACCAGTTTTAGAATCTATGATTTCAGGGTAGAAATGGTCTTCAAATATGTGAAGTCCATTGTGTTCTTTACAACTGTTTGAAACACCAGGACCTATTATCTCGCTCATACCATATATCTCATAATACTCTATATCCCAAACCTTTGCTACCTCTTTTTTTAATCCCTCACTTGTAGGCTCTGCTCCAAAAATTCCACACTTTAGTTTAAAATCTTTTTGCAAGTCGTAACCCTCTTTTAGCGCGATTTCAGCAAGATGAAGTGCAAATGATGGAGTAGAAGCTAGCGTGGTGGCACCAAAATCTTTCATCAAAAGAAGTTGTCTTGATGTAAAACCACCAGAGCTAGGAACTACTGTAGCACCAACAGTTTGAGCACCATCATGAAGCCCTAAACCGCCAGTAAAAAGTCCATATCCATAAGCATTATGTACAGTATCCTCAGAGTTTACACCACTCATTGTATAGCATCTTGCCATCACTTCATTCCAGACATCCATATCACTTTTTGTATATCCTACAACAGTTGGTTTGCCTGTTGTTCCGCTTGAACTGTGAATTCTTACTACGGCATCTTGCTCAACTGCAAAAAGTCCAAAAGGGTAATTGTCTCTTAAATCCTGTTTTTTTGTAAAGGGAAGTTTTGAGATATCGTGTATGGATTTTATATCTTGTGGTGTGATTCCTAACTCTTCAAACTTTTTTTTGTAAAACACAACGGCTCCATAGACTCTAGCAACTGTCTCTTTCAATCTTTTTGTTTGTAAAACTTCCAACTTATCACGACTTAGTGTTTCATTTTTTGACCAAATCATCTATACACTCCTGCTATCTTCTATCGCTTGATGAAGTACGGCAATATTTTTATCTGCTACTTTTGCATTCATAACTCTTATGGCCTCTTCGATATCTTTTATATTAAATGGAAAATTTGGATCTTTTGCTAATGAAACTCCAAGCATATAGACATTTAAAGCTTGGATAGGCAGTTCGCCTTTAGTTGCTTTTGCAAAGGCGTCTATTTTAATAGTGTCATACTCTATGTTTGGAAAATTAGAATCCGCATTGACTACTATGGTGCCGCCATCTTTTTTTAGATATTGGATATTTCTTAATCCCTCATTACCTTCAAGTGCGATAAGCAAGTTGGCTTGTCCCTCATCTATGGCTGGAGAGTAAAAATTTCCAACTTTAACATAACAAGAGACTGATCCACCTCTTTGACTCATACCATGATTTTCAGTTCCTAAGCATTTTTGATTTTTTAATCCTGCTGCTATACTTAGAACTTTTACCAAAAATACAGCTCCTTGACCACCAATTCCTGCTATTACTATTTGATATTTCATTTAAAGTCTCCTTTAAGAGAAGCAAAGCTCTTCATAAATTCCTTGTGACTAAAGCTTTGCTTTTGGCAAGAAAATGCTATTTTTATTTTTTTACTAAAACTTATGCTTTGCATAGAATTTTTCATTATATTTTCCTTTCTATAAATGCATCTGTTGGACAAAGGTCATCTATGCAAGCATCGCAACCTATACATAAAAATGGATCTATTTCTACTTTATGGTTTTGGTCATAGTGCATAGGTGGGCATTTGTATTGGGTGGTACATATATCACATGCTACACATTTGTCTGGGTCAACCTCTGCATATACCCCTGGAAGCATTTGTGGAGCTCTCTCTTTGTCTAAAACACAAAACTCTCGCATAATTACAACAAGTGGACCATCTGTAACTTCGTGTTTTTTCTTTACTTTTTTCATAAATGCTACACTCTCATCCAAGTTTGGAGTGTAGGTGTGTTCCATGCAAGTAGCACCACAGCCTTCAACTATATGTTTAAGATTTATAACTCCTGGATTTACCCGCTCAGGTGTTTTTTGGCGTCCTGTCATAGCTGTGACTGAATTATCCATAATTACAAGTATAAATTTGTGTTTTTGATATACTGCATTTATAAGTGGTGCAACACCAGAGTGAGTAAAGGTGCTATCACCGATACTTGCTATGACGGTTTTACTAGGGTCTGCAAGAGAAAATCCACTAGCCATTGCAACACTAGCTCCCATGCAAAGTACTGTGTCAATTGCACCTTGATTAAGAGCTAGTGTATAACATCCTATATCAGAGGGATAGATAGATTTTTTCTTTTTAAAGACTTTCATGATAGAGTAGTAGACATCTCTATGAGGACAACCTGGACAGAGATTTGGAGGGCGAACAGGGAGCTCATTTGTATATTTATCATTTCTATAAAAACTGTTTTTACTTATAAGTCCGATATTACTAAAAGCAGCTAAGACTTTATCTTTTGAAAATTCATCAATTTTATGTACATCATTTGTGAGTTTTCCGTGTAGTTTAGGCGAGCTTAACTGCTCCTCAATACAAGGGTAACTCTCTTCAAATATTACAACAGTTTTATAATTATCAAAAAGTTTTTCTAGTTTTACTTTTGGTAGTGGATAGGGCATATCAATTTTTAAAACATCAACTTTTAGTTTCATCTCTTCTATGGCTTCGCGTGCATATCCATCACCTGTGCCACTTGTTAGACAAAGAGTATCGGCTTTATTTAGGTTTTTAATCTTTGGTTTTATGAAAGTTTCCCAATTGTATTGAGCTATATCGTCAACTCTTTTTAACTGATTTAATCCTTGTGCAAATCTTCCTCTAGGAGGAACTGCTGCCCATCTGCCTACATCTCTTTTAAATTCACCTTGATTTGGTTTGAAATCAACATTATCATCAACATCGCAAATCTCTCTTGCATGAGAGACTCTCATAACAGGTCTTAGCATAACAGGAATTTCAAATTTTTGTGATAAATCAAGTCCTATTTTTACCATATCATAGGCTTCTTGTGGAGTTGCAGGGTCAAAAACTGGGATTTTTGCAAATTTAGCAAAACTACGGCTGTCTTGCTCTGTCTGGGAAGAGTGGAAACCTGGATCATCAGCACTTACTAGAAGCATAGCTCCCAAATGTCCTATGTAAGAGGCACTCATTAGGGCATCACTTGCAACATTTAACCCAACTTGTTTTAAAGTAGCACATGTTCTTTTGCCTGCGATTGCCCCAGCATATGCAACTTCAAATCCTACTTTTTCATTTGTTGCCCATTGTGCATAAGTATCACAGTTAAATTTTTTTGAGAATTTTTCAAAGTTTCCCAAAATTTCACTTGAAGGAGTTCCTGGATATCCTGAGACCATATCTACATTTGCATGTACTAGACCCAAAGAGATAGCCTCATTTCCCATTAAAATTTGTTTCATATTTGCTCCCGATGATAATTGATTTTGGTTATTATACTTAATATTTCTTTAATTTTTTCTACATGTAAAACTATTTTTAACTTAATTTTGATACAATAGCGAAATTTAATTTAAGGAGTTTTGGTATGTTTAAGAATTTGGGTTTAAAATTTCTTACACTTTTGTTTGTTTCTGGTTTCTTTTTTTTGAATGCGGGAACTATTAAAATAGGTGCTATTATTTCAGCTACAGGTCCAGCTTCATTTTTAGGTGATCCTGAGCTAAAAACCTTGCAACATTATGTTAAAAAGATAAATAATAGCGGTGGAGTAAATGGACAAAAGATTGAGCTTATAGCCTATGATACAGGAGCTAGTCCTAAAAAAGCAGTTACTTTTGTCAAAAGACTTATCAGTCAAGATAAAGTTGTGGCGATTATCGGTCCTTCGACTACAGGTGAAACTATGGCGGTTATTAAGTTTGTACAACGAGCTAAAATTCCTTTGATATCTATGGCTGGAGCTGTTGTGATTATAAATCCAGTGAAGAAATATGTATTTAAAATGGTAGCAACTGACAAGATGGCATGTCAAAGAATTATGCAAGATTTGAAAAAGAGAAAACTCACGAATTTAGCTTTAATTTCAGGAAGTGGTGGTTTTGGAAGGTCTATGAGAAAACAGTGCAAAGATGTAGCACCTAGTTATGGTATTAAAATAGTTGCAGACGAAACTTATGGTAAAAAAGATACCGATATGACAACTCAACTACTTAAAATTAAAAACAATAAAAAGGTACAAGCTGTTCTAAATCCAGGCTTTGGTCAAGGTCCTGCTATTGTTACAAAAAACTATAGACAACTTAAAATTAAACAACCACTATATGAATCTCACGGTGTTGCTTCTAAAAAATTTATTGAAATTGCAGGTAAGGCAGCAAATGGCGTTAGACTTGTAGCTCCCCCTGTTGTAGTGGCTGATAAATTAGCTGATTCAAATCCCGTTAAAAAAGTAGCACTTGCATATAAAAATGAGTATGAAAAAGCATTTCACACCCAAGTTGCTAGTTTTGGAGGACATGCTTATGACTCACTTTATGCGATAGTTGCGGCTATAAAAGCGGAACACTCAACAAATCCGCAAAAGATAAGAGATGGCATAGAAAATCTTAAAAACTTTCAAGGGGTAGATGGTGTTGTAAATATGAGTCCAACAGATCACTTAGGTCTTAATACAAAAACAGGTATGGTTTTACTAGATATAAAAAAGGGTGATTGGTCTATCGTTAAATAGATGAATGAGTTTTTCGGATTTTTACTCTCAGGTGTGACAGTCGGTTTTGTCTATGCACTTGTGGGGATTGGCTTTACTGTTATATATAATAGTAGTGGTATCATAAACTTTTCGCAAGGAGAGTTTGTGATGGCAGGAGGAATGTCAACAGTTTTTTTGTTAAAAGCTGGACTTCCTCTTGGAGTCTCTTTTATCTTAGCCATCATGATAACATCTATAATAGGCATAGTTTTATATAAACTCATATCTTTTTCTAAAGATAGTTCTCAAATTTCGCTTATCATTTTAACTTTGGGTTTTGCTATCTTTTTAAGAGGTTTGGCTGAAGTTGTTTTTGACAAAGAGCTCCACACTATGCCCTCATTTGTAGGAGATGGTTCGTTTGATATGTTTGGTACAGTTTTAACATATCAATCTATAGTTATTATGGTTGTTTCTATTATTATAGTTATATCACTATATTTTTTCTTTAAAAAAACTAAAACAGGACAAGCTATGATGGCAGCTTCTATAAATGTAGATGCCGCAAGACTTATGGGTATAAATATCAAAAAGATTTTGATGATAAACTTTGCTCTCTCGGCTGCTATTGCAGCGATAGGAGGAGTGCTTTTAACTCCAATTACATCAACTAACTATGAAGTAGGTATTATGCTAGGACTTAAGGGTTTTGCTGCTGCTATTATAGGAGGTCTTGGAAATCCTTTTGGAGCAGTTGCAGGTGGATTGGTTCTGGGAATTTTAGAGTCATTGATAGCAGGATATATATCTAGCGAATACAAAGATGCAGTTGCTTTTGTGGCACTTTTGGCTATATTATTTTTTATGCCAGGTGGAATTTTTGGCAATACAAAAGCACAAAGAGTTTAAATGCTAAAAAGATACAATATAAACCAAGATATTATAGTTTTAACAACTATTTTAATCATTGCTCCATTTTTTTTTCAAAATGATTTTTATTATGAAATAGCGATAGTTTCACTTTTAAATTCTCTAATTTGCATAGGTTTAAATATGCTTATGGGTTATGCTGGGCAAGTAAGCTTGGGTCATGGGGCATTTGCTGGGCTTGGTGGATATATAGCTGTTATTTTAGGTTCAAATTATGGCATATCTCCACTTTTTAGTATCTTTATAGCTGTCGTAACGATGGCTATATTTGCTTTTATTATCTCAAAACCTATTTTAAAACTCAAAGGTCACTATCTAGCGATGGCAACTTTAGGAGTTGGTATCATTATTAGTATAGTTTTGAATGTAGAAGATGAGTTAACGGGTGGAAGTGATGGTATGAGCGTAGATAGTTTTACTATTTTTGGATATGAATTTACAAATAGTTTGCAATGGTATGTGCTATGTGCTGTTTTATTGGTTTTTACAATTTGGATGTTTACAAATCTTATAAATTCTCCTTTTGGAAGAGTTCTTAGGTCTATTCAAGGAAGTGAAAAAGCAGCAAATAGTGTGGGAATTAATGTATCGCACTATAAAAGTATAGTTTTTGTAATTTCTGTTGTAATTGCAACAATAGCAGGGAGTTTGTACGCCTTTTTCTCTGGTTTTATATCTCCTGATGAAGCTAGTTTTTCTCACTCTATTGAACTTGTTGTGATGGTTGTTTTAGGAGGACTTGGACGGATTTATGGAGCTATAATTGGTGCAGTAATCTTGACTATACTTCCACAGTTCTTGACTTCATTTGAAGATTATCAAACTTTGATATATGGTGCTATTATCATCTTTGTTATGATTTTTATGCCAAAAGGTATAGCATCACTTTATGATGATATAAAAAGGAGACTTTTTGCTCCAAATAAATAATGTAACTAAACAATTTGGTGGAATCAAAGCAGTAGATGACTTAAGTTTTAGGGTAAAAAAAGGAGATATCCACTCAATTATAGGTCCAAACGGGGCAGGTAAAACAACTTTGATAAATATGATAACAGGTGTTTATAAAGTTGATAAAGGAACTATTTTTTTAGATGGAGCTGATATTACAAATATCTCTACTGATAAGTTGGTATACCGAGGAATTTGTAGAACTTTTCAAAATTTGGAAATTTGTGAAAATTTAACAGTTTTGGAAAATGTACTTTTAGGATTTGATAAATACATGGATAAAAGTTTGCTAAAATCATGCTTTAGAACAAAATCTATACTAGAAGATGAGGTTAGGCACAAACAAAGAGCCATGCATCTTTTAGGACTTATAGGGTTGGAAAAGTTAGCCAACCAAAAAGCTGAAAATCTCTCTTATGGAATACTTAAAAAATTAGAAATAGTGCGAGCTTTGGGAACTTCTCCAGAGTTAATTTTACTTGATGAGCCTGTCGCAGGACTAAATCCAAAAGAGACAAAAGAGGTTTCGGATTTGATAAAAACAGTAGTTGCTGATGAAGTGACTATTATATTAGTTGAGCACGACATGAAGATGGTGATGCAAATATCTGATTATATTACTGTGATGAATTTTGGTAAAAAGTTGGCTGAGGGAAAACCAAATGAGATAGCAAGTAATAAGGATGTTATAAGAGCTTATCTTGGAAATGGCGTAGTATGCTAAAAATTGAAAATTTAAGTTGTAATTATAAGCAAATAATAGCATTAAGTGATGTAAATCTTCATATCAATAGAGGTGAAATAGTTTCATTAATCGGAGCAAATGGAGCAGGTAAAACTACGCTTTTAAGAGCCATTAGTGGACTTCAAAAGGTAAAAAACGGAAAGATATTTTTTGAAGGAAACGAGATAACTAAGCTAAAATCTCATGATGTGGCAAAGCTTGCTATTGCTCAAATTCCTGAGGGAAGAGGGCTTTTTTCAATTCTTAGTGTTGAAGAAAATTTAAGGCTTGGAGCTTACACTAGAGATGACAATGAAGTAGAAGAAGATATAGAAAAGATTTACACGCAATTTCCAATCCTAAAAGAAAAATCAAAAGAGTATGCTGGTACACTCTCAGGTGGTCAACAACAAATGGTGGCAGTTGGACGAGCCTTGATGAGCAGACCTAAACTTTTGCTTTTGGATGAGCCTAGTATGGGATTAGCTCCAATTGTAGTAGAAGAGATTTTTAAAGCTATAAAAGAGTTACAAGATAAAGGAACAACTATATTTTTAGTGGAACAAAATGCTTTTTTAGCTCTAAGCATGACCGACCGCGCTTATGTTTTAGAAAATGGAAAAATTGTTATGAGTGGAAATTCACTTGAACTTCTAAGAGATGAGAGGGTAAAAGAGGCTTATTTAGGAGCTTAAAAAATTTTTAGTTTGTTTAATTTTGTTTATAATACTTAGTGTTTCCTGCTTCTTTTTATCTGCTATATTAATTGCAACTTTTACTAGAGATAAAGCCTCTTGGGCTTCATCTAAAATTTTAAATTCAGGTAAATTCTTAGTTAATTTACTGATACTTTCCATATCCTCTTCTATTATAGCGATTTTGAGATCATTAGTCCAAGACACTGTTTGTCTCTTCTCTCCAAGCACTTAATAACTCTTTTGTTACATGCAAAACCTGGTCAATCTGTTTAGTATCATTTTCTATATTTGCAATGCCTAAAGTTTTGATTTGATGCAGATACAATCCTGTTAAATAGTGAGAAATATCTCCCTCATTATAATCTATTGAGTTTATAAGTTCAGAAAAGATGGCTACGGTTCTGTTTATCCAATATGATTTTTTTTCAATATCTTTTTTTTCAATTGCTCTTCTAGCGAGAGAAGCAAATCTTAAAATCCCTTCATAAAGCATCTCTATTAATTTTTCTGAAGACTCGATTGAAATATTGTTTTGTGAGTATGTTGAATATGCTAAATTTGGGCTCATAATTTTTCCTTAATATTTATTTATTACCATTTATCATGCCATTTATTTGCATAGATAATGATTGAAATGATTGGTTTAGCTGACTTATAATAGTGTCGTAAGCAGAGAACCTTTTAACCATAATAGCATATTTGCTATCCAGCCTAGTGGTAGCTGTTGCTTTATTTTCTTCTAAAGATTTTTTTTCATTTGTCAACTGTGTATCAAATCTTGTTAATATACCTGTATTTGTATCTATATAGTTTGATAGCATATTATTGTATGTGGTAAATAAACCATCTGTTGTACTACTACCTCTAAAAAAATCTTCTACATCAGAACTGTTTGTTTGTATTTTACTATCAAAAGTTGAACTGTTAAACTCTAACAAGCCTGCACTATTTAGAGTGACACCATAATCTTCCAAACTTCTTCCCTTAGAATCTAGAGTGAAAACATTTTTACTTATGTCAGATTTTAAAGATTTTATTTCAGAAGAACTTTGAAAAGTGCCTGCAGTTTTTGTTGCAGGATCGTATTTTGTAGATTCAACCAAGTTATTCATTAAGTTATTGTATTTTGATACAAATGAGCTTATGCTATCACTAATAGCCTTAGTATCTTGTTTTATTGAGATATTTGAATTTACCACACTGTTCGCAGTAATAGTAACGCCTACAACCAAATCACTGATAGTATTTGATGATCTCGTGATTTGAACTCCATTGAAAGTAGCGCTAAGATCGCCTGCTTGCTGTATATTTGTAAGACCTAAATCCGTTGTGCCAGCTGTGATGCCAGCAGATGTAACGGTTATAGCATTATTTGCTCCAGTATCTGTTGATTTTAAAACCAATTTATAAGGATTTGTCCCCCCTACATTTAATAGAGATGATGTAATTTTGCCATTTGTTGCAGTAAAGATCTTACTATTAAAATCGTCTATAGTTGTAGTTGGTGTCACATCAATTGTATAATCTTTTCCATCTATATTAAAATTTATAGTATCATTTGCAGTAGCAAAAGTATCTGTTGTTTTTGCAAAAGCCTTGCTTTCGTTGATGTCCCTTTTGGCTAGAGTAGTTACATTAAATGAAAAATCTTGAATTGCAGCTCCAGAGTTTACACTAACTGATACTCCTGCATCGGATGAAGTGGCAGTTCTTCCAAGGTAGCTCATCTCATCGGAGAGAGTACTAGTTTCTGCTTTTAATGAGGCTGTTAAAGTTGTAAGTACCGACAAATCATTTGTTTGTGCTTTATTAGCTGTTATTTTGTTGTCAATTGGTGCTATTATAATTTTTTCGTCTACAGCTCTTAGTTTGTCTATTACATTGTAACTAAGGGCTCCTTGACTTCCTAAGCCTAATGAACTTAATGAAGATGCCATTATTTATCCTTTCTTGTCAAAAATCATTCCAACTATTTCTTTCATTTTTTCAGAAAGTTTCATGGCTTCCTCTGTTGGTATTTTTCTTATAATTTTGCCAGTACTTCTTTCCATAACATTTACAAACATTACATCTATTTTATCATTGAAACCAAATGTAACATTTGTATCTAACGATTTCATATGTTCATTTAAATGCTTAATAGTGTTATTAAGCTGTTGCTTAATATTCTTTGTATCTGGTATTTGATCTTTTTGCATTTTTGTAGTTTGGTTCGTGTTTTCAACTGCTCTTTTAACATTTTTAGAAGTATTAACTGCTGGTTGAGTTGTCTGTGCTACTTGCTTATTTGTTGCACTAAATATATCCATCTTGTCCTCCTTGACTTAATATCCTAAACCATAAATCGGCAATTATATATATTTATTTAGAAATTATATGCTAAAATCATAAAATATTTTATCTTAGGAAATTTTATGAAAATTGCATTGATGTGTAACTCTTTACTATTGACAAAATCACTAGAGATTTTTTTGAAAAAAAATCTCTCATCATATAAAAAATGTGATTTTGTGATAAGCGACCAAAAATTAGAATTAGATAAGCCACAATTTGTTATTTCTGATAAATCCTCAAATCTACAATCACCATTTTCAGAATCATCGCTCATGATTGAACTCGATAAATTTTACAACAATCTTTACTCAAAAGATAGTATAGACACTACTAGTTTCCAACCAAACAAAGATAAAATTAAACAAAAAATTAACTTTTTGATAGATAAATTTAGAGATGATTTGATGGACATAATAGATGAAAAATAAAGAGATATTTGCAACTATAAGTGCTGGTAAATATAAAGGCAAAAAACTAAAACTTCCATCGCTAAAAAGTACAAGAAGTACAAAATCTATACTTAAAGAGTCATATTTTGATACTATACAATTTGACATAATAAATGAGATTTTTATAGAAGTTTTTGGCGGAAGTGGTTCTATGGGTTTAGAAGCTTTAAGTAGAGGTGCTAAACACTCCTACTTTATAGAAAAAGATAGAGATGCTTTTGAAATTTTAAGGCAAAATTGCCATTTTATAGATAAACAAAAAAGTACTTGCGAAAGAGCAGATAGTTTTGAGTATTTTCCAGTTTTAGTAGATAGCCTTACACATAAGGCTTTTTTTTACTTTGACCCGCCTTTTTCCATACGAGATGGTATGCAAGAAGTGTATGAAAAAGTATATAGCCTTGTATCTAGCATACCAAAAGAAAAAGCAAATCTTATCACTATAGAGCACGCAAGTTCCCATAAATTGCCACAACAAATTGGTATGTATAAACTACAAAAAAGTAAAAAATTTGGAAAAAGCTCACTCTCTTATTACATATAATTTTGTTTCCATTTTGTTATCAAGATTTTATATACTTTCACTGTAATTTAAAAAAGGAGAATTTCAATGAAAAAAATAGCTTCGATAACTTTAGTTGGTACATTATGTGCTGTTTCTTTGATGGCTGGTGGCTTAATAAAAGGTGATGGTTCTAGTTTTGTTTTACCCATAAATCAAGCTTGGTCAAAAGCTTACTATAAAGCAACAGGTAAACAAGTACAATATAATGGTGGAGGAAGTGGAAAAGGTATCAAAGATGCAACTGCTAGATTGGTGGATTTTGGTGGAACTGATGCACCTTTGACTTCAAGACAACAAGCGAAACAAAAAATGTTGCAATTTCCAGCTATTATAGGTGCTACTGTTATGGCCTATAATTTGCCAAATGTTAAAAGTGGTGAGTTAAAATTAAGCGATAAAGCGATAGTAGCTATTGCAAATGGAAGCGTAAAGTATTGGGATAATTCGATGCTAAAAGCAGTTAATGAAAATCTTAACCTTCCTCATAAAAAGATAGTTTTTGCAAGAAGAAGTGATGCTTCTGGTACAACTTGGAATTTTACATTTTTTCTTTCGAGTGTAAGTTTAAAATGGAGAAAGCAATATGGAGTTAAAAAGTCAGTCAATTGGCCTAGTAATAATATAGGTGGAAAAGGAAATCCTGGTGTTAGCTCAATTATAAAACAGACTCCATACTCTATTGGATATATTGAGTATGCTTATGCTGTAGAATCAAATGCAAAAGTGGCTACTGTTGAAAACAAAGATGGATATTTTGTAAAGCCTAGCATGAAGACATTCCAAGCAGCAGCTGCAGGGGCTGATTTTGATCCTGCTAAAGGTTTTTATGCAGTAATCGGATACCCATCGGGAAAAAACTCTTATCCGTTGGTTGCTAGTACATTTATCATTATGCCAAAAGAAAAAATTGCTCAAAACAAGCAAATCACAGCTTTTTATAGTTGGGCATTTGACAATGGTGCTAAGATAGCAAGTAGTTTGTTTTATGTTCCTCTTCCAAAAAGCTTAACAAACAAGATTAAAAAGTACTGGAAAGATAACGGAGTTTATTAGTTTTGAATAAAGAGCTTATCTTCAAAAGGGTTGCATTTTCGAGTGCAACCCTTATTTTGATTTTATTAGTATCTATTTTTGTAATGCTTTTTATTTCAGCAAAACCTGCTATGCAAGAGTATGGATTGCATTTTTTAGTTGATAGTAGCTGGGGTAAAACAGTACAAATAAAATCAAATAAACCTCAAATTACAAAAAAAATATCAAAAAAAACTACAGATGAGAGCGCAAATCTTTTTGCAGACCAAGATACACCTATGTTTTCAAACTCAGATGAAAGTGTTGATACCCAGCCTCAAGATGAAATAAAAACAAAAACTATATATGGAGGTTTTGTTCCTATTATGGGAACTATCCTCTCAACT
>VAPL010013822.1_pt1 | contig 13589 bp, 15 predicted proteins | sample 3395061 | NCBI WGS metagenome assembly VAPL01 (sample SAMN08290444, study PRJNA428436) | hydrothermal vent metagenome | isolation source: Deep-sea hydrothermal vent chimney 2 | place: Pacific Ocean: Juan De Fuca Ridge | depth 2182 m m | reverse complement strand
GCCGTCTCTATGGGTCATTCTTTCTGCAACTTGGTATAAGGGAAAATAGTGGGTAGCATGACCGATCAAAAAACGACTGAGCCTTTTATCCACCTTTCCGGCGTCCGCAAGATTTTTCGGACCCGAGGTGAAGAGTTTCTTGCCGTATCCGATGCCAGCTTCGACGTACAGGAGGGTGAACTGGTGTCTCTGGTCGGTCCGTCCGGGTGCGGCAAGACGACGTTGTTGAAAATCATAGCCGGTCTCTACGCCTATGATGGCGGCACCGTTAAAATAGGTGGTGACGGAATCGATTTCGATCCCGGCCGCGATGTTGGCATGGTCTTTCAACAGGCTTTGTTGCTGAAGTGGCGGCGGATTCTTGACAATGTGATGCTGCCCGCCGAAATCCTCGGCCTGCCGCTTAAGGAAAGTCGCGAACGCGGCCGTGACTTGCTGGATATGGTTGGCTTGACCGGCTCCGAAGACAAGTATCCCTACGAGTTGTCGGGCGGCATGCAGCAGCGCGCCGCCATCGCACGGTCCCTGGTTCACGATCCGAAACTAATTCTGATGGACGAACCTTTCGGCGCCCTGGATGCCCTGACCCGTGAGAAGATGAATCTGGAACTTTTGCGCATCTGGAAAGAAAGCAAGAAGACCATAATCTTCGTTACCCACGGTATTGCCGAAGCGGTGTTCTTGGGAACCCGGGTCGTGGTGTTGACGTCCGGTCCGGCGCGCATGGCCGATATGTTCGAGGTCAACCTGCCGCACCCACGCACACTGGACATCAAAACGCACGAACAGTTTGGCGATTATACCCGGCGTATCTACAGGCTAATGGGTATGGAATAAGCGGAAACTAGCGGCCTTCGTACAGGTCGCGCCCCGCTACCAATGCCGCAATTTTGGCGTCGGCGATGGAACGTTTCAGCATCCAGAAGCCGCAATCGGGATGGATGTAGGTAACGCGACCGGGGCCAAGCACCTTTTCCGCCCGTTCGATCTTGCGGGCGATGTCGTCGGCGCTCTCGACATCGGTGCGCTTGATGTCGACGACCCCCAGGCCAAGGCCGATTTCCGGCCGCAGGTCTTTGAAGGTTTCCAGTTCTTTCGGATCGCGGTGCGCCATTTCCATGACGATATGGTCGGCGTGCAGACTGTTCAGATACTGCATAAGCTTGTCCCACGTTCCTTTCTGCACTGTCTGTCCGCCGTAATTGCCAAAGCACAGATGAACGGCGGGAGTTCCTTGAACGGCATCGAGGACGGTGTTTATGGCGGTGGATGCCCATTGCCATTCTTCCACGTGGCCGGGCAGATTGGCCTCGTCCAGTTGCACGACGTCGGCATCGACGTGACGAACCTGTTCGGCCAAGGCGTCGGCAATGCCCTGGGCCAATTCGTGAATGCTACCATACTGATTGTCGATCAATGTCTTGGCCAGCATGTGAGGGCCGGTGACGGTGAATTTCAGCGGCCTGTTCGCCAATTTCTTCGCCGTCGAACAGGCACCGGGCAGATCCAGCGCGCCGCCACCGACGGGACCATCGACGACGCCCGGAGGACGGGTGCGAAAACCCATGCCTTCCCGGGCGCGGTAGGCGACTAGTTCCTCGAAGGTGATATCGGTTCGAATGCCTGACATCGGGCGCACGAAGTATTCGATCATGCCGTTGGTTTCCGGGTGGTTGACGTCGAAGCGGTACAATTCGCCGTCGCAAACCACGTCGAGCCCGGCTTTTTCCTGTGTATGGATAACTACCCGTGTGGCATCGGCAAGACCCTGTTCCGTTGGATAGGCCGCTAGCCAGTTCGGGATCGGGTAAGAGCCAACGACGGTTGTCTTGATGCGAGGGGTGTGGGTGGACATGGCGGTGTTTTATCCTCTTGTTCGGTTTCGTCAGCTACGGATTCGGCGGATTCGAAATTATTGTAGAAGCACAAAGACTACGCTACTTTACGGTGGGGCACGATGCTCTAATATAAATCTTACAGGGAGGCACAACTTATGAAAGAGCAATCGTGACGCGCAAGAAGAAACAAGAAGAATCACGAGAAAAAATACTGGACGCTGCAACGGTTGAATTTGCGGCCCAAGGTTTTGGGGGGGGGCGCGTTGACGCCATCGCCAGACGCGCCGGTACCAACAAGCGAATGTTGTATCACTACTTCGGCAACAAGGAAGTTCTCTATACGGCGGTTCTTGAAAATGCCTATGCCAATATCCGCAATCATGAACAGGACTTGGACCTGGACCATCTTGATCCGCACCAGGCGATACGCGAACTCGTCGCCTTTAGCTTTGATTATTTCGTAAATCATCCGGAATTCATCCGGCTGTTGAATGATGAAAATCTTTATAACGCCGAACATATCAGCGGATCGCGTCGCATCCGGGCGATGCATTCGCCATTGATAAAGCAAATCTCCCAAGTTCTCAAACGTGGGCAAGAGGCGGGTGTTTTTCGCGATGATGTCGACCCCATGCAATTGTACATTTCCATAGCCGGCCTGGGTTACTTTTATTTTTCCAATGCGAGCACCCTCGGTGCGATTTTTGGCCGCAAGCTAATGAGCGCCGCAGCGCTCAAAAAACGCCTCGACCATGTCACCGAAGTCATCATGGGGTACCTGGCACATCCCCAGAAATAACCATATGGTTACTTTCTTCTTGACCAACTGACACAATTGCGAGACCCTGCTTGCAACACCTCTTTCCTGGGGAGAATAGCTACATGGCCGACATTCGGTTAGGCATCATCATGAACGGTGTGACCGGTCGTATGGGCATGAACCAGCACTTGATTCGCTCCATTCTGGCCATTCGTTCGGAAGGCGGTGTACCACTCGACAATGGCGACCGCGTGATGCCCGATCCGATCCTTGTCGGGCGCAATGCCGACAAGGTATCGCGGCTGGCCGAGGCGCACGGTGTCGAACGCTGGACCACCGACCTGGATGCCGCCCTTGCGAATCCCGATGAAACCTTGTTTTTCGACGCCGCGACCACGGCGCTACGCAAGGACCTTCTTATCAAGGCCATGGACGCCGGCAAGCATGTCTATTGTGAAAAGCCGATTGCTGAAACCCTGGACGACGCCATGGCCATCGCCCGACACGCCGCAAAAACGGGGGTCAAGAACGGTGTCGTGCATGACAAATTGTCGCTGCCGGGGTTGATGAAATTGAAGCGACTTCGTGATTCAGGATTCTTCGGGCGGATCTTGTCTGTACGCGGGGAATTCGGCTACTGGGTGTTCGAGGGCGACTGGATGACGGCCCAACGCCCAAGCTGGAACTACCGCAAGGCCGACGGTGGGGGCATTATCTTGGATATGCTGTGTCACTGGCGCTATGTCCTCGACAACGTGATCGCGCCGGTCAAGGCGATATCCTGTCTGGGTGCGACCCATATTCCGGAACGCTGGGACGAAAATGGCGAGCGTTACGACGCCGATGCCGATGATGCCGCGTACGCAACGTTCCAACTGGAAGGCGGCATTGTCGCCCATATCAACAGTTCCTGGTGCACCCGCGTGCGCCGCGATGATCTGGTTACATTCCATGTCGATGGCACGCATGGTTCTGCCGTCGCAGGGCTGCATTCGTGTAAATCCCAGGCTCGGGTAAATACGCCCAAACCGGTCTGGAATCCGGATCAACCACAGACCATCGACTTTTTTGACACCTGGCAGGAAGTGCCTGACAACGAAATTTTCGACAACGGCTTCAAAGTCCAATGGGAAAACTTCATTCGGCACATGTTCGAGGACGCGCCTTGGAGTTACACGTTATTGGAAGGCGCCAAGGGTGTGCAACTGGCTCAATTAGGAATGCAGAGTTGGGCCGAGAAGCGGTGGCTCGATGTGCCCAACCTAGAGGTCTGAGCCATGGCGCATGTCATCTTGCCGACTGCGTCAGGCGGCACCGAGGCTTATGAACCAGGCACACCACGGTCGTTCCCGAAAAAGGGCGAAGCGCCATTGCCCCGCATCGCTTATTCCGCCGTCCATGTGGTCGCCGACCCACTCGCCGACAACGACCCGTGGGTGGACACGGCCATCGACTGGGATGCGACGCTCGCCTATCGCCGTTACCTCTGGGGTCTGGGGCTGGGCGTGGCGGAAGCCATGGACACGGCGCAACGGGGAATGGGGCTGGACTGGCCGACGTCACTTGAATTAATCAGGCGCTCCGTCGATGCGGCGCGGGATTTCGATGGCGAAGCCCTGCTTGCCTGCGGTGCAGGCACAGACCATATTGCGCCTGACCCATCGCTTTCGATCGACGACGTCATCGTCGCCTACGAAGAACAATGCTCGGCCGTGGAAGCCGCCGGGGGGAAGATCATCCTGATGGCCAGCCGGGCGCTCGCCGCCTGTGCCAAATCACCGGACGACTATGGGCGCGTTTATGGCCGAATCCTCGCCCAGGTGAAGCAACCGGTGATCATCCACTGGCTCGGCGACATGTTTGACCCGGCCCTGGCCGGGTACTGGGGCCACGACGACCCAATGGCGGCGATGGATGTCTGCCTCGACATGATTGCGGCCAATGCCGGGAAAATTGACGGTATCAAGATTTCCCTGCTCGACGACCGGAAGGAAATTGCCATGCGCCGACGCCTTCCCGACGGCGTGCGCATGTATACCGGCGACGATTTCAATTATACCGATTTGATCGAAGGGGATGACCAGGGCCACTCCGATGCCCTGCTCGGAATTTTCGATGCCATCGCACCTGCGGCCAGCGCCGCGCTGTCGGCCATGGGGGCCGGGAATCTGTCGCGCTATCATGAAATTCTGGCAACCACGGTGCCGCTGTCACGGCTTATCTTTCAGGCGCCGACCCGGTTTTATAAAACCGGCATCGTCTTCATGGCCTACCTGAACGGCCATCAAGAACATTTCACCATGATCGGCGGGCAGCAGAGCACGCGATCGGTCGGGCACCTTGCGGAATTGTTCCGACTGGCCGACAAGGCCGGACTATTCAGCGACCCCGATAACGCCTGTAACCGCATGGCGCGGGTCATGGCGGTGCATGGAATCGGGGTATAAGGCTATGGAAGCAGTTGATCAAAAGAGGATTTCCCTCAACACCGCCACCGTTCGCAAACAATGGAACCTGCGAGAATGCATTGATGGCTGTGTTCGTCACGGCATCGGCGGAATCGCTCCCTGGCGTGACAAACTGCATGAATGCGGCGTCGACGAGGCGGCCCGCATGATCAGCGATAACGGCTTGAAGGTCAGCGGCCTGTGCCGGGGCGGCATGTTCCCCGCCGCCGATGCCGCCGGCCGCCAGGCCGCCCTCGATGACAATCGCCGTGTTGTCGACGAAGCCGTAGTCCTTGGCGCACAATGTGTGGTGCTGGTGGTCGGCGGGCTGCCTGAAGGCTCAAAAGACATCGCCGGCGCCCGCTCTCAGGTGCGCGACGGCATCGCCACCCTGCTTGAGTATGCGCGCTCGCTCGACATGCCGTTGGCGATCGAACCGCTGCATCCCATGTATGCGGCCGACCGCGCCTGCGTCAACACGCTCAGGCACGCCAACGACCTCTGCGACGAACTGGGGGCGGGATTGGGTATTGCGGTCGATGTATATCACGTGTGGTGGGACCCGGACCTGGCGACCGAAATCCGGCGAGCGGGCCAGGAACGGCTTCTCGCCTTTCATGTCTGCGACTGGCTGGTGCCGACAACCGACCTCCTGCTTGACCGGGGCATGATGGGGGACGGCGTCATCGATATTCCCGGGATACGTAGCTGGGTGGAAACAGAAGGCTTCAACGGGCTCGTCGAAGTCGAGATATTCTCGGCCAGCAACTGGTGGAAACGGGATGCCGACGAGGTGCTGTCAACGATGATCGAGCGGTGCCGGACAGTCGTGTAGGGAAGTTTGATTTTAGGGAGCCAGATAATCAAGGGAGGGAAAGATGATGGTAGGGAAAGACCAGGTCGAAAACCCGGCGCTTTTGATCGTTGATATGCAGAACGATTTCGTCCGTCCGGGCGCCCCCCTCGAGGTACCCGACGCCCGCTCGACAATTGCGGCGCACCGAACCCTGATCGCCGCTTTTCGCGCTCGGGCGTTGCCTATCGTCTATACCAAGTTCATTACCACGCCCTACCGGTCGCTGATCTGGAACTGGTCGCCGGAATGCGAATCGGAAACCAAGTGCTGCTGGAAAGGCCACAAACGGGATTACGCCGACAGCAACGAGGCCCTGGACTGCACCGATATCGTCCGCGAAATATATCCCGAGCCCGATGACCAGATCGTCGAAAAATTCGGTTACGGCGCATTCCACGGCACGGCGCTTGCGGACATGCTGCATTCCCACGACGTGCGCTCGGTCATCGTTACCGGCACGGTGACGCAGATATGTGTCGAGGAAACGGCCCGCGAGGCATTCCACCACGGGTTCCGCACGACGATGGTGGAAGATGCGGTGTCGTCATTTGCGCCCAATCTGCATGCCGCGACGTTGGAAAATTTTGCCATGAAATTTGGCTGGGTGAGCACCAGCGGCTCTGTTCTGGAACGTATCAGTGAGCCCTAAAGCCTTCACAACCCTGCTCAGCGGGCGCTTCGGCATCGTCATCCTGTTGGCGGCGATGCTAGCCTCCTCGTTACTTGCCATTCCGGAATTCCGAACCCAGAACAACCTGACCAACGTTGCCTTGCAGTCGGCCGCGCTGGCGATTCTGGCCATCGGCCAGACGGTGGTGATCATCGCCGGATTGATCGACTTGTCAGTGGGCATGTTGATCGGCCTGGTCGTGGTCATCACCAGTGACCTGATGAACGGGCAATCGGCGATGACCGCCGCCGGGATCCTCGTTGCATTGGGTCTGGGTGCGGGCATCGGTCTTGTCAACGGTGTGCTCAATAACCTGTTGCGCGTTCACCCGCTGATTCTGACTTTCGGCATGTTGAGCGTTCTGCAAGGGGCAATCTTCGTTTACACGGACCGCAGCGTCGGGCTGACGTCGCCCGTATTCGTCTGGATGGCCAACGGATCCATCGCCGGCATTCCGTTCGCCGCCGTCCTGCTGGCCGCCGTCGCCGGGGCGGCGTATTTCCTGCTGAACCGGACCCGCTTCGGCCGCCATGTCTATGCCGTCGGCGGCAGCGAGGAGCACGCCCGGCGTGCCGGCATCAATACCGGTGCGATCAAAGTGTGGGTCTTCGTCCTGTCGGGCCTTGCCGCGGGAATCGCCGGGATACTGGTGGCCGGCCGTCTGGGTACGGGGTACCCCAACGCCGGAAGCGGCTATGAACTGGATGCCATCGTCGCGGTGGTCCTGGGCGGTACGTCATTGACGGGCGGCCGTGGCTCCATTCTGGGCACGGTCGCGGCGGTCTTTGTTCTGGGGGTCACGAGCAACGCACTCAATCTTCTGGAAATTTCCTCGTTCGTGCAGATTTTGATCAAGGGGCTCATCGTGGTTGCCGCCATTCTACTTAATCAACCGAAAAAGATGGTGACGGCATGACCGCCCTGACGACGGAACGAAACAAAGGAAACCGCTCCCTGGCGCTGCGGCGCTGGATTCAAACCTATGCCATCTGGCTGGTGCTCGCCTTGCTTTTCGCCATTGCCGCGACGTTGTCCGAGGCTTTTCTCAGGCCGATCTATATCTTCAATATCGTGCGCCAGGCCGCCTCCGTCGGTATCGCCGCCATTGGCGTGACCCTGGTCATGATTCTGGGCGGCGTCGATCTGTCGGTGGGTGCGGTGATTTCCCTGGCGGCGGTCCTGATGGCAGTGATGATGGATGGCCAGGTCGCCAATATCCCGCTGGCCGTTGCCGTGACGCTGGCCGCCGGCACCCTGATCGGCGGCATCAATGGCGCGCTAACCGCCTACAACCGCATATCGCCCTTCATCCTGACCCTCGGCATGGCGGTCGTGGTTACGGGGATTACACAGATATATTCGGGCGGCACGGCGCGCGGGATCGTGTCACCCGGCTTTCGCGAATTCTTCAATTTCAGGATCGGCGGTATCGTGCCCGTTCTGGCGCTGGCCTTTGTCGCCCTATCCGTATTGGGCATCTGGCTACAGCGGGCGACACGGTTCGGCCGTTCCCTTTTCCTTATCGGCTCCAATTCCCAGGCCGCCCGCCTTTCAGGCCTGCCGGTGGCTCGGGTGACCATTGCCGCCTACGCCATATCGGGCTTTATGGGTGCGGTAGCGGGGATCGCACTGTTGGCTCGCTCGGGCGTGTCCAGCACATTCGCCGGGCGCGGGCTCGAATTCGATGTGCTGGCCGCCGTGGTTTTGGGTGGCACCACTTTTCAGGGAGGGCGCGGCGGTATCGCAGGCACCATAGCGGGGGTCTTCGTGCTGCTGCTGGCCTTCAATCTGGTGAACATTGTGGGCCTTGACTACAATGTTCAATTGATCGTCAAAGGGGGAATTATCATCGCGGCGTCGGCGGCGCACGCCTACCTGAGGGAGACCCGCTGAACTTGCCGGTATGCAGAATTTCCGACCGGGGTGGCCGGGAGTATGTTGAAGAATAACCAAAATAGGAGAGGGTGATGAAAATCTTAAGACGTGTATTTGGGTTAATTGGGACAACCGCATTGGTGGTCGGCCTGTGGACTGGACAGGCCATGGCGGCGGAAGACGCCAGGGTTCTGCAAGAACAGCGCGCCGCCCAACTTATCGACACATCGGCATTTAAAAAGGATGGCCCCTACAAAATTGGCGTGGCCGCCGGATACCTGAGTAATTCGTGGGTGGTGTTCGCATTGCAGCACATCAAGTACGAAGCCTCGTTGCACAAGGAAATTTCCGAAGTGCTGGTCACCGACGCGGCGTTCAATCCCGCCAAACAGGTCGCCGACATCGAAGACCTGATCAGCAAGGGGGTCAGTCTGATCCTGTATTGGCCGGTCGATGATAAGGCCATCGAGGGCGCCCTGAAAAAGGCCGTCGACAAAGGCATTCCCACGATCAACACCGGCGGCGGCTATGTCCATAGCCCGTCAGTCACGGCCAGCGCCTTCATCGACCAATGGAATCTGGGCGAGATGGGCGCCCGACGGTTATTCCAAGACATGGGCGGCAAGGGCAAGATTTTTGCCATGTTGCCGATCCCTGGAACCACGGCCGCGGTCGACCAGTTGGCCGCGCTCAAGTCGGTGATGAAGGAATATCCGGGCATCGAACTGCTCAGCGCTGAATACGGCGACTGGAACCGGGCCAAGGCCAAGCAGATCACCGAGAACCTGCTGCAGAAGCATCCCCGGATCGATGGCGTATTCTCGCCATCCGGTCAGATGTCCATCGGCGTTGCCGAGGCTTTCGACGAAGCCGGTCGCCTGGGTGAAGTGACCATGTCACCGGGTGATGAATACAACGGCTGGCTCAAGTGGGTCGTAAAGCACAAGCAGGGCGGCGCGGTCACCTTCCCGACGCGAGTCGGCCAGGAAGCGCTTCGCTTGGGCCTGCGCATGCTGCGTGGCGAAAAAGTCCGCCGGGGCCTGCGTATCTCTTCGGAATACATTTCGCCGAGTGCCGCCGGATCGTATGTCGAGGCGAACCGTCCTGACGACTGGTGGGCCAGCACCCTGCCGGAAGCCTGGAAGCCCTGACAAGGGCCGACTGTGTACACCGCGGGGAATCGATATGCTACTTAACGTCAAGGGTCTGACCAAGCAATTCCCCGGAGTAACAGCTCTCGAGGGCGTGGATTTTGCCGCCGATTCAGGCGAGGTCCACGCCCTTGTTGGCGCCAACGGCGCGGGCAAGAGTACCTTGATGAACCTGTTGTCCGGTGTGTTCGCGCCAAGCGCCGGGGAGATCCTGATCGACGACGCGCCGGTCAAATTCGACGCGCCGCGGGATGCGGTCGACTGCGGTGTCAGCACCGTTTACCAGGAGTTCAGCTCGATCCCGCAATTAACGGTGGCCCAGAATATCTTTCTCGGTCGCGAACCGGCCAACCGGTTTGGCCTGCTCGATCTCACCGCCCTAAGAGTCGATGCGCGGGCCGTTCTGGATCGTTACCACCTTGATCTAGACGAGACGGCACTGGTCGAGGACATGAGCGTCGCCGACCAGCAATTGGTGGAAATCGCCCGTGCATTGTCCGTGCGGGCGCGAATTTTAATCCTCGACGAACCGACGGCGGTCCTGTCTTTGCGCGAACAGGAAAACCTGTTCAAGATTATCGACAATCTGAAACGCCAAGGTATGCTTATTCTTTATGTCTCACATCGCATGGAGGAGATCTTCTCAATTTCCGACCGGGTCACCGTCCTGCGTGACGGACGCCACATCGCCACCATGAATACGGTCGAGACGAACCACGCCAGTATCGTGCATATGATGATCGGTCACGAGGTGGTGCAATCGGCGGGCTTGCCCCCCGTCGAAGAGGGAAAGGAAATTCTTGAAGTCGATCTTGGTGCTGGCCGCCGCGGTTTCCGGATGCGCCATGGTGAAGTCCTGGGCATCGCCGGCCTGGTCGGCGCCGGCCGCACCGAGATGGCCCGTCAGCTGATCGGCCTGGAGGCGGATGATGGCGTCAGCGTCACCATCGGCGGGCAGAAAATACTCCTGAAATCGCCAGAACAGGCGTTGCGGAACGGCATCGTCTATCTGACCGAAGACCGCCAGCGCGATGGATTGTTTAGCAATCTGTCGATTCTGAAGAACGTTACCGCGGGGGCGCTGGACCGTTTTTCCGCGTTGGGTTTCCTGCGCCCATCCGACGAACGGCACGACGGCAAATCGATCCTAGGGCGCCTGCGCCTGGTCGCCGGATCGTTGAATGCACCGGTGCGCGAGTTGAGCGGCGGCAACCAGCAAAAGGTGCTCTTCGGCAGGGCGCTTTTGTGCAACCCGCGGGTATTGATTTGCGACGAACCGACACGCGGCGTTGACGTCGGCGCCAAGGAAGAAATCTACCGCCTGCTGGTCGAACTCGCGGGCCAGGGTGTTGCCGTGATCTTCATTTCGTCGGAATTGAAGGAATTGCTGTCAGCGACGCACCGGCTGCTGGTTATGCATGAAGGCAAGATAGTCGCCGACATGCCGACGCGCGAAACCACCGAGGAAAAAGTGCTGCTGGCCGCCACCGGCATGGCGGCATAGGCTAAAGTACGGAGAATTGAGGAAAAATAGAGAATGGCAAACGATATCAGATACAAACTTGCCGTGGTTCAAATGGACTGCGTTCTCGGTGAAATCGCACCGAATGTGCAGAAAATAGAAAAGTTTGCGCAGGCGGCAGCGGGCCGAGGCGTCGACCTGGTGGTGTTTCCCGAATGCGCGACGACGGGTTATTTCATCGCCGACGACCTTGCCCGGCTTGCCGAACCCAGTGACGGGCCGACCGATCGGGCGCTCGGCAATATTGCGGCCAGCACCGGGGTTTATCTGGCCGTCGGCACGGTCGTCGCAGAAAACGGCGGCTATTATGATTCGCAGGTCCTGTTCGCGCCAACCGGGGAGCGTCTTTCGACCTATCACAAGGTCCACCTGTTTTCGGCCGAACGACAAACTTTCCAGGCGGGCAACACACCAGCGGTGGTCGATACCGGGCTGGGCCGGGTCGGCATGACCATTTGCTATGACATGATTTTCGGTGACTATTTCCGCTGTTTGGTCGAAAGGGGTGCCGACATTATCATCAACAGCACCGATTGGATCGGCGACGACTACCAGCGCCAAACATGGGGCTGGAGCGGTGTCACTACGCAGGGGATGGCTGCGACCCGGGCGCTGGAAAATGGTGTGTTCGTCGCCATGTCGAACCGTATAGGCCATGAAATAGGCTTCGATAGCCTTGGCCATTCCTGCATCGCTTCGCCATCGGGGCAGATTCTGGCATCAATTCCCAGCGGCGAAGATATCGCCATCGCCGATATCGACATTAAGGCCGAAGACCTGGACAAGTGGCGCGCCATCGCCACTTACCGCCAGGACCGAAGGCCCGAGGTATACGGTTAAGGCGGCTCTTGGGAACGCTTTTTCCGTTCTCCTTGGTGAATGTAAATTCCGCAGCCGGTGATGACCAGACCGCCGATAATGGTCCAGTGGTCCGGAAATTTCTCAACCGATCTGCCCCCTGAAAACCGGTCCATTTTAAAGGATAGTTTGTTCTGTTAACGTTCATTTGGATCAGGAGAACAAACGATGCGCAAGTCACGTTTTAGCGAAGAGCAACAGGAATATGCGGCTGGTGCGAAGGCCACTGAGCGGTGCCGTCGCCACGGTATGGCCGACATACGTTTTACAAGTGGAAAGCAAAATACGGTGGCTTGCAGGTCTCTGAGGTCAGGCGATTGAAGGATCTTGAAGACGAGAACGGCAAGCTGAAGAAGCTTCTGGCTGAAGCCATGCTGGATAATGCGGGTCTGCAGAGTTTGCTGGCAAAAAACTTCTGACGCCGGCCAGTCGTCGCCAGGCTTGTCCGGGCGCTACGTTGCGATGATTGGTTTTCCGGGCGACATGCCTGCGCGCTGGTGGGCATATCGCGCTCAAGCAACCGCTACCTGGCGGGGCCGGGTCGACACGTCCGGCTGCGTCAGCGATTAATTACGCTGTCGGGCAAACACCGGCGTTATGGTTACCGGATGCTGCATGCCAAGTTGAGGCAGGAGGGGTTTGAAGTGAATGTAAAGGTGGTGGAACGGCCCTAGCAGACTGCCGAAGAAGTCACCAACATCCTGATATAGCACTCCCTTTATGGGCGTTTTGGCAATTATTCCGGCTATATCATCGATTTTTGGCGGAAATGCCTCGTGTAAATGGCCGTTTTTCCGGTTTCAGGCGGATTCCGGGCTCGGTCGTGCTTTCATGAGTATCGTTACGCCGTTTCTCTCCGTGAAAATCCCGCTCGACGTTGCCGCCCCCGGGGCCGACGTCGTCATCACCATCCTTGGGGCGAAAGCTTTTCATCGACGCCCAAGCCTCGATCAGCGTTCCGTCTACCGAGAAATGATCCCGGCTCAGAAGATGGCAGATCTTCTTGTGTTCGATGACGCCGGTCAGAAGTTTGGCCGAAACCTCAGCCTCCAGTAACCGGTCACGGTTCTTGCAAAAGGTGCTTGCATCCCAAACAAGATCGTCCATGTTCAGGCCAACAAACCAGCGGAACAGGATGTTGAAATCAAGCTACTCCATAAGCTGGTGTTCCGAGCGAATCGTATAAAATGCTTGCAGCAACAACGCCCGAAGCAACTGTTCCGGTGGGATCGACCGGCGCCCCATACGCGCGTACATCGCCTCGAAATCCGAGGACAGTGACACAAGCACATCGTTCACAATATCCCGGATCGTCCGTAACGGATGGTTCGCAGGAACCCGGTCCTCAAGGTCAATATAGCTGAAAAGGCTACCGCTCGTTTGGTCCTGAGCACGCATCTTTGCCTTCGAATTATCTCAAATCAGAGAATCACGTAAACGGATCCAAGGCGAGGACTTCTTCAGCAGGCTGCTAGCCCGAACGGGGAGACTTGTTCCAATCGCCCATAAGCGACTGGATACAGGCAAGCGCCGCCAGGGCCGCCGTTTCGGCCCGCAGTATGCGCGGCCCCAACGATACGGACACAGAGAACGGCAGTTTTTCAAGCAGGTC
>VAPL010901858.1_pt1 | contig 13593 bp, 14 predicted proteins | sample 3395061 | NCBI WGS metagenome assembly VAPL01 (sample SAMN08290444, study PRJNA428436) | hydrothermal vent metagenome | isolation source: Deep-sea hydrothermal vent chimney 2 | place: Pacific Ocean: Juan De Fuca Ridge | depth 2182 m m | reverse complement strand
ACCCTCATAAAAAATCCAGACTGAGTAATTTGATTTGCATATAAACATCGGTGTAAATCCTCCAGATCCCTTTACCCGATTTGTGCCAGACTTCTGCTGCTAACATTAGGCTCTGGTTCCTTGCTTTGGTATCGCCAATATTGTGGCTGGCTCGTGAATAAGTTTTTCCGGAAAAATAATGCCTAGAATTCTCAGTTTATTTCCGCTCTGGGCTATCAGTCTTTCAGGGGTTGCGTATTTCTATGCACACTTCTTTGCCAGCTTAAAACCAGCGATAATCCCACTGTTGGGTCTGGTAATGTTCGCCATGGGCATGACCTTGACCTGGAAACATTTTAGAGTAGCCCTTAAACAACCGCTTATTATAGCCATTACGGTTACTGTTCAATTTGTTTTGATGCCTTTATTTGCATGGCTAATTGCTCACGCATTCGAACTTACGACGCAACAACTTATCGGTATGGTACTGGTCGGTTGCAGTTCCGGAGGAACCGCCTCAAATGTAATTTGTTACCTGGCCCGGGGCAATGTAGCATTGTCTGTTTTAATGACCATGACATCGACGCTGTGTGCGGTCTTTTTGATGCCCACCTTGAGTTTTGTTTATTTACAGCAAACAATTGCTGTTCCTGTTTGGGAAATGATGCAAAGTATTCTATTGATTGTTCTGATTCCGGTAATAAGCGGCACGGCCATTAACAGTTATTATGGAGGTTTTTTAAACAGAATACAGAAATTTTTCCCTTTGGTATCTAGCCTGTCTATTGTCTTGATTATCGCTATTATTGTCGCCTTAAATCATGACAACCTCAACAGCCTGACTATGCCGTTACTACTAGCAGTAATGTTACATAATTTATTAGGGTTGACTGCCGGTTATGCCATTCCATGGTTGATGAAATATGATGCAGTTACTTGCCGCACTGTTAGTATTGAAGTAGGGATGCAGAATTCTGGTTTAAGTGTTGCCCTGGCAATAAAATACTTTTCCAGTATGGCTGCTTTACCAGGTGCAATATTCAGTATCTGGCATAATATTTCCGGTTCATTACTGGCAACATACTGGCGCAATCGAAGATAAATATAACAATACTCATGCAAAATTCATCAAAAAATGTAATTCTCGCTGCCTTAGCTGGTAATACTCTGGTCGCAATCACAAAGTTTATTGCTGCATTTTTCACTGGCAGTTCAGCGATGTTATCTGAAGCTATTCATTCTGTTGTTGATACCGGCAATCAAGTCTTATTATTGTATGGATTAAAACGAGCAAAACAGCCACCTGATGATCAATTCCCTTTCGGGCATGGCAAAGAAATTTATTTCTGGAGCTTTATAGTTGCCATTTTAATTTTTGCCGTCGGTGCTGGAATATCCATCTACGAAGGCATACAGGGCATTATCGCACCGGAACAGATAGAAAATATATATATTAACTATATCGTACTAACCATCGCCCTGATTTTTGAAGGCGCCGCCTGGCGTTTTGCCTTTCAGGAATTCAGCCGGGCTAAAGGTAAGTGGGGCGTTATTGAGGCAATCAAACGAGGCAAAGATCCCTCCTTATTTGTGGTATTGTTCGAAGATTCAGCGGCAATACTGGGTTTACTGATTGCTTTTTTTGGTATCTTCCTGGGTCAGATAACCGGAAACCCATATTTTGATGGCATTGCATCAATAATGATCGGACTGCTACTAGGTGGAACTGCAGTTTGGCTAGCCTATGAAACCAAGGGATTACTAATTGGAGAAAGCGCTAATCAGGAAATTATTCAAGGTATTAGAGCTAGTGCTAATGACTTTCCCATTGTCGAACATGTTAATGAAGTATTAACCATGCATATGGGGCCAGATTTTCTCTTAGTCAATATAAGCATAGACTTTGCTGACACTACAACAGTAGGAGAAATTGAACAAACAATTAGCAAAATAGATCAACAGTTGAAAAATAAATTTCCAGTGATCAAGCGGATTTTTATAGAAGCAGAAGCAAGGCCCGAACGGATTATTCATTAATCTTAGCTATCAATACTCGGACATCAACACAAACACTTGCAAATTGACGAGCCTGAAAAAAGTCTGAATTACTGGAAATCTAATTCCGCCGGGATGCAAACAATATTGGGATTATGTTTTCGACAAACACTAAAGATGTAAACACCTAATACGAAATTTCAGATACTTCAGGCCGCCTGTACTGGAATAGAATGACTAGACCGAATAATTTCATTGCGGTCATTAAAGTAAACCAGATTCGGTTTGAAATTATGCAACTCCTGTTGCTCCAGGACAGCATATGAACAGACAATAATCAGATCTCCAGGACAGGCCATACGCGCAGCAGCACCATTAATGGAAAACACACCAGAACCCTCTTCCGCCCGGATGGCGTAAGTAGTGAATCGTTCACCATTATTGATATTGTAGATTTGTATTTGCTCGTATTCCCTGATGCCGGAAAAATCCAGTATCTTGCTGTCAATTGCACAGGAACCCTCATAATCCAACTCGGCATGAGTGACTTTAGCCCTGTGTAACTTTGCTTTAAGCATTGTGATCTGCATATTGAACAATCTAAGTATTTCGAGACGCGGAATTATGCCCTAAATACGCATAACTATCAACTTTTGATCACCTCTGATCTGACACTGGATCGCCTAAAAAAGGCTCTACACCAACACCTTCCTGTGGTTGGGAACGATAGACCCTGACTGCCGTCGGATAAGCAAATTCAAGATGATTATTTTTTAAGATTTCTGCTATTTTAAAAAGCACATCTTCCTTAACAGACAACCATTCTGCCCAGTTTACAGTTTTTGAAAAGCAGTAAATCAGAATATCAATAGAAAAATCATTATATCGATCCATAAAAACCAGCTGTGTTGATTTTATACCTTGCGTGTCCTCATGAGAAGAAAACCTGAATTTTCTTTTATTGCTGGTATGTTTCTGTGATGGATTCGCAATATCTGAGTGCTCTCTCAACATTGATCTTATGTCTTCCAGTGCCTGTCGTAAATCGCCCATATTACTTTCATAGGTAACGCCAACATAAAGTTTAATGCGCCGTCCCACTGCCCGGCGATTCCAGTTCATTACATTCGACGTGGATATAGTCGAATTGGGTATCGTTACCAAAGCATTGTCAAACGTACGGATTGTGGTACTGCGTAAACCTATCTCGGCAACCGTCCCTTCCCTATCACCTATCTTTACCCAATCCCCCATTCGGAAAACATCATCAATCAGTACCGTGATGCCACCAAATAAATTTGATAAGGTATCTTTGGCAGCTAATGCAAACGCCAGGCCACCAATACCTAATGTGGACATAATGGCGGCAATACTAATGCCAAAATGATTCAGTATCAAAGTAATGGCAACAACAATGACTATCCCTTTTGCTGTTTGCATACCCAGATTAATGAGTTCCTTGCGTGCTTCTTTATTGGCTCGGGAAAGATTATCTATCTGGGCAATAAAAATACTATCCAGCACCTTAAAAAACAACCAGACATAAATACATGTGTAGACGATAAAATTAAAATTTTGCAGCGAGTCTTTGTATTCTGTTTTATAAAACAGCGCATATGTGGCTAGATCAAAACTGAAAAACAGCAATAAATAGAGTACTGGGCGTCTTAAGCCATGATAAATGATATCTGAATTACTGGTTTCGTTCTGCAACACAAAATTATCAATAAGCCAGCCACTGCCTCTGACAACCAAGGGATACGTGATAGTCACCAGAACAAAAATAAACAGCGATACAATAATACCACCCATATCTATTCTTATCGGTGCCAGCTTATGATTGACCGGCCTAATTGCATCAATATTATTAAAATAGGCAATAATAGAAAGTAATGAGAAATTTTGAAACCAACTGGTTGAAGTGATTTTATCCGGATGGTTTATGGTAAATTCCAAGATATCTTTATAGGTATTATATACCGGTTGAAAAGCAAGATAGTTTGCCTTTACATCAGCAACTACTTTGCCATCAGTATCAGAGTCAGCAGGTATCAATTTTTTTTCTACTGCTGAAATATCATTTAGCTCTTCTTTGGCATGATTGACAATTTCCTTAGCTGTTTTATAACTTCTTGAAGCATCGATTAAATAATTCAAAAACGCTCTGATATCCTGTTCATTTTCATAGCGAGCGATTTTTAACTGATCACGCTGGACAGCCAGTTTATTGCCACGTTCCGTATTTATCGCAACCCGAGATCTCAGGGTATCCAACCTGTTTTTATAAACAACAGTGTCTATCCGATCAATACTGGTGGTTCTGAGGAGTACAAACAGGTCACCCAGTAATTGAGCCTTCTCTTTCAGGATTTGATTAACGGTTTTTTCAAAATCGGTATAGACCAGCTCATCATTGAGTTCAGTCAGTTCTTCAACATTTTCTATAATCGCATTATTGTCTGTTTTCGCTACCCCTTCTGCTGGCAACAACATGAGACAGGATAAAATAAATAAAATACTGCGCATTACGCACTCCGAGATTTAAAAATAAAAGTTATTTCGAATTATAGCGCCTGATCTGAATCAAGTTTTTTGGTAAATGGGCTGGAAACAACTCAAGGATCATTTAAGGGGGTTATAGACACTCTCTAGTTACCTGAATATTATCGATTAACCGGGCGTTACCCAATTTTGCTGCGGCAAGAATCACCAGATATCTATCGTTCGAATCTGGTATATTCAGATCATCACTACGGCAGATTGTAAAGTAATCGGATTGAAAACCAGCCTGCTGTAGTTGTTTAAGCTGTTTTGCTTCAATCTCAGTAAAATCTGTTTGCGCAGCAATGATTTCATCCCGTGCCTGAACTAGGGATTGGTGTAATAAAACTGCGACAGCTCTTTGAGCTGACGTCAGATACTGATTACGCGAACTCATTGCCAATCCGTCAGTTTCCCTGACGATAGCAACACCTTGAATATCAACAGGTATATTAAGGTCGTTCACCATTTTGCGTATAATTGCCAGTTGCTGCCAGTCTTTCTCACCAAATAACGCTACATCTGGTTGCGCCATATTCAATAATTTACAGACAATAGTTGCTACACCACTGAAATGACCGGGTCGAGACTTTCCACAATGCAAGTCTGATATTTCATTTACGATTACTGTTGTTTTCACTCCCAGAGGATAGATATCTTCTAGCCCAGGCAAGAAAAGCAGATCAGTATCAATAGCGGCTAGCTTTTGCTGGTCAACCTCTTCTGTTCGTGGGTATACGGAAAAATCTTCTCCTTCTCCAAACTGGGTAGGATTTACAAAAATACTGACTATTACATGATCCGCTCTGGACTGAGCTTCACGTACCAAGCAAAGATGGCCCTTATGCAGGTTTCCCATAGTCGGAACCAGGGCAACAGTTTTTCCTTGCTGTTTCCAAAGCTTTACCGCATGACGTAATGATTCGATAGTAGTAACTGTTTGCACTTAACTTAAGTATTCTGAAGATTGATATAAGTTTTGCTCTTTCGAGCATGTAAACTTACTGGGCATGAAATTCAGAATTAAAAACTATGTTCCTGCGATGGAAAAACGCCGTTCTTAACATCCAATATATAGGCCTTCACAGCCTCGTGAATATTTTCAGCATGTTGTAAATAATTTCTGGAAAATCGGGGCCGTTTACCAGTGCCAATGCCCAGCAAGTCATATAGTACAAGTACCTGGCCATCGCAATTTACTCCCGCCCCGATACCAATAACTGGAATGTTCAGTTGCCTGGATATTTCTTTGGCCAGTTGCGCAGGTATACATTCAAGAACCAGCATACTCGCTCCAGCCTGTTCAATTTGTTTGGCATCCTCAATCATCTTTGCCGCATCTACATCTTCTTTCCCTTGCAATTTGTAACTGCCTAACAAATTTATAGATTGTGGCAACAAGCCCAAATGCCCACAGACAGGAACTCCTTGCTCAACCAGAAAGCGGATTATGGCAACTTTTGCACCTTCGAGTTTGACCATTTGCGCACCACCTTTCTGAATTAGCCTGGCTGCGTTTTTTGCTGCAACTTCAGGTGTGGTACAGGTCATAAAAGGTAAATCGGCAATAACCAGGGCCCGCCTTCTGGCACGGGTGACGCATCGTGTATGGTAAACCATATCCCGTATAGAACAGCTCAGTGTACTATCCTGACCTTGAATTACCATACCCAAAGAATCCCCAACCAGAATTACGTCAATACCTTGCTCATCCAGGACTGCACTGAAACTGGCATCATATGCAGTAAGACAACTGATTTTTTCACCTTGCCGTTTCATTGCTGAAAGATCAACAACTGTCAGAGGCTTTTTGGAAATGATAGTAGGGCTCTGGTTCATAAAACTGCCGCTTTGGTGGTACCATTCTGTGGACATTGGCTTTGTAAATCACTGACCAATCCTTTCCCGGGTATTTCCAGATCCGGCGCAATTTCATAAAGTGGATATAAAACAAAAGACCGTTCAGCTATTCCGTAATGGGGAACAAACAGATCGGGTATGTCTATTTCTTGATCCGCGTATAATAGTAAATCCAGGTCTAGTGTCCTGGCACCCCAGCGATCTGTTTTCCTTACCCTACCCTGAGTTATTTCGATATCTTGAAGACACCTGAACAAATCTAAAGCTGCTAATTCAGTCTCAATAGCCATAACCGCATTAACATATTCAGGCTGATCTTGTGGACCCATCGGAGGACTATAGTATAGACTTGAGAAATTAAGCTCGCGGACTTCATTTATTTGCTTAATCGCATTTCGGGCACGCCTAATTTGTTCCTCAGGTCCGTCAAGATTACTCCCTAAGCCGATATAAACAATAACTTTCATGTGCTGACTGTACCTTATTTTTGTTCAGGGTCACTTGTTTGTTCTTTAGGTTTAGAGGATTTTTTGGGTCTGCGCCGAGGTTGCTGGCGCTTGCCCAATGATCTGGTCATACGCTTCTGCTCAGCTTCTCCGACATCCTGAAATTTTGTCCACCAATCTGCCAACGACTGGTCAGCACCACCCGTCTCGGCACGCAGCAGCAAGAAATCATAGGCAGCTCTGAAACGCGGGTGACTCAATAAACGAAAAGGTCTTGAACCACTACGCCGTTCAAATCGAGGCTGCATATTCCATACTTCGCGCATCGACAAACCTACCCGTTTTGGAAATGCAGTACTTTTGATCTGTAAAGTTATTACTTCATTACCAGCTTCCTGATAGGCAATAACCTCATTTGTCCCAAGAGCTATTTTCTCCGCCACTTTCGTTCGTACCGGTTCCCACAAAAAAGCTGCAAGCAGAAAATAGGGAACTACCGTTTTTCCTTGTGCGAGTCTACTATCGGTATTTTCTAGAGCTTTTGCCAGGAAAAGTTTTGGGAAACTATGATCCTCTATCTCAAGACTTCTTTCAGTCGCAGGAAACAATACCGAAAATAAATCATAATGTCTTAATAATTCAAATACTTGTACAGCATATCCTGACAGAAATAATTTCAACATTTCGTCGTACAAGCGCGCAGAAGGAATATTAGCCAATAGACTTGCCATTTTATTGATAGGCTGTTCGCAATCTGGGTGTAAGGTAAAACCAAGCTTGACTGCAAAACGAACGGCGCGCAACATGCGCACAGGATCTTCGCGATATCGGGTTTCAGGTTCACCAATCAGTTGTAATACTCCATCAGCATGGTCTGCCATTCCCCCGGCATAGTCTATAACTGAAAAATCCTTGATATTATAGTACAGAGCATTTACCGTAAAATCCCTGCGCCAGACATCTTCATCGATAGTCCCGTAAACATTATCACGCAGCAAACGTCCGTCATCATGCACTTTTGCAGAGGCACTTTGGTGATTAGTATCACCACAAAAAGTCGCTACTTCTATAATTTCCCTTCCAAAATACACATGAGCCAAACGAAAACGCCGTCCTATCAAGCGGCAGTTTCTAAAAACCTTTCTTACTTCTTCAGGTTTGGCATTGGTGGTTACATCAAAATCTTTGGGTTCCCTACCCAATAATAAATCCCGTACACAGCCCCCTACCAGAAAGGCCTCATAGCCAGATTTATTCAAGCGGTATAATACTTTCAGCGCATTCTCACTAATCTGGGAACGTGAAATATTATGTTCCGACCGTAGATATATTTTTGGCTCTATCTCAGGCTTGGCAGAGCCGTCTTGGCGGATGAGTTTTTTAATGAAATTTAAAATTTGTATTTACTCGCTGTGATTTGGTTTTCTTAACTTTTCTGCGTGTTCTTAGTGTTAAAGATACTGGTTTTGATAATTACACCAAATAGCTACTTTTGTCCTAACCTTGATCTAAAAACCTTTCTTCCCAGAAATCCTACATTACCCTTACTAAACGCAAGAATAATTAGGATTAACAATAACCCGTACATCATATCATTTCGTTGAATTTATACTCAAACAATCGGTTTCTTTTTACATAAGCCTTTTCAATATAGTAGAATCGTCTATTGAAAGATTAAAAGTTTAGCCCTGCTATACCGACAAAATAATCAACAGTTAAACAAACTTGCACCCTGGATATTAACAAACCAAGCTTGGTAATAGTGTTTCAGGTACATACTGTTGTGAGTAGATTAACTTGCAACTGGCACACCAGTGATTGAATGGAAAAAAATTATGAACACAAAGATTTTTAACACATTGATAAATAACCCTTTTGTAACCAGTGTATTAGTGGCTGATCTTTTGGTGCTAGCATTTCACAAGCCACCCTTCCTGTTTTCGTTAGTGATGCTCGGCCTGTTAATGTATTTGAGTATCTATGTTGGTCATAAATCATGTGAAGAATAGATTTACAATCTAACTATAATCAATAAACTTCTATATCAAGTAGTCATTGAAGCGAAATTTACACGATAAACAGAAAATACCTGGCGCAGACCTAAATTCTGTTCCAGGTTTTTTTCGCCGTCTCGCCGCCATTGCTTATGACTCCATTTTGCTGTTAGCTGTATTATTTGCAGCAACCGCACTCATACTTCCTTTTAATTCCGGTGAAGCCTTAAATAACTGGCAAATCATCTTCTATCGTTTTTACTTGCTATTCGTCAGCTTCCTGTTTTATGGCTGGTTCTGGACGCATGGCGGGCAAACTTTAGGTTTGCGGGTTTGGAAAATGAAAGTCTTGACACTTAATCATCAATCGATGACCTGGAAGCAGGCCATGATTAGATTTTGCTTTGCTTTGCTATCTTGGGCTGCCTTCGGCTTAGGCTTCATTTGGATAATGATTAACAAAAATAGTCTTGCCTGGCATGATAGCCTATCCCAAAGCAGGATTTTTTTCGCCCAAAAAGACACTCAGACCTGATCTAGCGCAAGCGACTGATTGCATAAACGGCACCTGTTAAAACCACAGCACTGGGGAATACCGCGACCAGAACCGGATTTAAATCATAAACCAATCCCATATTGCTAAATATCGTATCGATGATATTAAAACTCATGCCAAAGAGGATACCAATTATCATTCTTGGCCCGGTTGATTGCGCCCTTTTAAAACCGATTACGAACGGTGCTGAGACCAGTAACATGATGAGAGTAATGAACGGGTTAATTAATCGGCCCCAGAAAGCCAGCTCAAACTTCTCGGAATTTTGATTATTATCCTGCAAAAAACCAATATAGGTTCCTAAATCGTATAAAGAAAGATTCTCAGGGGATACCACAATAATATCCAGCAAATCCGGTTTTATTGTTGATTGCCAGGTGGACTGTTGCATATATGACGCCTGCACCTTTTGATCGCTAACTTCAGTGATACTGATGTTTTCAAGTAGCCACTGCTCATTTCCCATATAAGTAGCTTTTTGTGCATGCCTTACTTCTTTCATCCTGTGCTGTGCATTCAGATCATAAATACTGATGTTGGCCAAATTACCATCTTCAAGTATCTGTCGGACGTTGATATAAGAATCACCATCTCGCATCCAGAATCCATATATACTATGTATTATCACCTGTTTATTCTGAGCTTCTGAACGCCTTAATCTGGCATTTCGTTCGGATTCAGGCGCTATAAATTCACCTACTACAAACGAGATTACTACTAGTATTCCTCCCGCCATTAATACCGGACGGATAATACCAAGCAATGAAATACCCGACACCCTCATCGCTACAATTTCTCTATTATTAGCCATGGCTCCAAGCACAAATAGGCTGCCCAGCAAGGCTGATGAAGGCATTAATTCATAAAAAACCTGAGGTGACATCAAGGACAAATATATGAATATTTCCTTTAATTCATAACTGCCTTTGCCTAAATCTTTTAGTTCATCAGCCAGGGTAAACAAATTCACCAGTGTTAATAGTAGTATCGCGGCAAAGAATGAGCCTTTCAGAATCTCCTTGATTATATAAACTGTCAGGACATTCACGAAATACTCCTGTTAAAAAATCTCAATTTTATCCAGCGCCAACCATACAATCTTGCCACTAATATAGCCGTGACCACTAACATCAAGATATAAAGACCAGTATATCCGGCCCAAACCGGAATATTACCCTTGATTACCCAGCTATTACTGATCTTACCCAAATTGCTATAGCAAAAATAGATTAAAAAAGCAGTCAGTAAATTTCCATAGACACCTCCTCTAGGTGATATCTGAGCCAAGGGAATTGCCAGAGCAGCCAAAATCAGAACACTTAATGGAATCCATAAGCGTTGCTGAAACTCGGCAATATGCAGGATATTATTGGACATCCACAGCCCTCTACTGGATTCTGCTTTAAGACCAGGACTTATATCCTGACTCTCTAATTCTATTCTTAGCGCAAATTCATCGAATTTTTCCAGAATAAAATCTACCTTACCCGGTTCACCCTGGACACGCTCACCATCTATCAATACCAGATAACGCGCACCTTGCATGAATTTCATATAGCCGGATTTAGCTGATACAACCCCTGTCTTGCCATTTTGTCGATTCTGTACAAATACATTATGCATTTTGCCTTTTTTACTAATTTTCTCAACATAGAAAACCAGATCACCCTGGCTGTACTCACTAAAGCGTCCCGCTGCAATCCCTCTAATATCAGCAGTTTCCCTATCCTGATTAATGATTTTTTGTACTGTCGTCTCTGCCCATGGGACTGAAAACATGGATAACGCCATTGCTATGAAACTTAACGGGATAACTAATTTGAAAACAGCTCGATATAGCACCTTTATGCCACCTCCGGCAGAAGCCAGAGCGGCCATTTCCTGATCACGATACATACGACCTAACACTATTAACAAGGCAATAAACAAGGCTACTGGAAGAATCTTGACAGCAGCGATAATCATCTGTAATCCCAGAATAGTTAATACCGTTTGATTTGACACTTCCCCGGCAATTGCCTGCGCTAAAACCTTGATAAATTGCCGACTGACAATAATCACCACAATAACAGACAAAACGCCGAGCAGAGTTTTCAACAAATCGATCATTACCATTTTATCCAGCACACTCACAAAATGCCGTCTAACCATGATTACACCTTCTTAGGCTGTCTCTGTTCAAAACTGTACCTTCTCTCATTAAGGGATCTAAATTTACTGTATAATTATCATTTGTTCAGCCAAATACAATATTGGCACTTATTCCTGACCCTACAGGAAACCATAAATAATACCGGTAACAACATGGACTATTCTATAGAAAGCTTGCCATTAGAAACACTACAAAATGACTGTATCATTGTCGGCATATATGAAAATCAGCAACTGACACCATCTGCTGATGTTTTAGACAGACATAGCAATAACCTTATCACCAGCATCTTGCAACGTGGTGATATGGAAGGCAAACATGGCGATTCCGTAATACTTAATTTTATTCCGGAAATCCCGGTAGAACGTGTGCTTCTGGTCGGACTTGGGAAACAGGAGCCGCTTTCAGCCAAGCAATACAGAAAAGTCCTTGCCACCTCTATCAAACACCTGAAAGAACTAAAAGTCGTTACTGCCACCTGTGCTTTAACCGAAATAGCCGTTGAAGGCAGAGAGCAAAAATGGAAAACCCGGCAAATCGTGGAAATTTTTGAAGCTTCTTGTTACCAGTTTAACCAGTTAAAAAGTGATAAAAAAAGTCACCTGACACTCAATAATATCAGTATTCATACACAACCTGAAAACCTTGCCGATACCAAAGCTGGTTTAACTCAAGGCCAGGCGATTTCATCAGGTGTCAGTCTTGCAAAAAACCTGTCCGACCTGCCAGGTAATATCTGTACACCCAGCTATCTGGCAAAACAAGCCACGGAACTGGATAAATCCAGTAACAAACTTGCTGTTTCCGTACTTGAAGAAGCCGATATGCAAAAACTGGGGATGGGTGCTCTGTTATCAGTCAGCCGAGGCAGCAGACAACCCGCAAAGCTTATTGTAATTGAATACGCAGGAGGGTCTGAGCAACAACAGCCCATAGTTTTAATTGGTAAAGGCCTGACTTTTGACGCCGGCGGCATTTCATTGAAACCTAGTGCCGGTATGGATGAGATGAAATATGATATGTGTGGGGGAGCGGCGATATTGGGCACCTTATCGGCTGCAGCAAACCTGAATTTACCCATTAATATTGTCGGTCTAGTCCCATCTTCAGAAAATCTGCCCGATGGCGATGCCAACAAACCTGGAGACATAGTGACCAGCATGTCCGGTCAAACTATCGAAATTCTCAATACAGATGCCGAAGGCCGCTTAATCCTCTGCGACACGCTGACCTATGCCAAAAAATTTAACCCAGAAGTAGTTATCGATCTTGCCACTTTGACCGGAGCTTGCCTGGTAGCATTAGGTCGCCACCCCAGCGGTTTATTAGGTAATGACGATATTCTTTGTAATGATCTAATCGCTGCCGGTGAAACAGCTTGTGACAGTGTATGGCGACTGCCGCTTTGGGAAGAATATCAGGATCAGTTAAAGTCAAATTTTGCTGACATGGCCAATATTGGTGGCCGCGACGCAGGAACCATAACTGCTGCCTGTTTTTTGTCCCGCTATGCTAAGGACTATCGCTGGGCTCACCTAGACATTGCAGGTACTGCGTGGTGCACAGGTAACAATAAAGGAGCCACGGGGCGCCCAGTTCCTCTTTTGATGCAATATTTAATTGATCGCGCTAATACCAGTGCCTGATATCAGCTTTTATCTGTTGCCATCTGATTCGGAAAAGAAACGCCTATATTTCGTTTGTAAACTGGTCGAAAAAGCTTATCGGAATAGCCATAAAGCCTATATTCTTACCGCATCTGAACAACAAAGCCAGTTATTGGACAATCTGTTATGGACTTTCCGCGCAGGTAGCTTTATCCCTCATCAGATATATTCCAGCAGCCTGCCTGACATTGAAAATCAGATATTGATTGGCTCCCAGTCTGCTCCTAAGCTATGGCAAACAACCATCATCAATATATCTAATAGCTGTCCGGAAAATATCTCTTCTGCAGTTCGAATCCTAGAAATTCTGGACAATAGCGAACTGATTAAAAAAGCAGGTAGAGAACGTTATCGTCAATACCAACAACAGGGTTTTGCGATTGAAACACATAAAATATGATTT
>VAPL010343941.1_pt1 | contig 13601 bp, 7 predicted proteins | sample 3395061 | NCBI WGS metagenome assembly VAPL01 (sample SAMN08290444, study PRJNA428436) | hydrothermal vent metagenome | isolation source: Deep-sea hydrothermal vent chimney 2 | place: Pacific Ocean: Juan De Fuca Ridge | depth 2182 m m | reverse complement strand
TTAGCAATTACATCATAAAAATCAGCAGTCCGGTAATTGGTTATCCCACCTTGCAAGGCTTCAAGAATGATGCCATAACCGATTAAGGCAGAAATCACAAAGAATTTAAACCGTGAATTTTTGATTTTTTCTTGTAATGCAAAATACCAAACCAGAGTCAATGTAAAATATGCAAAACTGTGTAAATACTTATCACTTACCTTTATTTTCAGACCAAAATCAAATTTAGGAATATGACTTAAGCTCAATATTGCAATAATAATTGTAGCAGTTATGGCTAAAATTATTGCATTATCCTCCAACAACTTCTTTATACGCTGTAGCATTTAATAAATTATCAATTTGTGAAGGATCTGAAAGTTTGATTTTAATCATCCAACCATCACCATACGGATCTGAATTCACTTTTTCGGGAGTATCTTCTAAACTTTCATTGAATTCAATAATTTCACCACTTAGTGGCATAAATAGATCTGAAACTGTTTTTACGGCTTCTACACTTCCAAATACCTCATTATGATCTATAGATTCATCAACAGTTTCTACATCAACATAAACAATGTCTCCCAATTCACTTTGTGCAAAATCGGTAATTCCTACTGTTGCAATGTCATTTTCAATTTTAATCCATTCGTGATCTTTAGTATATTTTAGGTCTTCAGGTATATTCATTTTTTAAAAAAGTTTAAAATTAATTTCCAATAATATATCTTATACTAACACCTCCGGTAATGGCGGTACGCGGGAAGGTGGTTGATACTGCAAATGTAGACTTATTATAATCAAAGAAAAAGGAAGCGAGCAAATTTTTATTCAAGGAGTAATCGGCTAGGAACTTAAAGGATATTAGATTCTGACCTCCGGTAATTTGGTTGTTGTTAATGTCATCCGTTGTTCCAAATGCCCTTATAACAGTGATATTATCTCTAATACCAAGGTCGGCTTTTAAATTAATATCTCCTCTAAAGGTTGTTGATGTATTACCCGATCCAGTACTAAATTTCATTCGAACATCTTTAATTCTATAACCCAGACCCAATACGATTTCATTTCCCGAAACTTCTGTTACAGTATTGTTATTAAAATTTAAATTTAAAGCTTTATCTTTATTATAAGCTGCTCTAAGTGAGAACGAATTTTTCATTTTTAAATCAATTCTCAACAATGGTGAGAACTCTTCAATTAAAGTAACACCATTGTATAATTTTTCTGGATTAAAATTACCTGCAATATCTCTATTGGGATCTCCAAATGGATCGCTGCCATCAAATTTTAAATTATTGGTAAAAGATAGAATACTGTAAATTGATCTATAGCTATGTTCTAAGGTCACAGTTCTAAAATTACTTTTAAACCATGCGATTTGCATCAATCCCTTGTACGAAATTCGCCAGTTGGGAATTGGAGTATTTCTAAATGCGGTCAATGACACGGAGTTCGCATTTTTACCAGAATAAGCTGCCAGAAATGCAGGAAGAACAACATCTTGATTTGTATTACCAAAACCATCTATATTACCACCCGTTTTATTGGCAAGTCTTTGTGCTATTACTGCTCTATTGTCTTTAAAAGTCTGAAAAACAGCATCTTCGTCCTTAAAAGAAGAACCCAGCATAAAATAGGAGACACTAAAATTTCCTATTGCATTTTTTGGGGTATCTTCAAGAACCCCATTTATTACATCCAATTGTTGGGTAAAACTACTGGTAAATGTTCTGTTTCCAAATAATTCAATATCTATATCTCGGTTTGGTTTTATATTAACAGAATAATCGAATTTATCATAATGGGATTTGCTGTAGTTTTTTGAATAGAAATTATCTGTAATATCTCTTGTTAACAACCATCCATTTCTCAGGGCTTTATTTAAAATGTCAGCCTGACTTCCAAAAACAAATCCAAATGTAGGTGCCAAACTACCCGAAAAACTACTTTGTCCCAAAAATCCAAATTGGGGGACAAAACCCGGTAAAAAAGTTCCATTATTTGCTGTATAGGACAATTTGATGTTTTTAACCGAAGTTAGGATATCAACCCCAAATCGACCAATTTTTTGTCCTGTTGATAGCTTTTTTTTAGTCTTTATTTTTTCCCCTGTTTCAGGAATTTCTTTTACATCAAGTGTTTTTGTTCTAGTAAATGCCTTGGTCAAACCAATACGATCATAAAGCCTTTCTAAACTCATATCTGCAGTAAGATTGTGTGTATTTGCATTTTGAATTGTGTTTCCTACATTGGCAATATTAGAAAAAGAAGGTGCTTGCCAGTCATAATCTGCGGTATAATTATAAGTTCCATTTATAAAATCAAGAATTGGAATTTTGTCAAACGGAATTGTATAGGTCATGTTTAAGGATTGGTGATAATGTTCTGGTCTGCCAATTCTAAAAAAATTATCGTAAAGTTGGATATCCTCATTATTGTCAAATTCATCATATACATAATTATTGAGAGCCCTAAATGTAAACTGAATAGATTTTGTTAAATTATAAGTTAAAAGATAATCCCAATCGAATGCGTAATTTCTTTGCTGTAATACAGGAAGTTCTGGCAAACCTGCTACAAGCGATCGAGAAAGTTGTTCATTATAGCTTCTAATGATATTTGAGTTAATAGAAAAAGATGTAGGTAATAAATTAATATTAAAATCTTTAATAAACTGAAGATAGGCCTTGTCACTAATTAAACCCCAGCTTTTAAATGGCTCAATTACCTTTGGTTGAAAGCTATAGGTGTAATTAACTGATGCTCTTACTTTTTGATCAATAAATTTTTGAATATTATAATTTCTACGGTAAACTTCATTATATAAATAGGACAAAGATATGTTCTCTACATCATAAAAATGTGGTTTCCGACTATATTGAGATTTACTTTTTCTAACATTGATAAAATTTAAACTTTTACGTTGGGTGTAATCTCTTGCAAGATCACTGTTGGTATTTCCTTCATCAAATAGCACGTCTTGAAATTGCGGGTCGTATTTTGGATCTCTGAATTCTTCCCCAAAACTAAAATTTACAGGAATATTCATTCCTAATTTTTTTGGTAACAATTGCCCAATATTAATGTTAGAGATTATTCCGTATTGTTTTAATTCATCCAAACTTCTCTCATTTACCATTTGATCTAGTGAACCAAACCCAATGGTGTGCATACTTCCAGAAACAGATACATCGGCAAAATCGGCAAAATTTGCATCGGCATTTACTAAAGCTGCCCAGCTGCCTTCGTTGTCAAAATCGGAAACTCGTAATTCGTTGTACCAAATTTCCATTGTTCTAGGCGAGTTTGATATATTTTTAACACCCAGCATAATTGTTCCAATATTAGATAGGTTGGGGTTTCCTTTTATGCGAATTCTGTATTCTACAGGTTCGCCAACAATTGGTGTTGGATAGATATCCCCAACCGGGGCCCCCGCATCTGCTCTGTCTAATTTCAATTGACCGAAATCTTTTACTTTGGCATTGATATTGTTTTCTTCCGGCCAGATATCTTCTGCTATAGCTGCTCCAAAGGGAGTTATTTTTAAAGGCATTTCAATTTGGTAATAATTGTCGTCTGTATCACTTCCCATTCTCACAATAGCCACCAGTTCATCATCTTTTACTTCAATGTTACTTAAAACGGACTCTGCATGAATAAACATTTTTAAATTTTTAAACATTCTAATATCGAAAGTTGTATTTTTAAAAACCGCTCTGGTGTCACCTGGTTCCAGATCTGTTATTTTAACAGATAGAGATTGCTCGTTTTGTTGTTGAATAGTTGTACTTCCTTGTAACTGCTCTCTTTTAATACCGGGAGGTAGTACATAAGGAATTGGTTGCCGATCACCATTTTCTTCAATATTAACAACTCCAACTTCAAATTTTTGATTATCCTCATTAGTAAGGTCTTGAGGAGGTTTAATCGCATCATTTAGTGTTTTGGTATACCTTCTCCAATCACCTCTAACCAACTGTAATTCACCAAATCGCAAGACTACTGGTATAGTAAATTTGGTCAAAAACATTCTCATAAATCGAATGGATGTAAAATCTGAAATATCATTAATGATATTGTTTGGGTCTTCAGGTTTTGTAATTGGTATTCTAAATTGATACCAAGTAGAAGTTTGGGTTGTGTTATTTGGTAAGTTAATGGTTGTTATTCTTTTATCTACTACAAAGTTTTGCCCAACCACAAGATCCTGTTTATTTAATGAAACCTTGTACTGGTAATAACTTTCTATAGCACTCATGGTTTGATCTTTATTGATATCTTCTACATCTGGAAATGAAGTAGATGAAGTTGGATAACTTTCAACAGAATTATTCACTGTAGGTGAATTTCCTTCGGTATGGGCAAAATCTTTATATCTTGACAAAATAGAAGCATCTGCAGCATCTAAGTTAGAACCCCTGAAATATTGGAAATTATCTGCCGATGGATCTGAACCAAACAGTGCACCATATTTCGTAGCTTCATCTGTATCATTGATACCATCTAACCCTAAATCTTGATTTATTCTTGCCTCATCACTTTCTGTAAATGCATAAAGCAAGGATTGGTTTTTTGGAATAGAAGACCAAGGTGTAATTTCAACATTATTTCCTGGTATTTGAACGCCATCTTCCGGTAAGCCATTTTCAAACATTTTTCTATCATCTTTTAAAACATCCTCAGAAATACTTCCGAAATTAAAATACAATTCACCTTTAAAATCGTTATCATTTGGTGGTACTACGGGCCCGCCTTCTTCTGGTCGAATAGAATAATTTTCATAAGGATCCATTAACCAAAACTGAATATACTCGATATTTGCTTGTTGAAAATCTGTTGTAGTGAGGGCTCTTGTTATTCCACCCCAACGATCTTCCGGATTCGGATATTTACCCTCAGCATCAAATCCATTATCATAATTATAGGAGCCTCTTTCTTGAGGATAATAAGACAAGTCGAATGTTCTCACAATTGATGTTTGTGTGATATCCAGATCTACTTCTGGAAACAGTTCGCTAAAATTAACTTGTCGTACTTCTGCTCTTGACAATTCCTGACTATCGATGTTTGGAGGTCTTAGAGAAGTACCGTAAAAAATAGGATCGATATTGTACCACGATATTTTTGATCTTTTTGCACCTGTTCTTAATTCATCGGGTAAACCCGGAGCAAGATTACCATTGTTAAAATCTAAATCACCAACCTGACCTTGTGGAGTACTTGCAATAAACCATTGTTTTGGTGACTTTATGTCTAAGGGAATTTGTGCTCCTTCAAAATCGTCTATATAGGATGTTGCCGCACCATCTAAATCAATTCCACTTGGCGATCCCGGCAAAAGATAGGCAACTTCAGACCTGATTGAAAAGAACGAAGGCGCATCTGTATTGATATTTGGTAATTTATTTATCCATTTGGTAAATTTTGGAACCTCTGTTTTATAGGTTAAATAAGCACCAAAAATTGTGTTATTTACCGGTTCCGATCCGAACTGAGCTTTCTGCGTTAATGGTTTTTCGTTTAAATTGATAATATTACCACCTACAGCTAATTTTTCGTTGAAAACATGAAATACATCTACTCCCATATATCTTCTACGTTGTTGATTAAATCCAATATTATTTTCAACGTTTACTTGAATTGGAGCATTTGAAGAAATTAAAGTTGGATTTATTATTTGAACATTTCCTATATTGTAATCTACAACATAGTCAACTCCTTCAACTAATTCTCTACCCCCTGTTGTTACAGTAACAGATCCTCTGGGAACATTAAAGGCTCCAAGAGGAATTCCATTTGTACCTTCAGATTTAAAATACCCTTTAACCCGGTATTTATCTTTTGCCTGAAATTCATTTTGCGCTTGAGATTGGGTACGATCATACAATTCATTAAAAACAAATATATCATCCTGCGGTACAAGAATAGCATCCAGATCTTTACCAAAGGGTTCTACGGTAGGAAAGAGAAAATATCCATTATTCGAATATATTGTTATTCCTTCAACATAATCAAAAAAGCCATCACCTTCTGGTTTTACGTTATTATTTTGATCGAGTCGATCTAATTTCATTAAATTTAAAAGGGTAATTTCATTGACACCTGGTGTTTGAGAATTTTGTAAAATATTAACCGGCTCTCCAGTACTGTCATCATTGTATAATAACTCTAATCTAAATCCGTCTTTTTGAAGCTGAAAGGCTCCTGGAATTGCATATACATTCTTCATCATCAAATCCCACATGGGTATGCTGGTATTGATTATTTCACTGCGCAACATTTTAACAACCAAATTGTCAGGAGCTATAACACCATTATCTGTAAATTCACCAACCCGGTAAACATTGGTTCCATCGGAATACTCATAAGCAACCGCTAAAACATCACTTTCGGCTAGTCGACGGTTCAGGGTTACAAATCCCAATTGTGCATTCATCGTAAAATCAATACCCTGTATTAATTTCACAGAATTTTCTAGAATGGTATAGTCTCTTCCTTGTGCCATATTAAATGGGGCTAATGCCTGAGACACACTTGAAATTTTTCTAATAGGCCCATTAAGCGTCAAGAGATCTACTAAATTATTAGCTTCATTCGAGGGGTCTTGTTCTCCAACATTTGGAGCTACAGTTGCAGGTCCGATATTATTTGGGTCATTTTCACCAAGATCTGCTAAAGCGACTATATTTCTTGTTCCAACCGTAGTTGCATTTCTGTTGGTTATCCATATTTCTACCCTAGTAATATTAATCGAACTGTTTATTAACGGGAAGTTAATGAGTGCGCTATTGTATTTGTTTCTAAATTCCTGGGATAGAAAAAAGTGCCGGTTGGTGTCGTAATTACTAGCCTTAAAATCAAACTCGTTTATTATTGATCCTCCCTGTGCCTGAACAGATCTGGTTTGAGATCTTTGTTGAGAAAAAATACCTGTTACTGTTGTTTTACCAAACTGTAATTCGGTTTTAACCCCGAATAAATTCTGAGCACCGGTTACCAAAGAATTTCTTATAGGCATGGATACATTACCAACTTCGATCTTTCTAATAATATCATCCTCAGTAGGGGTATATTCTAGTTTGACTAAATTTTGAAAATTAAAGGTAGACTGGGTGTCAAAATTTGCCGTTACTTTTAATCGTTCACCAATTTTGGCATTCAAACTAGCACTTATCTCCTGATCAAAATCAAAGGTAATACTCTGTCTGTTTTTTTCTGATAATTGTGGATTTTCCACCTTTTGATAAATCAACCCCATCTTAATCAAGATAGACCCTTGTGGATTTACCTCAATGGTGTTTCCCCCAAATACACTTTCAAAAAAATTTGAATTGACATAGTAGGTCGGCAGTAGATTTTTTCGTGCTTCTTCACTATCCTTTGTTCTACCCCCTATTGCATTTAATTTTATCTTTGAATACTCAAGCATATCGCGTTGTAAACGATAGTCTTTATACTCTTTAGGAGTCATTTGGGTTGGGTGTTCAATATAGAAATCGCCAATCTTTTCATACAAGATATAGTTTCCTGTTTGTGGATCGTAAATTATTTCTGTTTTGGAATTATTATTTAAAAAAAGGCTCCCATTTTGAGAATTACTAAAAGAATAGGGTAAAGGCTTTAGAGTGTCGTTTTTAACAGAAGTATCTGATATGTTAGAAGTTACTTGATTATTGCCTGAATTTATTTGAGCCGAAGCAAAATATGTACTAAATAAAAGTACAATTAATATAATAGGGAGATTATATTTGAATCGCTTTCTTCTAACCAAATTTTTACAAGTTTTTTAACGCCTTTTTTATAAGTTCTTCCAAACTGATATTTGGGAAATCTTGTAAAATAACTTGTATGACTTTGTCTATTTTTTTTCTTGAGAATCCTAAGACCTCTAGTGCAGATAACGCTTCATTTTTGATTGTATTGTTCGAAACAGATATTTCTTCTGAAAATTCATATGTTTTCAATATTTTATCTTTCAAATCTACAATTACACGTTGAGCAGTTTTAATACCAATTCCTTTTACAGATCTAATTTTTTCAACATCTTCCGAGCCTATTGCCTGCTGAATTTCTTGAGGATTCATTGAAGATAACATAGTGATGGCTGTACTCGGTCCAACTCCGGAAACAGAAATTAATAATTTAAAGATTTCCCTTTCCATTTTATCCGAAAAACCGTAAAGAATGTGTGCATCTTCGCGAATGGATAAGTGTGTGAACAGTTTTAAGTTTTCTTGGTCGGGTATACTCGAAAAAGTATAAAGAGAAATAGTTAAAATATACCCTATACCATTACATTCGATGATTACCTGATTTGGATATTTTTCAATTAATTTTCCTTTGAGATGTGTGATCATATTATGAGCTAAAAATTCATCTCAAATGTATGAAAATTAAACACAATCAATTTGGATTTTTCTGAATTTTAATACACAAAGTCGTTTAAATTAAACCCCCAAAAAAAAGCGGAAACCAAATTAAGTTTTTTTACGACTTTTTTCTCTTTCCTGAGCGTCAACAACTGCTATGCAAACCATATTTACAATTTCATCGACACTGGCACCCAATTGAATTAAATGTGCTGGTTTTTTTAAGCCCATAATGATTGGACCTACTGAATCTACTTTTTTAAGTTGTTTCAATAATTTATAACTGATATTTGCAGATTCAAGGTTTGGATATATCAATCCGTTTACTTTCTTACCTTCAATTTTTGAAAATGGAAATTTTTCGGAACGCATAGCACTATCTAAAGCGAAATCGACCTGAAGTTCACCATCAATTACAATCTCTGGAAAAAATCTGTGTAAATAAATTATTGCTTCTTTTATTTTTTTTGATGATTCTGAATTGGAAGAACCAAAATTTGAAAACGATACCATGGCTAAAATTGGTTTTATTCCAAATAATTTCATGGCATTATTCGTCATAATTGCAATTTCAGCTAATTCCTTCGAAGTGGGATTGATATTCATTGCAGTATCCGATAAAAATAAAGGTCCCCTTTTGGTTAGCATCAAATTGGTAGCTGCAATTTTTTTGATTCCTTTTATTTTTCCAATTAATTCTATCATGGGTTTTGCCACTGTAGGATAACTTCGGCTATACCCTGTTACCAAGGCATCTGCCTGGGCTTCATTGACCATCATTGCAGCAAAATAGTTTCTTTCACGCATCCATTTTTGAGCTTCCAACAAGGTTATACCTTTTCTTTGTTTTTGTTCCCAGTATAATTGAGCGAAATGATTTCTTCTTTTTTCTTCAGATTTTGCTTTCGGATCAATAATTTGGATTTTAGCATCAAATTGTATTTCCTTCATCATTTTATGAATCACCACTTTGTTACCTAATAAGATGGGAATAGCTATTCCTTCTTCAAAAGCAATATGCGCAGCCTTTAAAACATTTAAATGATCCGCTTCAGCGAAAATAACTTTTTTAGGATTCGCTTTTGCTCTGCTCGTAGTAGAACGCATTAATTTATTGCCTGTACCTAACCTTTCTTCCAATTCTTCTTTATATGCATCCCAATCTGTAATTGGGTTTTTTGCTACACCCGATTCGATTGCAGCTTTTGCCACTGCAGGTGGAATTTCATATATCAATCTACTATCAAATGGCTTTGGAATGATGTAATCTTTTCCAAAAATTATATTTTTCTGGTTATAGGTAATATTTACATGTTCCGGAACATTTTCTTTAGTTAAATTAGCAAGTGCGTGAACCGCTGCCATTTTCATCTCTTCATTTATTTTTGTGGCCCGAACATCTAAGGCGCCTCTAAAAATGAATGGAAACCCTAAAACATTATTCACCTGATTAGGGTTATCAGATCTGCCCGTTGCCATAATTATATCTTTACGAGTTTTGATAGCAAGATTATAATCAATTTCCGGATCTGGGTTTGCCAAGGCAAAAACAATGGGATTTTTGGCCATGGTAAGAAGCATATCGGCACTTAACACATTTCCTTTAGATAATCCAATAAAAACATCAGCATTTTTTATGGCATCTTCTAGGGTATTTAAATCTTTATCTGTTGCAAATTCAGCTTTTTGAACGGTTAAATCTGTTCTATCTTTTCTTATAACTCCCCGGCTGTCACACATCACAATATTTTCACTTTTTGCACCTAATTTTTTGTACAATTTGGTACAGGAAATTGCAGCTGCTCCGGCTCCATTAACTACAATATTTACTTTGCCTACATTTTTCTTTGCAATTTCAAGAGCGTTTTTAAGCGCTGCTGTAGAGATGATTGCGGTTCCATGCTGGTCATCGTGCATTACCGGAATATTCAATTCTTCTTTTAAACGACGTTCTATTTCAAAAGCTTCAGGAGCTTTGATATCTTCTAAATTTATTCCACCAAAAGTGGGAGAAATAGCTTTTACAGTCTCCACAAATTTATCCACATCAGTGGTATCTACCTCAATATCAAAAACATCAATATCTGCAAAAATCTTAAAAAGTAAGGCCTTCCCTTCCATAACCGGTTTTGATGCAGAAGCACCAATATTACCCAAGCCTAAAACAGCAGTCCCGTTTGAAATTACTGCCACTAAATTACTTTTAGCAGTATATTTATAAACATCATCTTCATTTTTTGCAATTTCTAAACAAGGTTCTGCAACCCCGGGGGAGTAGGCTAATGAAAGATCGCGTTGTGAACTGTGTTTTTTAGTAGGAACTACCTGAATTTTTCCTGGAGTAGGAAATTCATGATATTGTAAAGCATCTTTTTTATTTGTTTTTACTGACATATTTCTTCTAATTTGAATCGACAAAGTTAACCTATTTGTTAAGATGAAATCCAAACAATAATCAGTTTTTTAGGAAACTTATGTTACTTTGCTAATAGAGATGTTCTAAAGAATATGGAAGCAATGAAATGCAAATATTTGAGATAATACTAAATGCACTTTTAATAAAAATTAGTAATTTTTGATAAAACGAATGTTTCTTTTTAATCCGGAAAATTTGGTTCGTTTTACGGCAGATTTTTTAAAGATCTTTTGAAAGACTTCTTCTGTGATTTCTTCCCAATCTTTTTTTTCCATTTGAAGCAAATCCGGATGAGGGTTGAATTTTGGTTCTTGATGGGGAATTGAAAAACGATTCCATGGACAAACATCCTGGCAAATATCACATCCAAAGATCCAGTCATCTATTTTCCCTTGAAAGGAAATAGGAATTTCATCTCTAAGTTCAATAGTTAAATAGGATATGCATTTACTACCATCTATTGTGCTGTTGGGTAAAATTGCTTCGGTAGGGCAAGCATCTATACATTTGGTGCAAGATCCACAATGATCTGTCTTAAATTCATTATCGCATTCTAATTCCAGGTCCAGAATGATCTCTGCTAAAAAAAAGAATGACCCTTTTTGTTTTGTTATTAAAAGCGAATGTTTACCTACCCATCCCAAACCACTTTTTTTAGCCCATACTCTTTCTAAGATAGGTGCAGAATCGGTAAAAACGCGGGCATCAATTTCTCCAATATTCTCTATAATAAAATTTAATAATTCATATAGTTTGTCTTTGATAATATGGTGATAATCTTCACCAAAGGCATATTTAGCAATTTTGTAAGAATCGGGATTTTGACTTTTATCGGGATAATAATTATACTGTAATGAAATAACAGATTTAGCTCCGGGTACTAGTTTTGTGGGATCTAATCTTTTATCAAAATGATTTTCCATATAGCTCATTTTACCATGCAAATCATTTTTAAGCCATTGTTCTAACCTAGAAGCTTCTTCTTCTAAAAATTCGGCTTTGGCAATTCCACATGAAGAAAAACCGAGGCGGATAGCTTCGGTTTTTATTATTTGTGCATATGTTTTTTTGCTACTCAATAACTATAATTTATTCAAGAACCATTGAATTTTGGTGCAATTATCACAAACATAACAATGTGCTTTCTTATTGGCGAAATCAAGATCGAAAAATGAGGCAAGTCTGGTGTTCAATTGCGATTCCCGGTAAACAAACATATCGTGATTGCACACATTACAATTTAATTTTTTACCTTTTACAAAAATGTGTTCCGCAGTTTTTTCTTTTGAAAATAATCCCATAGTTTATTTAATGAATTAATGATTCAATGTCCAAAAGGGTTTTATTCTTAAAATAATCCCCCTTGAATATCTCCTTTTTGTTTCCCCAAATGTTTATAAGCTAATTCAGTTACTTCTCTCCCTCTGGGTGTACGCATAATAAAACCTTCTTGTATTAAAAAGGGTTCATATACTTCCTCTATGGTTTCGGTATTTTCTCCAACCGCAGTTGCTATTGTACCAATTCCTACTGGCCCTCCTTTGAATTTATCAATAATTGTGATAAGAATTTTATTGTCCATTTCATCCAAACCATGTGTATCTACATGTAAGGCATTTAATGCATATTTGGCGATTTTGATATCAATATTTCCATCTCCTTTTATTTGTGCAAAATCTCTTACTCTTCTCAACAAGGCATTAGCTATTCTCGGCGTTCCCCTACTTCGACCTGCAATTTCAATGGCAGATTCCATGGTATTTGGAACATTTAAAATTTTAGAACTACGTTGTACAATATGTGTGAGTAATTCGGTTTTGTAATATTGTAACCTGCTGCTAATACCAAATCTGGCTCTCATTGGAGCAGTTAAAAGACCAGATCTAGTGGTTGCTCCAATTAGGGTAAAGGGCTCTAAATTGATTTGAACTGATCGGGCATTTGGACCCGATTCTATCATGATATCGATCTTATAATCTTCCATGGCAGAATACAAATATTCTTCTATTACCGGACTCAACCTGTGAATTTCATCAATAAAAAGAACATCTCTTTCCCCTAAATTGGTTAGTAATCCTGCAAGGTCACCCGGTTTATCAAGTACCGGACCAGAAGTAACTTTTATATTGGTATTTAACTCGTTTGCCAGAATATGAGCCAATGTAGTTTTACCCAACCCGGGAGGGCCGTGAAATAGAGTATGATCTAGTGCTTCACCTCTTAAATTAGCAGCTTGAACAAAAATTTTTAAATTCTCTAGAACCTGATCCTGACCCGTAAAATCATCAAAAGAAAGCGGACGAAGTTTCTTTTCTATATCAATTTCTTCAGAATTGAAATTTTTATTGGTTGCATCTAAATTTTCATTCATGTATTCAAAGGTAAAAGAAAAAACACAATATGTATAAAGCTAAATTTCTTTTTTAATTTCTGTTGAAAGAATAATAGCTGCCGGGTATTTTTGTTTTATCTCAACAAGTGTTCTGTCTGCTTCTAATCTGGTTTTAAAATTCCCAACTTGTACTTTCCATTGTGGTGAACTAAATATAATAATAGTGGTAATATCTGGAAATTCTTCTTTAAACTCGTCCCTTACTTTGTAAGACTCCTTCTCACCACCATAAAACAATTGAATTCTATATCCTTTTATTGTTTTTAAACTTTTATTGAATTGTTTTTTTTGTGCCATCACATTGTCAATTCTTGAGCTGGTTTCTATTTTTAATACCCCTTCTTTTTGCTGGGCGTAATTCGACAATGTGAAAAGAGTTATAAAACAAATACTTAACAAGTGTATTTTTTTTATTTTTAACAGCATAGTTTTTTTT
>VAPL010506626.1_pt1 | contig 13605 bp, 14 predicted proteins | sample 3395061 | NCBI WGS metagenome assembly VAPL01 (sample SAMN08290444, study PRJNA428436) | hydrothermal vent metagenome | isolation source: Deep-sea hydrothermal vent chimney 2 | place: Pacific Ocean: Juan De Fuca Ridge | depth 2182 m m | reverse complement strand
TTGTGAGCCTATAGGCAATTGAGCAAATAACTCCTTGATTTCTTGGCTTGATCTCATTTAGTAAAGATATAACTTTTTGCTGTATTACTTAGAACTTAGCAAAAAATTATAACCTATCCATTTGCCAAGATTACACTTAATGATAACTTTGCCACGATAAATAAAATATATGGAGCCGATGACGTTACTTAATAAATTTTGCACTGCCAATGACATGGTATAGATCTTTTTCAGGATTTGAAACCCTGGTGATAATATTATTTATCATACTGTATGCAGCATATATATTTAGAATGTTTCGAATTGGAAAGGTTTTAAAAATATCTTATCGCTCTCTCACTATCAAGTTGATTGTACGTAGTGCTTTTTTCTTGCTGCTCATTATTGCACTTTTAGGGCCTTCCTTTGGAGATACTTCACGCGAAGTAAAAGCAATTGGTAAGGATATAATGATATGTGTTGATCTTTCAGAATCGATGAACGCATTTGATATTCAGCCAACCAGGTTGGAGAAAATGAAATTCGAATTAAAAAATTTGGTTGAGGCTTTTAATTCTGATAGAAAAGGATTGATAATTTTTTCGTCCGAAGCATTTATGCAATGTCCGCTAACCTACGATCAGGGAGCTCTAAATTTATTTATTGAAACATTGGGAACGAATCTTGTGCCCAATGCAGGAACGGATTTCGGTCCACCAATCGAAATGGCATTGGAAAAATTATCTTTGGAAGAATCATCCACAATCCAACAAAAATCCAAGATTATCATATTGATCAGTGACGGTGAAGACTTTGGCGAAAATACACTTGACAATGTATCCTTGCTGGAAGAAAAGGGAATTAAACTATTTACACTTGGTGTTGGAACGGAAACAGGAAGTAAAATAAGGACGAATTATGGTTTCAAGACTGACAAAGATGGGAGGGAAGTTTTTACAAAACTCAATGCAGGAGATCTGAAAAAGTTAGCAATAAAAACAGGCGGAAAGTATTTTGAAATCAATGAAAAAAGCAATGGTATTGAGCGGCTTATAAATGCTATAAACGGAATTGAGGGAGAATTAAAAGACTCAAAAGTAATTGATGTTTCTGCAAATAAGTACTACTACTTTGTGGCACTTGCACTAATCCTCTTATGTGCCGATCTGCTATTTGGACTTAAAACTATTTATTTATGAAAATAGTATTGATGTTCATTTTGATGATTATTGTTGATAGTGATATTAATAAAATTGCCAGGGTAAATCAAACAAAATCAATGGCGGAAGAGGCCTATAAAAATGGAGAATATGAAAGGGCTATCTCTTCATTTAGAATTCTTACAGATTCGCTGGGTGTAGATGAAGATCCAGTTTTCCTGAATTTGGCAAATGCCTATTTTCACCAGAGTGATACCACAAATGCTGCGCAGTATTATACCAGAGTACTTAGCAGTGAAAACCCAGAGATGAGATCATTGGCTTATCAGCAAATGGGAGTAATCAATAAGCAGCGAAATAAACTTGAAGATGCACTTTCAAATTTTAAGTCATCGCTAAAGTCTAATCCGAAAAATGAAGATGCGCGATTCAATTATGAATTGGTGAAAAAAATGTTGGATAATCAGGAAGATCAAGAGCAAAATAAAGATGATGACATTGAACCTTCAGAATTTGCTAAGCAATTAAAAGAACAGGCTGATAGGCTGGTTAAACAAAATCTATTTAATGAGGCAATGGCGATTATGCAAAAAGGCCTCCAGGAAGATGAAACGGTAGCGGCTTATAAATCTTTCATTTCTAAACTTAATGATGTGGTAGAATCCTCAATTGATGCCCCGGTCAATAATTAATGAAATTGAATAAAATGAAAATATATCTAACATTTATTCTTCTGGTTTTTATCCAATCATCAATTTTGGCCCAAGAAGCATCCGACTACTTCAATCGTGCTGCTAATGAATACATTTATAAAAACGAACAAGTTGCATTAAACACCATAGGTGTTGGACTTTCTAAATATCCCAATGATGAAAAGCTAAAAAAGCTAAAGGAGAAATTGGAAAAAGAAAAAGATCAGGAGCAAAAGAAAGATCAACAAAACGAAGACGATCAACAAGAGGAAAAACAAGAGGAGCAGGAAAACAAGGAGCAGGAAAAAGATAAGGAAAAACAAGAGCAGCAAGAAAATCAAGATCAGGAATCTGAAGATGATGAAAATGCTGATGAAAAAGAACAATCTCAACAACCCCAAGAGGAAGAGACAGACGAGGAAGGTAAAGAAATGGATGAGCCTCCACAAACAAGAAAGGATAAATTAGAGGAGTTGAATTTGACTGAGGAGAAAGCCCAAATGATTCTGGAAGCCATGAAAAATAATGAAATTCAGTATATTCAGCAAAACACAAGAAAGGCAACAAAAAAACAAGACAGCAATAAACCGGATTGGTAATTCAACCGCCAATCATTGTTGCAGAGCAAATCAGATAATCTTTTCAAACATTTCTTAATGAAAAATTAGAATTTCAGATGCGTTTAATTTTAATATTATTTTTGTTCTATGGTATTTTAGGACAATCAGCAGAATTGATTGCTCAGCAAAAAATTACCACCTACTACGATTCGCTTCACGAACATCTAAATACAATTTATTTTATTTTAAACAACGATAAATCCAGGGTTGACGGTCCTTACAAAAAGTACCATTATAATGGAGTATTGGAAGCTGAAGGTCAGTTTAATGATGGGGAAAAGGAAGGATTGTTTATGGAATATTATGATAATTCTGTTATTCGTCGGACAAGGTATTTCGAGGAAGGGATAAAAAATGGACCGGTAGAGGTATTCAACGAAAAAGGACAAATATTACAAAAAGCCCAATACATTAACGATACATTGTCAGGAAAGCTTTTTGTTTATTTTGAAGATGGTACTATTAAAAATGAAAGTGAATTTAGAAATGGAAAACCAGATGGATTGGTTAAGGAATATTTCAAATCAGGAGACTTAAAGCAGGAAATAAGTTATCGTGATGGGAAGCCAAATGGGCCCAATAAAACCTATTACGAAAGCGGGGTACTGAAAACAGAGGCAATGATGAAGAATGGCCAAATGGATGGTTATTTCAGAACCTACCATGGCAATGGTAAACTGGATACCGAATTTTCCAATAACAATGGCGAGAAGACCGGTGCTTTTAGAACATTTAATTCTGATGGACAAATTGTTCTGGAAGGGTCTTATAATTTAGGAAGGCTCAATGGTGATAATAAAGCTTACTATGATAATGGCAGCATAAAGCATCTATACAAATATCATCAAGGCTTCAGAATAGGTGAAAATATCCAATATTATAATAGTGGAATAATAAAACAGTCTTCTGTATTTGCTGACCGAGAGTCAAAAGAAATCAGGAAAGCGTATGATGAAGATGAGAATTTGATTTCAGAAAAATTATTTGCGAATAAGAAACCAGATGACAAGTGGGTATATTATTTTTCAAAGGGAAATGAAGAGAAAATTCAACGCTATGAAAATGGAAAACTAAATGGAATTGAGAGCACATTTTACCTCAATGGTAATTTGAAGATTGAGAAAAATTATCAAAACGATCTCATTGTTGGCACATTGACAGAATATTATGAAAATGGGTCGTTAAAATCTGAAACAAATTATAAATTTGGGCGAAAGCACGGTTATTTTAAAGAGTGGTTTAATGACCTTCAGTTAAATATTGATGGGAATTATGCAGGCAATAAAAAAGTCGATTTATGGATTTACTACTCCAATACTGGTGAAAAGATAAAAACCGATGTTTATAAGAATAATAAAATAGTAAATACTTATTAATTTGAGATGAGTAGACCTTCATTAAGCGCAACGAATTTTGATTTTCCGGGACAGAAAAAATTTTACAAAGGAAAAGTAAGAGATGTATATTATTTTGATAAAAGACTTGTAATGGTAGCCTCCGATAGGATTTCGGCATTTGATGTGGTACTCCCCAAACCCATCCCGTACAAGGGTCAAATACTAAATCAGATCGCATCTGAATTTTTGGAATCTACAAAGCATATCGTACCTAACTGGCTAGAAAGCACACCGGACCCAAACGTCTCGATTGGAAAAAATTGTGAAGCATTTCAAGTGGAAATGGTGATAAGAGCATATCTTACCGGTCATGCATGGAGAGAATACCGGGATGGAAAAAGGTTGCTTTGTGGAGTGGCTATGCCCGACGGTTTGAAAGAAAATGATAAGTTTCCCGAACCGATTCTCACACCCACCACCAAAGCCCATGAGGGACACGATGAGGATATTTCCAGAGAAGAAATTTTAGCGCAGGGAATTGTAGCGGAAGAAGATTACTTGAAGTTGGAAAAATACACAAGAGAGTTATTCAATTTTGGGACAAATGTGGCTTCTGAAAAAGGCTTGATATTGGTAGATACTAAGTATGAATTTGGTACCCATAATGAAGAAATATATCTTATTGATGAAATACATACGCCCGATTCGTCAAGGTATTTTTATAAGGACGGGTATGAAGAGCGGCAACAAAATAACGAACAGCAAAAGCAATTGTCAAAAGAATTTGTAAGGCAATGGCTTATAGAAAATGGCTTTCAAGGACAGGAAGGACAGCAGATTCCAGAAATGACTGAAGAAATTATAAATGGTATTTCTGACAGGTACATTGAATTGTACGAGAAGGTTACGGGCAATAAATTTATTCCGCCAACTGATCAGAATTTGCTTAACAGGGTAGAATCGAATATTCTAAAGGCACTTGGCTAGTAAACCTCGGGGAAAATATAGCATGATAATCTCTAATATTTTACAATAATTGATATTCATGGATTTTAGATGTTAAATAGATTAAATTTGAACAATGAAATATTCAATAGATAAGAAAGAGCAGTATAGTATTCTGAAACTCCAGGAAGAAAAATTAGATTCTCCGCTATCTCCATCGTTAAAATCAGAATTTGTCACGCTCAATGCTGAAGGCATAAAAAATATAATTGTTGACTTAGGTGATGTGAAATATGTTGATTCATCAGGATTGAGTGCACTTCTTGTAGGTAATAGAATTTATAGTGAAGATGGCGGGATATTCATATTGGCAGCATTAAATGATCATGTGATGAAGCTCATCAAAATATCTCAGCTCAATAACGTACTCAATTTGGTGCCTACCGTTGAGGAAGCAATTGATGCGGTGTTCTTGAAAATAATAGAAAATGATCTACAGGAAGGTGATGATAACTAATTAGACTCTGTCCATAATGTCCGATATCTGCGTTACACTTGTTCTAAAAAACTCATTTACATACGTAAACTCCGTTTTTCAGATACTACGCAAGTCTTGATCTCGAACATCCTGAACAGACTCCGACTTTATAGACAGACACAATTAAATGTTATACGTTGACTTTCCAAATTAAAATACTTGGGAATAACTCTGCTATTCCTGCCCATGACAGGAATCAGACTTCCCAACTATTGCAACTGGATAAGCAGTACGTATTGATCGATTGTGGGGAAGCGACACAAATTCAACTCTCAAAGCAACAAATTAGAATTGGTAGAATAAAGACCATTCTGATAAGCCATTTGCATGGTGATCATTATTTTGGATTGATCGGTCTTTTATCGACCATGCATTTATTTCACAGGAATAATAAGCTTACCATCTTTGCGCCTCCCGAACTTGAAAACATAATTGACCTTCAGCTTAAAGCTTCAGATACTGACTTGTCTTTCAAACTTGAATTTATCCCATTAACCCATACCGGAATAAAGAAAATACATAATGAAGCACAATTCACAATTCAAGCTTTCCCACTAGAACATGGAATCAGATGCTACGGTTTTTTAATTAAAGAAAATAAAAAGCAATGGCGAATAAATAAGAAAAGTTTGCCTGAAAAAATGCTCATTCAGGAGATTCTTACTTTGAAAAAAGGCGAGCATGTTTTAGATGAAAAGGGTGAAATAAAATATGCTTTAGAAAAATATGCACTTCCGCCACGCCTTTCCAGATCATATGCCTTTTGTTCTGACACACGATATTTTGAAGGAATAATCCCCTATGTAAAAAATGTAGACGTTTTGTACCATGAAGCCACCTTTGGTGATGAGATGGAAGATCGGGCAATCCTTACAAATCACTCTACTGCAAGCCAGGCGGCCACCATTGCAAAAAAAGCAAACGTAGGGAAATTGCTCTTGGGGCATTATTCAACCAGGTATAAAGACCTTTCTCCACTTCTCGAAGAGGCAAAAAAAATATTTGATGAATCATACTTATCTCAGGAAGGTGAGACAATTTATTTGGAAGAATAGTAGCATATGAAAGCAGAAGGATTAAACCGGAGAAAAAAAACAAATCTATTTATTTTGCTTTGCGGGATATTTCTCACCAATGCCATAATCGCAGAGATTATAGGCGTGAAGATATTTTCCATGGAATCAACTTTAGGTTTCGAGCCGGCTCAAATTAATCTATTTGGAGATTTTATTTTGGACTTTAATCTTACTGCCGGTGTTGTTATCTGGCCGGTAGTTTTCATTACTACGGATGTAATCAATGAATATTTCGGCAAAAAAGGAGTGCGAAAAATCAGCTTTCTTACTGCATTTTTAATCGCCTATATTTTTATTATCATCTATCTGGTCACGATACTTGTTCCGGCTGATTTTTGGATTGAACTGAATAGTAAAGATACCAATGGAAATGCATTTGATATCAACTATGCTTTTCAAACAATATTTCGACAGGGGCTTGGGATAATCATAGGCTCTCTCACAGCATTCTTAATCGCTCAACTCCTTGATGTATTTATTTTCCAACAGCTACGAAAGGCAACAGGAAAAAGAATGATTTGGCTGCGAGCAACAGGATCAACGCTGGTTTCGCAATTAGTCGATAGTTTTATCGTGCTGTGGATTGCATTCTATCTTTTTGGAAATTGGTCTATGGAAGAAATATTTGCCGTGGGGCTTATAAATTATATCTATAAATTTTCCGTTGCCATCCTTCTTACACCTGTGCTCTATATCGCACACTATTTTATTGACAGATATTTGGGGATTGAAGTCGCTGATAAAATGGCGGAAGATGCTAGTAAAGACACCTCGATTTTCTAAGCTGGATAATTCGGTTTCCAAAGAAACACTGCTTCCGAATAATTAATTTCTTGTACGATTTAACAGAATTTAAAAAATGTCAATTTCCTACGTCTTCGAAAGGCGGACTTACCTCCAAATGAGAGATATTCGTAAGTAAATCTCTTAAAATAATAAACCTTTGTTGGAACTTAAAAAAACAATTACACAGTTATCATTAAAATAAACCCCTGTAAGAGTAAAATATTAAAAAGCGTAAAATATGAAAAATTTAAAAAAATTATTATTTACTGAATGCCTTCTTCTATCTATAATGGTATTTGGCTGTACAAAAGAAAATGATGATTGGCTCTTTATTAAAGAAGAAGTTTTAGACAAAAATATCTCTACAAAATTAGATGATATTTTTTCTAAAGATAATTTGACAATCGTTGAATATTTCGATGATATAAACATTGGAACAAATAATAGTAGTTTGTATGACCCACAAGTTTCTACAATTAATAGTAAAGATGAATTTATGAAATTTAATAATGGTGAAGAAGAACTCAATATCGATTTCTCTGAATACACATTGATTTTTGGCAAGATCATTATACCATCTATTTCGAACTCCCTATCTTCAAAAACACTCTACTACAATGATTTTAGACGAAATTACAAATTTGAGTTAAATGTTTATAGACCACAAATAGGGTTTACTTTGGTAGGCGAAATTTATTTTTGGTCAATTTATCAAAAGCTCAATCCATCTTACGCTCTAAATATAGAAATTATAAATTTAGAAGAGAATTGATTAAAATCAACTTACAATACGATTTTTTAGTGTAAGTATCTACTAAATAGTTAAACAATAATGTCCATTAAAAATGTGTCTATTTAAGAATTTTAACTGTTTTAAATCTAAGATCAAGACTCTCTTTTTATAAAATGTATAACATTTTTTTGAATGCATATTACACTTCTAAATTCAACTCTTAAACAATAAAATTATGAGACTTTTATTATTTTTATTATTAATGACAACATCTAATTATTTAAGAGCGCAACAAATAAAACATGTGTCGAGATTGATTAAAGAGTAATCACCTTGTAAAGTACGTCTATCTATTGTTCTGATTATTAATTATCTTTGGCGGGGGATTTCTTCTTCAGCCCACTTGCTTGTTAAACTGATGAAATAAATTGAAAAAATGGGAACTAAAAGAACATCGAAATTGTCTAGCAATAAGTAGCAACACAGCAACAACCGTGCGTATGGCTCTCAAATAAGGTAATCAAAATGTTGACTTAACGCGCAAGCTTAATATTAAATGAAATTACCAAACATAATAATCATTACCTTATTAATAGTGGCTTGCGCTTCAGTAGAAATTAACTCTCCAAAGAAAAACGAACAAATTGTAAAAACCGGCAATGGGCACATAGCAGGTGTTATTAATCCGATTCCTACAACATCACAATTAGATATCAAATTAGTACTAGAGGGGGAGGGATTAAAAGACAGTTTGGCAGGAGCAGATTTGAGTGTTTTTAAGTTTAATAACCTGCAACCGGGGAACTACACAATTCATTTACATCCATTAAAAAATATATATCAATATAGAATTGCGTCGATAAGAAATATAACCGTTGCAAATGATTCAATTAGCTATGTAGGCATCCTCACTTCTTATGAAAATGAAATTTACGAAGAGTGGAATGGGGAGAAAGTTAATATAAATGACACTTCTCGAACAGGCATTTTAAAGGGTAATATTTTGCTGGAAAAACCTCAAGACAACGAGTTAAAAAATGAAGTTGAAATCAGTTTGAATCTAAAGAATAACCTAAATAATAAATGGCAAATTCATAAGGTAGAAACACCATATGCCTTTAATATTAATGAATTAAGTCCTGGTATTTATACGGCATATGTTGAAATAAAAAAGCCAGGAGGGCGAACTATTTATAGAAGAAAATCAGCATATGTATATAACATAATAATTCAACCCCAAAAAACAGCTGTAGTTGAATTGAAGAATTTTTATAATCCAACACTATACAAAGCTATAGATGAATACCAGCCAATTTTACCCCACTTTATTTGGAACCCCAATTATGAATAAAACAAGCAACTGTAAACACTAAAATCATGAAAAAATACTTTTTCTAATCATCACTCTTACTTTTAACGCTCAAATAATTCTATCACAAAGAATCGATCCTTATCTGGACTTAATTTACAAAAGCAAAACGGCACCAATAAAAAGTAAAAAACTGAAACCCGGTTCGAAAGAATTTGAATTTAGAGATAAGTTATACAAAAATAGAAAAAGTCTGAATCCATTCTTCAAAAGAATGAATATTGACACACTTGAAAATGATCCGCTAATCAACGTATTGATGCAATATCATGGAAGCATAAATAAATTGATACAACGAGGTGCGATCATCGACCATAGGCAAGGTGAGTTTGTCATGGCGAAAATTCCTGCAAGTGCCATAAGAGCAATAAGTAACATAGAAGGGGTTGTACAAATGGAATTGAGTAAACCCGTCAAGTACGAATTGGATGTCAGTCGAAATGCGATAGGAGTTAATTTAGCCCACAATACATTTCCATACAGAGGAAATGGCATAGTAGTCGGAATAATTGATACAGGAATAGATTATGACAATGATGCATTTAAAACGGCTGATTTATCAACATCAAGAATTCAATATATTTGGGATCAGACAATTGATGGTGATCCCCCAAGTACCCCTTCTTATCTACATTTTGGGACAGAGTGGAATAACGCAGAAATTAATGCAGGTGGTTTAGCACATATAGACAAGGCTGGTCATGGAACGCGAGTAGCAGGAATTATTGCGGGAAATGGTAAATCATCCCTTGGTCAAACAGATTTCATAGGTATTGCTCCGGAAGCAGACTTGGTTGTTGTAAAAATATTGGTTGAAGAGAAAGATCCAATATGGTTCCCGGAAAACTCTTTTTGGGAAAACGTCTTAAAAGGCATCAGATACATTAAAGAAAAAGCCAAAGAATTGAATAAACCATGGGTAATTAACCTTAGTATTGGAGGAAACCATGGGCCGAGAAATGGTACAAGTAGTTTTGAAAAATGGATGGGTGAGTACATAAATAATTCAGAATATAGAAATGATGGAAGGATAATAGTTAAATCAGCTGGAAATAATGGCTATGACCCAACCATGCCAAATCCAGACCAAAAGAGAAAAATACATGCCGGAAGGACAGGGCCTGCGAGTGTAGATTTCGAAATTACAGATATCCAACCTACGGGTAATACGTTTGCTGTGGAAATCTATTTTCCACAAGAGGATGTTTTTTCGGTAACAATTCAATCCCCGAATGGTTATGTTGTTGGTCCCATTGAAAAATCAGATGACCCTAGATTATCAAACATTGATGGCGGAGCTACACTAGATGGATGGATTTCGGTGAGTAATGGAGGAAGAAATGCCAATGTTTCACAATATGCCGAAAGAGTCGATGACATAGCCATTATTACTATATCAGATAACGAAGAGCATACAGGTATTCCAGGTCCACCCGCAGATGGAACCTGGACATAACGATGAGCGAAGGGACAGGAGAATGGGATGCCTATGTATACAGCTATAATGATGATGCTAAGATATATTTCACAGACGCATCCTTTACAAATGACAATGTAATAAGCGAACCTGGAAATTCAGCTTCCATCTTAACCGTAGGTTCTGTTAACACAAAAAACAATTGGGTTTCAACAAGTGGAATTACTCATAGGCCAGAATACATAATTGGGAGTATTTCGGATTTTTCTAGCCCTGGCCCAACAAGAGCTGGAATTCAAAAGCCTGAAATATATGCTCCTGGAGCCTAGATAAGTTCTGTATATGCCCATGAGATTGTAAATCCTATTCAATTAAATTATGCATGGACTGCAGATTACTATCACGGAGCAGGGACTAGTTATGCAGCAGCACATATAACTGGCACAGCAGCATTGTTATTAGAAAAGTGGAATATTGAAAGGGACATGGATCATGGTATGCCATATATTAAACAAGTATTACGCAATACAAACGTTAGTGGCGGTGTCGTAGATGTTTTCCAAGCACTAGCATACGATGAACTTGTAACTGGTTTGGAAGATCATGTCAATTTGACAATTATTACTGTTCATCTGCAAATCCAACAACAATTGAACCGGGGATAAATAGCCAATTTTGCGCTAGGTTCATTGATGATGAGCCATATGGAGATTATGCCGTATCCTATTCCTGGAAAATTGTTGCAACAAATAGTACTGAGGGCGAAGTTGTGTTAGGTAGCTACAATTCAGGGCAAGCAAATTATTCTTCCTGGAATTTAAACCTATCTTCATCTCTACTAGAAGACGAAAATTGGGTAAGGGATATAAATGACAATATACAAGCCACAATCCAGGTAAAATGCTACGATGATGATGGATATTCCCATACAGATGATTTGCATATAGGAATTAAGTATGTGCCAAACAAACCATTGATTGACAGCCATACTGTCTCCGGAACATCTATCACATTGTCCTATGTAGCTGGCGGAGCTAATACATATAGAATTCATTATGGCACATCATCAGAATCCCCATACAACGGAACAGGAGCCACACAAGGTAATTCTCCTATTAACGCAGGATCATTAACTGAATATACTATTAGTGGACTAGACTTTGATAATAATACATATTTTTTCGCAGTAACAGCATTGAACAATGAAGGAGAAAGTGAATATTCTGATGAAGTTGTTATTGGCGACATTGAAATATATGATATTGTTTGGACGGATCTTGATGGAGTTGCGGTAAATGGTAATTCACTTACGAAAAGTCGTGTACGCAATAATTGGTATGAAGGAGCTGCATCATTCAATGAACTTCCGCCAAATACTGATGGTTGGATAGAAATGACTGCAGTAGAAAACAATACAAATAGAATGTTTGGGTTGTCGGCTTATAATCAAGCTGCCACATGGAATACAATTGATCATAGCTTTTATGTGAAATCAAGTGGGTCTATTCAAATATACGAAAGTGGATCTTCAAAATGCAGTTGTGGAAGTTATTCTGCAGGGGATAAAGTGAGAGTTGAGCGAAGCGGCAGTCAAATTCTTTATAAACTTAATGGAAATACTATATACACATCGAATTGCGATCCAAGTAAGTCTTTAATTGCTGATGTATCCTTATATTCTACTACATCTACAATAAGCAATGCAGTAGCTTCTTTCCCCGCTTTAAGTACGTCACCACATAATATTGAATGGACAGATTTGGTGAAGGTATATGCAAATTATAATAGTTTGACTCGTGATGACAGTTACAGAGGTTGGAACGCAGGAGCCGCGTCTATTAACAGATTAATCAACTGGACGGATGGATGGATGGAGACAACAGTTCAAGAGACAAATTCCTACAGAATGTTTGGACTTTCAAGTAGTAACAGCGATCCATATTGGAATACCATTGATTATAATCTATATCTAAGACAAGATTCCAAAATTATGATCTATGAAAGTGGTAGTTATAAAGGGACATTTGGATACTATAATTATGGAGATAAATTCCGTTTGGAAAGAATAGATAATCAGATATTATATAAATTGAATGGTACTACTTTATATACTTCTACTTGCGATCCCTCCGAGAATTTATATTCTGACGTATCCATGTATAGCCCAAGTAGCACCCTTTTTGATGTGAAATCATCATTCAGGAATTACGATCAATATGTTGCGCAACAGTATTCCACAACAGCGTTAATATCAGAGGAAGATATTTTTGTTGATGCATCCGTGGTTGATGCAGATAGTTTATTAACAGAAATCAAATCAGTCGTCAATCTGAAATCTGCAAGCCCTAAAATAATATACAATGAAGCCATAATAAAGGATAGCACAAGTTATAATCCACTAAGTGAGATTATTATTAGTCCAAATCCAACTACTGGAAAGATTGGTTTAAGCTATTCCTCAGAGGTATCCAACAAAATTCAAGTCCAGGTAGTGGATTATTTAAACTTCATGCTCATTGAAAAAACCTGGAAAATAAAGGAAGGTAAAAATGTCATGAATATAGATCTTACATCTTACCCCAGGAGACTTTTTATAGTTAAGGTTCAGGATAAGGAGCACAGTTATACATTTAAAGTATTAAAGGAGTAAATTAATTCACAAATATTTTTAGCGGAAATCTCCTAAAAATATTTTTAGGAGATTGCTTTATATCACTTTTTCATCTATCAAGTTCCCGATTTCTCTCTCGCATCATATAATTGAAAATTTAATAAAACAAGGAATATTAGACAAAGGGAGTCTGTTTTTTCTTGAATATCAGGAGAGGAAATAAATCCCAAATGAAAATCAAAATGTTCTATAAAGGCCTCTTTACTTTCTAATCAAATTATCGCAAATGATAGCTGTAGAAACTGCCACATTTAGCGATTCTGCATTGCCAATTTTGGGGAT
>VAPL010323991.1_pt1 | contig 13611 bp, 11 predicted proteins | sample 3395061 | NCBI WGS metagenome assembly VAPL01 (sample SAMN08290444, study PRJNA428436) | hydrothermal vent metagenome | isolation source: Deep-sea hydrothermal vent chimney 2 | place: Pacific Ocean: Juan De Fuca Ridge | depth 2182 m m | reverse complement strand
CTGGATCCCTGGGTTAATGACAAGACCCGGCTGGTTGAGCCGGATCACTATATTGAACAGCAGGAAGTGTTCGAACTCGGGGGTGTGAAACTGACGGTGGTTCCTGTCGGTGCAGCACATTCAGATGGTGATCTCACGCTCTATGTGGAACCCGATGGCGTGCTGTTTTCCGGAGATATTATTTTTGAAGGACGCATTCCTTTTATGGGGGATGCCAATTCAAAACACTGGCTGGAAGTACTGGAGCACATGGAACAACGCAAGCTGACAGCGCTGGTACCGGGTCATGGTGCTGTGGCTCGTGATCCGAATCGCGCCATCACCGACATGCGCCGATATCTGGCATACCTGCGTGACTCGATGGGTCCTGCGGTCGAGGAGATGATTCAGTTCGATGAGGTGTATGACACCATCGACTGGTCACACTATGAGAACCTGCCCGCTTTTCGCGAAGCCAACCGGCGTAATGCCCTGCAGGTCTACTTGTCGATGGAGGCTGAGTCCTTCAAGTAGCCGACCCGTGTCGGTGGACTAACCCGTATTGCGCATGCCGCTGGCAATGGCATTGATAGACCGCAGCAGCGGTTTCATCCAGCGTTCATGCTCATTATCACCGGCATTGTCATTCCTGACCCGACCCAACAGCTTGACTTGTATATGATTAAGCGGGTCAAGATAGGGGTCGCGACGTGACAGCGACAGCGCCAGCGCCGGTGTGTCTTCCAGCAGACACTGGATGCCTGACACCCGGGTTACCATCTCCAGTGTCCTGTCATGTTCTTCCCGGATCTGTCGGTAGATGTCTTGAGCCTGCTGCGGGTGCTCGCTCAATGAGACGTATTGTTTCGCAATATCCATTTCTGCCTTGGCCAGTGACATCTGGGTATTGCTGAGCATGGCGCGAAAATAGGGCCAGTTACGATACAGACCACGTAGCTTTTCCAGGTTGGTTTCATTCTGGTTGGCGAAGTCGTGCAGTGCGCGGCCAATGCCGTACCAGGCCGGTAGTGTATGGCGTGACTGCGCCCAGCCAAATACCCAGGGGATGGCGCGGATAGAACTCTTGGAGCGGTCTTGCTGTTTGCGGTGGCTGGGGCGCGAACCAATGTTGAGCAGTCCGATTTCCGAAACCGGCGTACATTCATAGAAATAATCCAGCAGTCCCTCGGTACGGTCAATCAGGTCGCGATAGGCTTCTTCGCCATCGTGTGCGAGTTGCGACATGATGTCGGCATACTCGTGGTCATCGGCCTGCTCGGGTTTTATCAAATGGCGACTGGCCTTGAGCAGGCCGGTAACCCCCATCGACAGCTCGTAGACTGCGGTTTCATCATTGCTGTACTTGTAGGACAGCACTTCGCCCTGCTCGGTAAACTTGATCTGACCGTGTACCGTACCGGCCGGTTGCGACAGGATGGCGTCATGAGTCGGTCCGCCGCCGCGACCCAGTGTACCGCCACGACCGTGGAACAAACGGCATTCCACCTGGTGGCTATCGGCGATGCGGATGATTTTCTGCTGTGCCTTGTACAGGCTCCAGCCGGAGGCGAGAATACCACCGTCCTTGCAGGAGTCAGAATAGCCGAGCATGATTTCCTGGCGGTTGCCGGATGCCTTGAGTAAATCGATATACACCGGCTCGTCGAACAGGCGGGTCATCACCTCTTCGATGTGCGTCAGGTCTTCAATGGTTTCAAACAGTGGGCTGATCTGGATATGACAGAACCAGTCACCGTTGCGCTTGCCCGCCAGTCCACACAAGGCAGCCAGCCACATCAGTTCCAGCACATGACTGGCACAGTGAGTCATGGAAATAACGTAGGTGCCAAATGCATTAGCGCTGACTTCGTTACGCATACTGACCATAACGTCGAGCACCTGCAGGGTTTCCTGCGCGGACTCGCTGAGCTTGTCACGGTCAATCGTTGCAGCGGGTTCGCTGATGAGCTTGCACAGGTGTGCAATGCGTGCGTTTTCATCGAGGGCCGTGTAGTCAGTATTTCCTTCAAGCTGTGTGCATAACTCCGCAACAGCCTCGCTGTGACGGGTTGATTCCTGACGGATATCCAGATGCAGAAGGAAAAAACCGAACGTTTCCACCAGCCGGATCAGATCCAGTAAATCCGTACGGGCAATAGCTTCATCGCCATGCGAAACCAGGGAGTCACGTATCAGGCACAGATCAGCGAGGAACTCCTGTTCATCCGCATAGCGCCATGGGTAATCGTTTTCGTTAGCCTGTGCCGGATCTTCGATACGTGCGGTGGTGAGTTCCAGGTTGTGGCGTAAACGGTTATGGATAATAAAAAGCTTGCGCCGATAAGGTTCGTGTGAAAAATGGTTCGGGTGTTCACCGGAAATGCCGGGCCAGCGTTCCAGATCACGTTCGATACTGTCAATAAAGGCCGGACTCAGTTCCACCAATCGGCTGGAGTGTGTCAGTTTACTGCGCAGGTCATCCACCCGGCGCAGGTATTCACACAACACTTCATTCATGTGCTGGCGCAGTGCGTACTCGGTCGTGGAAGGTTTCACGAAAGGGTTGCCATCGCGGTCGCCACCGATCCAGGAGCCAAACTGCAACAGGCTGGGCAGACGCACGTCGGTCTTCTTGCCGTAAACGCGCTGGATTGACTGGTCCAGGTAGCGGTAGACACGCGGTACGGCATTGAACAGGCATTCGCGGAAATAGAACAGGCCGTTACGGATTTCATCCTCGACGGTTGGTTTGTGTACACGCACTTCATCGGTTTTCCACAACACCTGGATTTGATTGCGCAGGTTGTCGATAACCCGTTCCCTTTCTATCTTACCCATGCGGGGGCCATCGAGTTTTTCAGCAGTGAGGAAAATACCGCGCAGTGCGTGCATCACGGCACGACGTTTGGATTCGGTCGGGTGCGCGGTAAACACCGGCAGGTAAAGCGTACGGTCAAGCAGTGACTGAAGTTCCTCCGCGCTGATGTCCTGTTCGTTGAATTCACGTAGCGTGTGGTCGAACGAGCCGCGCCACAACGGGCCGCCCTGCCTGACGTGGCGACGGCGTTCCTTGTGCTGGAACGCTTCCTCGGCGATGTTGACCAGGCTGAAGTACAGATTGAAAGCGCGTACCACGTGGCTGAGTGTATCGGGGTCGAGCTGGTCAATTTTTCTGGCCAGTCGGGCGCGCAGTGCGGGGTTGTCCTCCTTGCGCAGGCGGATGTAACCCTTGCGCAGGATTTCGACAGCACCGAGTACATTTTGCCCTGCCTGGGTGGCCAGCACCTCGCCGAGTAAATTGCCGAACAGGCGGACGCGCGAACGCAGTTCCTTGTCGCGGGGCGGGGGGGTGATCTGTGGCTGTGTTGGCATATATGTACTTCTTTAGTTTGAACAGGAATTTCCCCGCCTGGGCAGGGCGGATTGCCCGGAAAAGGGCGCGCCATTATACCTTGTTGGTAAAGAAGAGTGAGCGCGGGACGCCCGGTTTTATCGAGCTATTTAAAACAAAGTAATGCAAATACTCTAATAATTATTATTGACATAGTTTAGCTGGAGTACTAGTGTTACTCCAGCAAAAATACCCTACTGGCAAGAAAAAACCCGTGGTAGGACACGGGTTTTTAAAGCTTTAACCGGTCAGGAGTCTCGAAAACAAGGTGCATCCCGACCGTCCGAATGGCACAAACTGGAAATGTCCGGTTTGCAGGTACTTAAGGTAGAGAAAGGCGGACTCATGAGCGTACAGATGACAAGGATTGCCGACTGTGCTGAGGTATTGCCGGGTTACGCTCTCAAGGCTCGTGCGGAACACGAGTCCGAGGGTACCCATCAAGTTATTTTAGGAAAGCATCTGTCTGAGAGGAGACCTTATCGCTACATTCCTGAGCACGAACTACGCATCACGCCGAAAGGATCGGTAGATAAGTACCGGGTTAGCACTGGTGATGTTTTGTTTATCTCCAGAGGCAGCCGGAATCATGCCGTCAAAGTGGAATCGGTTCCCGACACGGCGGTAGCCTCAGCCACTTTCTACATATTGCACCCACACGACGGCATAGACGCGGGCTACCTTGCCTGGTGCCTCAATCAGGCACCCGTACAAGCGCAGATCGGGCAGGTTCGCACAGGCGCCGGCACGCCCATCGTTCAGCGCAAAGTCTTTGCAGATATCACCATCCCTGTACCATCTCTGAACAAGCAGCGACAACTTGTAGCCTTGGATGATCTCATGGCGCAAGAACAACAGATCCGACAAAAACTCATGAAAAAAACCAATACACTACATCGGGCGCTGGGGCAGCAGATACTGCAATCCCTGATGACCAGATACTGACCGAACTCCGGAGCGGCAAGCATGACCGACAAGATCAAACAATCCGAAATCAATTCTACGGCCTGGGCGGCCTGCGACAGCTTCCGTGGCGTCGTGGACCCTGCTCAGTACAAGGACTACATCCTGGTGATGCTGTTCCTGAAATACATCTCGGATGTCTGGAAGGGCCACTACGACAAGTTCATGGATCAATATGGCGATGATGACGAACGCATTCGCCGCCGGCTGGGCAGGGAACGCTTCGTGCTTCCGGAAGGCAGCAGTTTTTACGACCTGTATAAAGCACGTAACGAGGCCAATATTGGTGAGTACATCAATATTGCGCTGGACGCCATCGAAGAAGCTAACAAGGCCAAGCTGGAAGGCGTGTTTCGCAATATTGATTTCAACTCCGAGGCCAACCTCGGCAGAACCAAAGATCGCAACCGTCGCCTCAAACACATGCTGGAAGATTTCAACAAACCCCAGCTCGATATGAACCCGTCTCGCGTCTCGGAAGACGTGATCGGCAACACCTATATCTACCTGATCGAACGCTTTGCCTCCGATGCCGGCAAGAAAGCGGGCGAGTTCTATACCCCCCACAAGGTCTCAGAATTGCTGTCCAAACTGGCGCAGCCAAAAGCGGGTGATCGCATTTGCGACCCGGCCTGTGGTTCCGCTGGTCTGTTGGTCGAAGCCGCCCGCGAAGTGGGTTGGCGCGACTTCGCGTTGTTCGGTATGGAGGTCAATGGCAGCACCTGGGCGCTGGCGAGAATGAACATGTTCCTGCACGGCATGGATGGGGCACGCATTGAATGGTGCAACACCCTGACCAGCCCCGCCCTGGTGGAAAAAGACTGCCTGATGAAATTCAACGTGGTCGTTGCCAATCCGCCGTTCTCCCTGGACAAATGGGGTCAGGACGAAGCCGAGAACGACCGATTCAACCGCTTCTGGCGCGGCATCCCCCCCAAAAGCAAAGGCGACTACGCCTTCATCAGTCACATGATCGAAGCGGCACTGGAAAAAGAAGGCCGTGTTGCCGTGGTCGCTCCCCACGGTGTGCTATTCCGTGGCGGTGCCGAAGGCCGCATTCGCCGCAAGCTCATCGAAGATAACCTGCTGGATACCGTGATCGGGCTGCCCGCCAACCTGTTCCCGACCACCAGCATCCCGGTGGCCATCCTGTTCTTCGACCGCTCACGGGAAAAAGGCGGTGCCAATGCGCAACGCCGGGATGTGTTGTTTATCGATGCCAGCCGGGATTACGAATCCGCCAAGAATCAGAACCTGCTGACCGAAGCCCACACCCAGAAAATTGCTGCCACACAGCAGGTGCGCAAGGACGTGGACAAATATGCCCATGTCGCCGGTTTCGATGAAATCAGGGAAAACGATTTCAACCTCAACATACCCCGTTACGTTGATACCTTTGAAGAAGAGGAAGAAATCGATATTGACGCCGTGCAACAGGAAATCGACCAACTGGAGAAGGAATTAACCGAAGTGCGGATCAAGATGGCTGAAAAACTCAGGGAGATTCAGCGGTGAGCAAGAATCAAAGCATTGATGTGCAAGGAACAGTTATCAGCATTTATTCGCAAAATGAAATGGATTTCATATCGCTAACCGACATGCTGAAAGCCAAGGATGGAGACTTTTTCATTTCTGACTGGCTACGTAACAGAAATACAGTAGAGTTTTTGGGTATCTGGGAGAAGATACATAATCCGGATTTTAACTATGGCGAATATGCCACAATTAGAAATCAGGCTGGCCTCAACAGCTATAAAATCAGCGTTAAAAAATGGGTAGAAAAAACCAGTTCCATTGGGCTTGTTGCCAAAGCAGGTCGCTATGGTGGTACTTATGCACACAAGGACATTGCCTTTGAATTTGGCATGTGGGTTAGCGCTGAATTCAAGATTTACCTGATCAAGGAATTTCAGCGATTAAAGGAAATTGAACAAAAACAACTGGGTTGGGACATCCGGCGCAACCTCACCAAAATCAACTATCAGATTCATACCGACGCCATAAAACGAAATCTGATTCCCAGGGAACTGACCAGCCGGCAAATCCGCCATGTCTATGCCTCCGAAGCGGATATTCTCAACATGGTACTGTTTGGAAAAACAGCCAAACAGTGGCGGGATGAAAATCCGGAAGAATCGGGCAATATCCGTGACCATGCCAATGTTTCCCAACTGGTTTGTCTGGCCAACCTTGAAAGCCTGAATGCCCATTTGATCCAGGAAGGGCAGAGTCCGGCGGAACGGCTGCAAAAACTCAACAAGATTGCCATTCAGCAAATGGCGATATTGTTGGAAAACAGACTAGGAAAGCGGCTTGGAGAAACCCCGGATGAAAAGTGATAAACCTGACAAGCTTCAGGTTCGCAGCCGTGCAGCGGAATTCCTGATTCTTGGCTTGCAGGCTGGCGAGGAAACCGAACAATGAGCTGTGATCAAAGAAAACCCACCCGGCAACTGTCCCTACAGGACGAAATCACCGAATTCCTTCTCTACACGGCGCCTGATGGCGGCGTGAAGGTGGAAGTTATTCTCAATAATGAAACCCTCTGGTTGCCCCAGCAGCGCATGGCTGGCCTGTTCAATGTTGGTGTACCCGCCATCTCCAAGCACCTGAAAAATATCTTTGAAACCGGTGAGCTGGAAAAAGAATCAGTTATTTCCATTTTGGAAACAACTGCCGCCGATGGCAAAAAATACCGGGTCAAATACTACAACCTGGATGCCGTTATCTGTGTCGGCTACCGTGTAAACTCAAGGCAGGCCACCCGGTTTCGCATCTGGGCCACCCAACTGATCAAGGAATACATCATCAAAGGCTTCGCCCTGGATGATGAGCGGATGAAAAACGGCCGCTATTTTGGCAAGGATTACTTTCGGGAACTGCTGGAGCGCGTTCGTTCTATTCGTGCCAGCGAAAGGCGCATATACCAGCAAATCACCGACATCTTTGCCGAATGCAGCATTGATTACGACCCGAATGCCGAAACCACCCGGCTATTTTACGCCCATGTGCAGGATAAATTTCATTACGCCATCAGCGGACAAACCGCCTCGGAAAAAATCTATTATTCCGCCGACACCAGCAAACCGCGCATGGGGTTGACGAGCTATAAAAATGCACCGGATGGCCGAGTGCTTAAATCTGATACTGCCATTGGCAAAAACTACCTGTCCGAAGATGAAATAGGCCGTCTGGAACGTACTGTTTCCGGTTTTTTTGACTATATCGAAGGCATTATTGAACGTCGCCACAGCTTCACCATGGAAAGCTTTGCCGACAGCGTGAATAAATTCCTGGCATTCAACGAGTACCAGGTACTGGAGGACTACGGAAAAATCAGCCGCCAACAGGCCGAAGCCAGGGCGTTTACAGAATACGAAAAATTCAATGAAACCCAGAGGATTGAATCAGATTTTGATCGGGTTATCAGGGAGCTTGAGCAGAAGAAGCCGGAGGCGGGTGAATGAGTTGGGAAAAGGTGAGGCTGGAAGCTCTTTGCACAAAGATAACTGACGGTACTCATAAAACGCCGAGGTATGTAGAAACTGGCATTCGGTTTCTGTCGGCTAAAAATGTAGGTAAAGGGTATCTGGATTTTTCAGGTTGCAAGTATATAACTGAAGAAGAGCATGCGCAGCTGAAAAAAGGTGTTTCCCGGAAGCTGGCGATGTAATGCTGTCAAAAAGCGGGTCACTGGGTGATTCAGTTATCGTTCCTAATGTAAATTTCGAGTTTAGTATATTCGAAAGCTTGGCTCTGTTGAAAACAAAAAAAGACGTCATCAGACCAGAGTTTCTACAACACTTTCTTTCGTCGCCTTACATGAAGAGATATTTCAGATCCATTACTACTGGCTTGGCGGTAAAGTATCTTCATCTTGTTGATTTACGCAAGACGCCTATCCTTCTTCCATCCATTGATGAACAAACCGACATTGCCGACCTGCTTTCAACCTGGGATGCAGCCATAAAAAAGACCGAAAGGCTGATTGCGGTGAAGGAGAAGCAGTTCTCCTGGCTGCTTAACGATTTGCTAAATCAAGACGGTGCAATAAGTGATTGGAAGGAGATAAGGTTAGGGCATCTGTTTGGCAGAGAGCTAATTGTTGAAAAAGGCAGGCCATTGGTTAAAAATAATATAATCGAAGGAGGTGTTCCTGTTGTTGCTGGAGGACAAAAATATGCCTACTACACTGATGCAACAACTCACGAAATTCCAACTATTACGATCAGTGCGTCTGGTGCATATGCAGGCTTTGTTTGGTATCATGATTACTCAATTTGGGCGTCAGATTGTAACGTTATATATGCAAATGGCGTGTCATTAGAATTTTATTTTTATGTGTTGAAGTCTCTGCAAGTAAAGATTTATTCTCTTCAGTCTGGCGGTGCTCAGCCACATGTGTATGCCAAAGATCTAAAAAACCTGGTAGTCCCTTTCCCGACACTTGAGCTTCAGAAACAGATCGCCAAAACTTTCGATGCTGCACGAAAGGAAATTAATCTTCTAGAAAAACTGGTTGACACTTACCGCAAGCAGAAGCGCGGTTTGATGCAAAAGCTGTTGACCAGGGAGTGGCGTACAAAAATCAAGGTCAACGCAGCCTGATCATGGCCTACACGAAACCCTGGAAAAGCTACGAAGATCAACTGGACGAACTTGTTGCTCGTCAAATGATCGTTACAGACAAGCTGCGGGCATTGGCGTATCTGGAGCGAATTGGCTATTACCGTTTAAGTGGCTATTGGTATCCGTTCAGGGAACGCAGTGGTATTTGTTGTCCTTTGCAAGCGCCTGAGATCCGCAAGAAATTCAAGCGTGGGGATACAGATCGATTATTGTTCAATCGTTTCAAGGCAGGTTCCAGTTTTCAAAATGCCGTTGACTTGTATGTGTTCGACAAGAAGTTACGGCTTCTTGTTCTGGATGCATTGGAACGCATCGAGATCGGTTTGCGGGTGGATATCAGTCACACGCTGGGCAAACATGATCGGTTCGCTTACCTGAAGCCCGAACTATTTTTTGAGGATTTTACTCAGAAGCTTGATGCGGCCACCGGGCTATCAAGACATCATCAATGGCTCAACCGCCATGCAGCGTTGATTAACCGGTCAAAGGAAGAGTTTATTCGTCACAACAAGGCAAAATACGGGTTGCCATTAGCGATATGGGTGGCTTGTGAAGTTTGGGATTTTGGCACACTTTCCACTCTGTTTAATGGTTTGGTCGAAGTTGATCAGGATGCGATTTCGTCCAAATACCGGGTGAATAATGGCCGTATTTTCGCATCCTGGTTACGCAGTTTGAATTATCTGCGTAATGTTTGCGCACATCACAGTCGCTTGTGGAACCGCAATATCGTTGATCAGCCCAGACTTCCTCCCTTAGGTGAAATCTCTTTGCTAAATGTATTTTACGATGATGCACATGGCAAAGCGCGCCCATTCTTGCTGTTTTGTATTGCCAGGCACCTGTTAAGCATCATTAATCCTAAATCAAGTTGGGGAGAAAGGTTTAAAGCACTTTTGTTGGAATTTCCTGACCTGGATCATTTGGGACTAAACCTTAAAGGCATGGGTGCACCCGAAGAGTGGAGGGAGTGGGAATGGTAAAACGTATGTATGCACGAACAGGAACAGGCAGCAATAAAAAACCCCTAAGCAATCTCATCGCCGGAGCAACTCAATCGAAAGGGGCCGTGTTGAGTGGAACTATAGTGGAGTCTCCGGGGTTGTCAAGTGCCATGAGATGGGTGATAGAAACTTATTGAATATAAAGATATTTTCCTGAAAAAACAAAAAGGCCTTGGAAAAAATCCAAAGCCCTTATGTCGACCGGGGAAAGCCCAATCCTTGGCGCAAAACATAGTGGTATCGGAGTGTGATTGCAATACTGAAGCGAGCTAATGGTTATGAATAATAGTAAGTACCCACAATTGAAAGGCTTCAGGTTCAACGAGAAGTATCTTTCCCAGATCCCGGCACTCCAGCAGCTCATTAGTCTGGGTTTCGAATACCTACCCCCTGAACAGGCTCTTGTCGAACGACAGGGCAAGACGGGTAATGTGCTGTTGGAAACGGTATTGCGCGAGCAACTCAAAAAGATCAACCGCATCCAGTACAAGAGCCAGGACTATCTCTTCAGTGAGGAAAACATCCAGTCCGCCATCGAGAAGTTGAAGAACGTCAAATACGATGGCCTGTTAAAGACAAATGAAACCCTCTACGACCTGCTCACCCTGGGTGCGGCGATGGAGCAAACAATCGAGGGGGATTCAAAGAGTTTCAATCTGCACTACATCGACTGGCAGGGTTTGAGTACGAACCGGTTCCATGTCACCGCAGAGTTCAGTGTCGGGCGCACGCGCAGCACCGAAACCGCCCGGCCTGATATCGTATTGTTCGTTAATGGTATCCCGTTCGCGGTGATCGAATGCAAGTCGCCAAAGATAGAGGTCGAGCAAGGTATTTCGCAGTCTATTCGTAACCAGCGGGATGACTATATCCCGAAGCTGTTTACCTATGTACAGCTTGTGATGGCGGTGAACAAGAATGATGCCCGCTATGCCACGGTCGGTACGCCCGCCAAATTCTGGTCGGTCTGGAAGGATCGGGAGGATTCGGAAGCGTCGGTTGGTGAGAGTATAAACAGGATGCTGCCGGATCAGACCAAGGATGCACTGTTCTCCGGTGAGTTTTCCGTTGCGCGGAAATTCTTCGATGCGCTGGAAGCCGAAGGCGAAAGACAGGTCACCGGACAGGATCGGACGATTCATAGTCTGTGTCGACCGGAGCGTCTGCTGGAGATGGCGTACCGGTTCAATGTATTCGACGGCGGTATCAAGAAGATCGCCCGTTACCAGCAGTATTTCGCTATCAAGCGCATCCTGGCGCATGTGCAGAATCTGGATAACGAGGGTCGCCGCCGGGGCGGTATTGTCTGGCATACCCAGGGGTCGGGCAAGTCTCTGACTATGGTGATGTTAGCGAGGTCGCTGGCCCAGGTGACAGGTATTTCCAACCCGAGAGTGGTACTGGTCACGGATCGCAAGGATCTGGACAAGCAGATCAAGGACACCTTTGCCGCCTGCGATATGGAACCGCAGCGGGCGAATACCGGGCGGGAGTTGCTGGAGTTGGTGTCGGAGAAGAAGGCGAGGGTTGTCACCACGCTGATACACAAGTTCGACAAGGCGCTCAACATCAAGAAGTACCGGGACGAGTCCATCGATATTTTCATGCTGATTGACGAAAGCCATCGTACCCAGTTCGGTTCCTTCGCGGCACGAATGCGGCAGATGTTTCCCAATGCCTGCTACCTGGGGTTTACGGGCACGCCGCTGATGAAGAAGGAAAAGAACAACTTTGCCAAGTTTGGCGGGCTGATCGATCAGTACTCCATCGATCAGGCAGTAGAGGATGGTGCTATTGTGCCGTTGCTCTATGAAGGCCGTCATGTGGAAATGGAGCAGAACAAAAAAGCCATCGATCTCTGGTTCAGTCGCCACACCCAGGGGCTGACCAAAGCCCAGAAGGCAGACCTGAAAAAGAAATACGCACGTGCCGAGATGTTGAACAAGACCGACCAGGTGATCTATATGCGCGCTTTTGACATCAGCGAGCACTATCGCGCCAACTGGCAAGGTACCGGCTACAAGGCGCAACTGGTTGCGCCGGGGAAACCGGCGGCGCTCAAATACCAGCAGTATCTGGAGGAGCTGGGTTTTGTTTCATCAGACGTAGTGATTTCCGGGCCGGACAATCGTGAAGGCTATGATGACGTTGACGATGAACCCACCGACGAAATCGTTAAATTCTGGCAAAAGATGATGAAGCGCTACGGTTCCGAGGAGGAATACAACAAGCAGATTATCAATCGCTTCAAGTACGGGGAAGAGCCAGAGATACTGATCGTCGTAGACAAACTGCTCACCGGCTTCGATGCACCACGCAATACGGTGCTTTACCTGACCCGGATTCTGCGCGAGCACACGCTGTTACAGGCTATCGCACGCGTTAACCGCCTCTATGAGGACGAAAGCGGTGCCTACAAGGAGTTCGGCTACATCGTGGACTACGCCAGCATTCTCGGTGAGCTGGACAAGTCGCTGGCCATGTACAGCGAGTTTGAAGGGTTCGATGAAGAGGATCTGGCCGGAACTCTGATCCCCGTACAGGCGGAGGTGGAAAAATTACCGCAGCGCTATTCGGACTTGTGGGATCTGTTCAAAACCGTGAAGAACCAGTACGACGAGGAGGCCTACGAGGTACTGCTTGGCGATGATGCGCTCAGGGAAGAATTCTATGACCGGCTGACGCAATACAGCAAGACGCTCGGGATCGCGCTGTCCGTCGAGAAGTTCATTATGCAAACACCGGATGAGAAGATCCGCCAGTACAAGGATGACCTGAAACGCTTCCAGAATCTGAAAACGTCCGTGAAAATGCGCTACGCCGAGGCCATCGATTACCGCGATTACGAGCCGAAGATCAAGAAGTTGCTGGATACGCATATCTCGGCCAGCGAGGCGATACAACTCAATGAGCCGGTCAATATCTTTGACGAAAAAATGTTTTCAAAGATCAAGGAAGAGTACGGTGTGTACGGATCGAAAACGACTACCGCCAAAGCCGACGCCATCGCGCATGCTACCCGGAAAGCCATTACCGAGAAGATGGAGGAGGACCCGGCATTCTACGAGAAGTTTTCCAAATTGATTCAGCAGGCCATTGATGACTTCAGGGCAAAGCGGATTTCAGATATGGAGTACCTGAACCGCGTCAGTGAGATTCGTGAAAAGGTCATCAACCGGGAGCACGAGGATGTACCGGCGAATCTCCAGGGTAATGAGGATGCGATGGCGTTTTATGGCGTTATCAGGCCCTATTTCGACGTCTGTGGTCTGGATGGGGAAGCGCTGGATACCACGACTTCCCATGCGGCTCTTGCGATCAACGACATTATTCACCGGCACTGGAAGGTACACTTCTGGGATGATGCCGATGCGCAAAAACGCACTGTGAACGATATTGACGATTACCTTTATGACGAGATCAAGGGGGCGCAGGGGGTTGAGCTGGGCCTGAACCAGATGGATGAAATCATCGAGAAGTCGATGCAACTTGCCAGACACCGGACACCGGCATAATGCTAAATCCGGATGTTATTGCCTATGGTGGGAAGGAGATCGCCTTTCATGTCCAGGTTTCCGACCGGAAGACGATGGAAATTGCTGTCCACCCGGATAGCCGGGTCGTCGTAAAAGCACCAAAGGATAT
>VAPL010038556.1_pt1 | contig 13627 bp, 13 predicted proteins | sample 3395061 | NCBI WGS metagenome assembly VAPL01 (sample SAMN08290444, study PRJNA428436) | hydrothermal vent metagenome | isolation source: Deep-sea hydrothermal vent chimney 2 | place: Pacific Ocean: Juan De Fuca Ridge | depth 2182 m m | reverse complement strand
TCATTGGCTTATAAAATTTAAGGAGTACCCATGTCTGCAAAACATCCTGTGATTGCGGTCACCGGCTCATCTGGCGCCGGCACCACCACGGTCAAAAATGCCTTCGAACATATTTTCTTTCGCGAAGAGATCAATCCGTTGATCATCGAAGGCGACAGCTATCACCGCTATGACCGTGCGGAAATGAAAGTAGCGATTGACAAGTTCACCAAAGACGGCAAACAACTCAGCCATTTCGGCCCCGAAGCCAACCACTTCGATCTGCTCGCCGAGACCTTCAAGACCTATGGCGAAACCGGCCACTGCAAACGCCGCTATTATCTGCATAGTGAAGAAGAAGCCGCACCTTACAATCAGAAACCCGGTGAATTCACAGCCTGGGAAGAAATTGAATATGATACCGACGTGCTGTTCTATGAGGGCCTGCATGGTGGTGTAGTTGACGGTAATGTGGATGTTTCAGCCCACACCGATTTACTGGTAGGTGTTGTGCCGATTGTGAACCTGGAATGGATTCAGAAAATTCACCGGGATAATTCACAGCGCGGTTATTCTGCAGAAGCCATTGTCGATACTATCCTGCGGCGCATGGATGACTACGTACATTACATCACGCCCCAGTTCTCCTGCACGGACATTAATTTCCAGCGTGTGCCCACTGTAGATACATCCAACCCCTTTATCGCCCGCGATATTCCAACCCCGGATGAAAGCTTCATCGTCATTCGTTTCCGCCATCCCAAAGGTGTAGACTTCCCTTATTTGCTGAACATGATCCCGAATTCCTTCATGTCACGCCGCAATACCCTGGTGGTACCCGGCGGCAAAATGGGCTTCGCAATGGAATTGATCCTGAGTCCGCGTATTCACGAACTCATTGAAGCCAAGCGTAAAGCTTGATCAATAAATGGCCATTCTGATGTCAGAATGGCCATTTTCCAGCCCATTAGCATAAGCACTTTTGAACCCAGTCGTCTTTATTCGCGGGTTTTTATTTTTAAGAAATCTCTGATTAATTCCATTTACCTTAAAATTTCCAACCTGGCAAGAATTGCAGGGTACGGGATGTAACATCATAATTTCACCTTATTCTCTATTCATGGTTCGACAAGCCTGTTCTGAGCAAAAATCAAAGGACTGCCCGAACCGAGAAATTAATCCGAGGTTCCTACACCTATGACCCATTCAGCCCCGTTCAAACTTGGCCACAGCAATAAAGCGAGCTGGCAGGACGCGATTGAAGACTGTCTGCAACAGATTGGAGACAGCACTGATTCCAATCTCGCGTTCATCTACGTTACCGATGCTCACGCCAAAGATCTCGGGAAAATTCTGCGCAAACTAAAACTGAAAACCGGCATCCCACACTGGGTCGGCAGCGTGGGTACGGCGATCAACTGCACCAATGTAGAATATTATGATCAGCCCGCTATTGTCATAATGACAGCCGACTTTCCCGAAAACAGCTTCACTCTTTTCAATCATACCGAGGACAGCCATCATCTGGCTGAGACTGCGGCTGACAATTTTATGCCTGGTGTACGCATTGCTCTGGTGCATGGCGATCCTCGCAATGGGCAGATACCGCAAATGCTGGAACAATTGCCTGACCAGTTGGGCAATGGTTATCTGATCGGCGGCATCACCTCATCCGAAAATCAGTTTTTCTTTCAGATCGCCGATGGTATCACTGAGGGCCAGCTTTCCGGGGTGGTTTTCAACGAAGATATCCCGCTTATCAGTGGACTGAGCCAGGCCTGCAGTCCCATCGGTCAGACACATATGCTCACCGACTGCGACAACCACATGGCCATCAGTATTGACAACCGCCCGGCACTGGATGTCTTTAAAGAGGAAATCGGCGAGGTACTGGCCAAAGACGTCAACCGCGCCGCCGGTTATATCTTTGCCGCCTTCCCTGTACGCGGCAGCGACACCGCCGACTATGTAGTACGCAATATTATTGGCATCGATCCGCAAAATAATATGCTCGCGATCGGTGATCAGATGAAACCACAAACGCCGATCATGTTCTGCCGCCGTGACGGCCGCGCTGCTATCCGCGACATGCAGCGCATGCTGGAGGATCTGAAAAAACGAACAGCTAACGCCACCCCACGCGGCGGGATTTATATTTCCTGCATGGGCCGTGGCCGCCATTTGTTCGGCGACGATGCCCGGGAAATGAAAATGATCAGCGAGGTCTTTGGCGATATTCCCATCGTCGGCTTCTACGCCAACGGCGAGATCGCCGGACAAAGATTGTATGCTTATACCGGTGTGCTAACCTTGTTTTTATAACTCATCAAAATAAACAATACGATTATGGACTGCCTGTTCTGCAAAATTGCCCAAGCGGAAATTAAAACAGACTACCTTTATGAAAATAAACATATTGTGGCCTTCCGCGATATCCATCCCCAGGCGCCGCAACATATTCTAATCATTCCACGTCAACACATCGCCACCCTGAACGATCTGGATGAAAGCAACAAGCCGCTGCTGGGAGACATGATCCTGGTGGCAAAAAATCTGGCGGCCAAAAGGGGCTTTGCCAAAAACGGCTACCGTATCCTGATGAATTGCAATGATGATGGCGGCCAGACCGTTTATCATATTCACCTGCATCTGCTGGCCGGACGGCCAATGCGCTGGCCCCCCGGTTAAGCTGCAACTGTCACCCGCCTTAAACTCCAGGCACCTATTAAGACCCGAAATACTTTATCCGGTAGCTTCAATATTCGCTCAATCAAGCCTAACAGCTTGAATATGGAGTGAAAACGATTGAAATAGAGCGGCTAAATGCTAAAGTTTAAGGATAGTTGACCGTTAAACCCATGTGAAAACTACCTCTATTGGCGCTTTAATGTATTTTTGCAAACAATATCACTGAAGCATTAAGCTCGGGTGAAGAAGGCAAAAAAGCATCGTCAAACGGGCAATTTACAATAATGAGCAATCTGGGTTTGCTATACGCTTGCTGACAAGCGTGAAAGATTCATTGTTAGCACATTGTTCCAGGTCGCAGAAAACGGACCTTATGACCATGAGCACACATAAAGTTTTTCGCACCGTACTCGATTATCTGGCCATTGAAACTCAATCTGGCGAGGGCCTGGCGACAGATAATAATTACGCCGAAGCCATATTATTAAAAGACGACCAGGGCTTTGTTGTTGCCGTCTTCCCTGTCTCTCACGAACTGCAACTTCCAGCATTAAAAGCCGCCCTGCACCGGGATGAACTCCGTTTTCTCAGCAGCGAAGATCTCGATGCTTTGCACCAGTATTTCCAGCAACAAGCGCCTAACCCGGCCAGTAAAGGCTTCAAATTTATTTTTTCTGAAGCTCTGGCAGAACATGAGAATATTATGATTGTCATTGATAAACAAATACAGCCTTTGCAGTTGCCATCATTAAAGTCCTCCACACTGTCCGGCCGCAGCCTGTTTGGCAGCCCTATTTCCCGCCCCCCGGACAATGACCCCGAAGCGGATAAACAAACTCCCAGCACGCCTAAACTGGACATTCGTGAGCAACTGAAAAATATTCATAATTTGCCCGTCATGCCGGATATGGCATTGCGTATTATGGAGCTGAAAAACAACCCGGACGCCAATATTGATCAACTGGTCGAAGTCGTTTCTTTGGACGTCTCTATTTCTGCCCAGGTGATGCGCTATGCCAACTCGGCCCTGTTTGGTCAGCGCGGCAAAGTCAAAACGCTGAATGATGCTATTTTCAGGGTATTGGGCTATGAAAATGTCCTGCATATGGTGTTGGGCAGCGCTATGGCCAAAGCCTTCAAGCTACCGAAAAACGGCCCCCTGGGAGCGGATACCTTCTGGCAAAACGCGACCTACAGTGCATCACTGATGCAGAAACTGTCACGCGAGCTGGATAAATCTCTGGAGATGAAACCCGGTCTCGCCTATCTCTGCGGCCTGCTGCATAACATCGGCTATCTGGTGCTCGGCAGCCTGTTTCCCAGTGAATACTTCTGGTTCAACAAGGTACTGAGTGCCAAAAAAGATACCCCGGTTATCGAAATTGAGCAACGTCTGCTCGGCATCACCCATATCGAGCTGGGAGAGCAGTTGATGCAGTTCTGGCATATGCCGGAAGAAATTATTTCGGTTATCGCCCACCATCATCAAATCGATTACGAAGGGGAGCATGACAGCTACGTCCGTTTGTTGATGCTTGTGGATCAACTCCTCAAGGGACACAATATGTCAGATGCCGACACCGATGAAGTGTCTGAAGACCTCTGCAGCCAGTTAGGCCTGAGCGACGAGCAGGTCTATGAAGCTATGGATGAGATGTTGCAGTGCGGGGAAGAGCTGGATGTCATTATCAAAAGCATGAGCGCATAAAAAAGGCGGGGAAAACCCCGCCCTCTATGTTATTTCAAGACGCAAGACCACTTTGTCAGACCCGCAAACCTCCCAGCCGTTTCATGGTCTGCTGCCGATACCAGATCATACCACTGGTAAAAGCCGCCGCCACCAGTAAAAGCCCCGCCAGACTAATCCACCACCAGAAGCGGCCATTGACCGCCTCCTGTTGCAGATAATCATTGCGCGCTTTTTCAAGCTGCCAGCGACTGCGATCTTTTTTCAGATTGTCAATCTGATTATTCAACGCCAGGTTTGCGGTTTCCAGGATTTTGATAGACTTATCCCGCTCCCGGATCTGCTGCTTCAGCTGCTGATGACGGGTTTTCAGCGTTTCGATACGCATCACTGCAGGCGGCTGATCGCTAACATAGATATCCTTAATCCAACCGACTTCGCCCTTATCGGTACGGATTTTCAGATAATCAGGCAGCTGCTCCAGTACTTCAAGCTTCATTCCAGTCACCACGACGCTGAATGGCGCCACCCGGCTGCTGGGTTCAGAACGGACACCCACGCGCAAATTATCGTTAATATAAATCATTCGAGCCTGTGCCACCGAAACCAGCAGCAGCTGGCTCAGGCACAACGCGGTAAATAGAATCCGGCCAAACATCTTCATAATAAACCACCGTATAGAGGAATTCGTCAGTGGGAATTCAGTAGTACTTATCGGCCATTAACGCCCAAGCCTTTAACTCTACACGACAAAAAATGTGAAACCGTGCAAAATATCAGGTACAGAGCATAAGAATATTCTTATACAAAATACCCGTAAAAGCGCCGGCCTTTCTCTGTCTCATTCCGTTATATAAAGCAAAAAATTTCGACCTGTATCTCGGCAAAAAGGCTGGATAATACTGTAAAAATAGATATATACTCGCCTCCAGTTAACGATGAATATTCTATTTTAGCAACCAAATCTGACAAACCTATCAACTCTCAGGAGCCCTCAATGGCGATCAAGAAAAAAGCCAAAAAGAAAACTGCAAAGAAAAAAGCTGTGGCCATCAGGAAGCCAACAGTCAGAGCAATCAAGGAACCTTTCACTAAAACCACACTCTTCACCACGATTGCTGAAAACACCGAACTGAAGAAAAAAGATGTCGCGGCTGTTTTCGATGAACTGGCCAAGATCATCAATGGTCACATCAAACGCAATGCGGCTGGCGTATTTACTCTGCCCGGCCTGATGAAGGTCAAAGTAGTGCGTAAGCCGGCAACCCGCGCCCGCAAGGGAATCAATCCGTTCACTGGCGAACCCACTATATTTAAGGCCAAACCAGCCCGGAATGTTGTTAAGGTTCAGCCACTCAAGGCGCTCAAGGATATGGCTCTCTAAGATTCGATCGTCCCCGGTCGGAGCAGTTTTCCGACCGGGGACGATCTCGATTTTTTTACCTGTAGTCCGGCTTCGCAGACAATAAAAAGCCCGGCGTTGCAGGCCGGGCCATTCTTAAATCAAGCTTGAAACGGAAATAAACTATCCCACCACAAGCAAACTGGACATTAAGTTGCAGGTTAGGCTGAATAAAAAAAGCCCAACCTGCTAACTATCTGCTGAATCAGATGAAACTGATTATTTTCAGCACTCCCTGAGAGGATATAAGCTTAAGCGGCTAAAACTCAGAATTTGATATGCACGGCAAAGAAACCGCCGTTATCTATATTGATCGTGCCCGCGTTATTTGTACCAATATCCACATCAACTTTCTGATAACCCAGGCGCACCGATGCCTGCGGTGAAATCTCAAAATTCAGACTCGCGCCATATTCAACCAGGCCGTCTGAATCACCAAAGGCCACTACACTCGGAGCAATGATAAAAAAGGCACCAATGCCAAAACCGCTCCAGGATTCGGGTACCAGGGTAACATCCCCTCCCAGGCCTACCGCATAAACGGTATAATCTTTCGCCTTGCCCGCATATACGCGCCCACCGATAGAGACGATAATCGGAGCTTCGACACTTTCCCCGCGAACAAAGGTACCCACATCCAGTAAATAGCTGTTCTTACCTGTCGAATTATCAGTATAAAGAAAGCCTGCGCTGGTTTCGAGATTTCCAAATGACTGGCCCATCCCGCTCATGCTGTAGCGGAAGCGGGCGCTGTCATTACTCAGCTGCGCCGTCATGGAATCAGCAAATGCGGAGACGCTAACCGTTGCCGCCAGAAGAAAAGAAAACAGTCTTAAATGCATATTTCCTGAAACCATATTTTCCCGTGCCCCCAAAAGCAAGATTAGAGAAAGCAGGCCTACCGTGATAGTTAAAACCCGCTTGAGCCAAAGCCTAAAATGTCCATATTAGCTTTTATTCAGATAAAATCATAGTGCAGTCTTTAGGCTGATAAGCGGCTAAACGAGCTTAAAAACGCGACTCCCGGTCAATGATGTTTTCGATTTCCTCGACAATCTTATCCTGAGAAGCCGGGTACCCTTCTGGCAACATCGCCTGCGCATGGCGGTTATAAGCCACCAGGTCAAGACGATCCCTGACTTGCGGATTATCCTGTATAAAACGCAGAAAAGGCTGACAGTCCACTTCCAGAACCTCAACCTGTGACAATGCGGTTACCGTTGCCGCACGTTGCGCACCGGTCAGCACTGACCACTCACCAAAATACTCCGCCTGCCGCAGCAGGGCGATATTGAGCACTTCCCCCTTTATCCGCCGACTCACTCTGGCTGAACCGACGATAATGAAATACAGCGAATCACCGCTGTCATGCTCTCTGACAATCTCGCTATTTCTGGGAAAACTGCTCAAAACTGCATTATCTGTCAGAATTTTCAGATTGCCTGCGGGCAGATGCCGAAACAGGGAAACCGAGCGCAAGGCCGTCTCGATAATGCGCCGCCGATAACGTTGCAACACGGCATCTCGCAACAGTGGCCGATTATTGATAAGGGTTTCCAGAACCTCACCTGACAACTCCAGCATTACCGAGGGCCGCGTCACCGTTACCGCTGAAATCCTGGGTAATTTAAATAGTGCGGAAATTTCACCAAAAATTTCCCCCCGGCGCAGGTTTGCCAATACCACTTTCTGCGGTCCTTCACCTTCGCTGACCTCAACAGCGCCGATGACCAGAATATAAACCCGCGTATCAAGTTGATGTTGCTCACAGATAAGATCGCCTGCTTTGGCACTTCGTACCACGCCGTGGTCCAGAAGATAGCGTTTTTCATCCGCAGTCAACAACTCACCAAAGGCCATCTGTGAGGCAATGGCATCTCCGGCAATATCCCGTAATGGCTGCGCTGCTAATTCCGTCTCTGTTTTTTGTTCGGTTTTCAAAATACTGTTCCTTGCTCGAATGGCTCTGCAAAAGCAGGCAGACTGAATACCGCCAGCTTCTGGGCAATCTAGTCCCGATCATGTCCGAGCAACAGGAAGCTATTCACAGTTTTATCATCTGCTCATCGCTATATTTCGCTTTATAACACTTAAAATTCCCGCTAAGCTTGGCTAAAGTCACAGCAATAATCAGCCCGAGATGTTCATTCCCCTGGATCGGAAGCCAGACTGGCACAACCCCCCAGTTATTACCCTGTTATTGATATGCATCAATATCCTGGTCTTCAATTTTCTGCAGGGACAGGATCAACTGCGCGAAGACGATGCTTTTCACTACTATTTTTCATCCGGTCTCGCCGAACTGGAGATCCCCCGCTATATTCACTACCTGAATAAACTCAACAAGCGTCAAATCAGCATTAACTCCGTCACTGAACTGACCGCCAGGGAACAGGCTATTATCTATAAACACCTGATGAGCAATGGCAGCTTCCTGCGCGCGTTAAATAAATCGAAAATTATTTCTTCCGGCAATCCTGACTATAGGGCCTGGCAAAAGCTGCACCGAGGCTTCGACAGGCGTCTGCAAGGTATCTTTAGCTATCGCTATGCTCTGAAGCCCTATTCCGCCACCCCACTGACACTTGTTAGCGCCTTATTTCTACATGCGGACTTCTGGCATCTATTGGGAAATATGATTTTTCTGTTGCTATTCGGCTTTATCCTGGAGTTGTCACTGGGCAGTATCATGCTGTTACTGGTATATCTTGCCTGCGGCATCATTGCCAATCTTGTTACCGTTGCTATCAGCCCCAATAGTGGACAATGGATAATCGGTGCATCCGGCGCCATTACCGGCCTTGCCGGTCTCTATGCCGTCCTTTACGGCAGACGAAAAATTCGCTTTTTTTATTCATTAATATTCTACTTTGACTATATCCGCGCACCCGCGATTATCATGCTGCCTGCCTGGCTGCTTTATGAATTAACCTACAGTCTCATTTCCCCTGACAGTGTTAATACTGTCACCCACGTAGGTGGTCTTCTGGGCGGTATCTTTATCGGGGTCATCATTCGCTACAGTCCATTACACATTCACCACGAAGAAAAGAGAAAAAATGCGCAGATCGATTTTGAAGCTGAGTTTCAAACAGCCATAAGAGCACTGGCAAACTCTGATCTGGATAAAGCCGGTGATATATTCAGGCGCTTGCTGGAAGCAGCGCCGGAAGACGTGCGTATTGTTTTGAACTTATTTCATATCGCTGTGGCTCGCGCCGATCAGAAATCGGCCCGGCACTATATCGAACTATTACTGGCGCATTCAGAAAAGAACCCCCAGCTTCTTCATGACCAGCAGCGCAGTTTTTTTGAATATATGGAGCTAAGCCAGGGAAAACCGGATCTGCCAGCCGAACTACTCGCAGAAACCGGCATACGATTCTGTGCCGCAGGCTTTGTTGAAAGCAGTGAAAAAATACTGGCCCTGCTAATCAGGCATAATTCGGCTCAGGAAAAAATTCCTGTACTGCTGTTTTTGCTGGCCACCCGTTACCACAAATCCGGCAGGCCTGAGAAAAGCAGGCAATATAAACAACTGCTCACCCGACACTTCGCAGACAGCCCTGAAGCGCAAACCATTCAGCAAACCCTGCCCGGACTCTAAAAAAGTGTGTCTGCATTTGCTGGCGTGTATCTACCACAGAGGACACAAAGGTACACAGAGATTAATAAACTACCCCGCTGCAGGCAAACAGGGTATTAATTTGTGTTGGGTAGAGCAAATCGAAACCCAACAAGCGAACGTGCCAATGGGGTTCGCTGCACATAGCGGGGAATTAACCCCAAAGAGATTCAAAAATAACTTCCCTGTGATCCTCTGTGTCCCCTGTGGTTAAAACATTGTTTCAGGTTCACCCCGAGGAACGCTTATTTAGCTCTCTGAATGGAAATACTGTTCAGGGTGTCCAGATAAGACTGGGTTTTCCCACGCGACGGGTGGTTGGGATATTTGTGCATCAGATATTCCAGTATCTTTCTGGCCTTGTCTTCATGACTGAAATATTCAAACATAATTCTAGCAACCAGCATATAGGCCTGGGGAATACCGTCATAGCTGGGATAATCGCGATGCAGATCATTTAACAGGGAAAGTGCTGCCCGTGACTGGCCGCTGCCGACCAGAAGACGCGCCATCTCATGCCGATGTTTTGCGCCTTTTAGTTTAAAACCAGGAATCATATTATAGCATTCCATATAAACCCGGATCGCCTCGCTGGGTTTCCCCAACAGCAGCAGCCTGACAATATAATCCGCGCTATAAGTTTGTAAATCCTGTTTATCTTTTATAGAACACAGAATTCGATGCAAACGCTCACGCAGGGCGAAATCATTCGGTTTAAGTTCAATCGCCTCAGCCATCCAGGCCACGGCTTCTGCATACTTGCCTTCCTGCAATAGAATATCGACGTTGCGCTCATTTCCGTTTTCATACACGGTCTCTTCTGCGCCCTGAATAACGGCATCGACATAACCGAGCTGCCGGTGAAACTGATACAGGACATAGCCCATCATGCTGAACATCACCAGCACAAAATACATAATTACAAAGACCATCACTGAAAAAAACAGATGCGCGGGAATGCTGACAAACAGCAGTTTCCAGGCGGCCAGCAGGCTGGTTAGCAGAAGACCTAAAAACACAAACAATATAATATAGGAAAAACCCACGATTTTTATCAGTCTGGCAATGGCCAGTGGATTAATCGCTCGCAGAAAACGCTGACTACTCACCAGCAACATAATACTGGCCGGAAACAGGAAGCTTGACAGCAGCAGGCTAAGATTAAGCGCGGTGTCGTTGCTATTGTTCTGCACCAGCGTATTAAACAGGCCATAACAAAAAATGATAAATAACAGCTTGAAAGGAATTTCAAGATCTTCACTGAACATGGACCAGTGAATTCTCTCAGGCGTACTCCTGCCCCTGGCGATTGAACTCATAACTACGTAGGCATATTTAGTAAAGACTACAAATATCAACATCTGCACCAGAAAACCCAGCGCACTGGCTGAGGCAATGAAGTTGATGATTACCAGCGATAGTATCAGCAGCAGGGGGGGTAAATGGAAAGGGTAGAGGAAAAACTGCGGTATCCTGCTCCATAATGGAGGAATTGAACTAATACCACGAGCAGACATCATCTCACCGCATAGCGGACAGGCTGTATCTTCGTCTGTAGAAGCGTCAACACATTGATGACAAAAACCAATATGGCAGGCGTTACAATACCAGTTTGCTTTTATATCCGGGTGATACTTACAGAAATGTGCAGTCATATATCAGCAATTCAGTTTGCACTGACCGTTCGGTTTTTAGCCCAGTCGCGTAAGGTTTTAATCTTCTCGCCCATAAGCACAGAAAGAGGTCGAGTCTGCACGATTTCTTGCGCCATCAGTTCATCGGATAAACGACCACCCTGTGCCTGGGCGGAATACAGGGCTGAAACCACGACCTGCTCAATTTCCGCACCGGAAAACCCCTCACTTTTGCGCGCCAGTTCGGCGAGGCTGAAATGAATAGGATCCTGTTCCCGCCTGCGCAGGTGAATTTCAAAAATATGACGCCGCGCTGAGAGATCCGGTAAATCGACAAAAAATATTTCATCCATGCGCCCCTTACGAATCAACTCCGGCGGCAGAGCGTCAATTTCATTGGCGGTTGCTACCAGAAAAACAGATTCTTTATTTTCCGCCATCCAGGTCAATAACGTTCCCAATACCCGCTTAGAAGTCCCGTTATCATTGGCCGAGACCGAAAATCCTTTTTCAATTTCGTCAATCCAGAGCACACAGGGAGCCATCGCTTCTGCCGCTTTCAAGGTCTCTCGCAGATTGCGTTCAGTTTCGCCATGAAACTTGTTAAATATAGAACCTACGTCCAGGCGCAATAAAGGCAGTCCCCAGTCACCCGCCGTAGCTTTGGCGGCAAGACTTTTTCCGCAGCCCTGTACGCCGAGTAGCAAAATACCTTTGGGCTGATCGAGTATTCTATTCTCAGTCTGGAAACTGTTTTTGCGTTGTGCCAGCCATTTCCGCAGGTGGGCGAACCCACCAATCTGAGAGAACTCTTCCGTATCATACTCATATTGCAAAACACCATCGCGATTAAGCAATTCATATTTTGCTTTTAACAGACGCGGAAGATCTTCCGCATTAATCGCACCATCATCATAAATCACTCTCTTCGCCAGCCTGCGTACTTCAGCCACCGTCAATCCGGCCAGATTACGCACCAGTTTATCCAGCGTTGACTTGTCTGCCCGAACCCGCTGGCCGGCATGTTCACGCGACCAGGCCGCAGCCGTTTCACGTACGATCGCTGCAATTTTATCCCTTTCCGGCAGATTCAGGCTGACACTTGCACAGTAGTGAGAAAGCTCGGGGGGGATATCCAGATTGTGACTGAGTAAAACAATTGTTTTGCCATACTGTTCATATTGTATGGCGATATCCTTGAGCAAACGTATATGCACAGGATCATCCAGCCAGGGGTGAAAATCAACCAGCACGTATACGCCTTCTTTTTTATCGTTTTTTATTTGCAGCAGGGCCACTGCCGGCTCTACGGTTTCTGATTGCAGAGCCAGCCCATGTACGACCGAGACCATTCCTTCAGTCACGGTCCAGCGAAACAGACGCTGACCACTCGCCACCATCAATGAGCGCAGTAACTCCATCGCCCGCCTTTCTTCCCGGGTTTCCAGTGCAACTATCGGAATCCGTGACTGCAATACCAACTCAAGATCATGACGGTCATTCATGCATTATTCTCGCGGTCCCTGCAACTGGACAATCAACCCCGTTTTCACGAACGCAGAAGCGGCGAAGTTTCTATAAACTCATGCATGCCATGCATGTTTAGTCCCGAAAATTATTGAATTGCAGAGGCATATCGATTTTTGCCTCTTTCAGCATGGCGATAACGGATTGTAGATCATCGCGCTTTTTGCCGGTAACACGAACTTTATCTCCCTGAATTGCCGATTGCACCTTAAGCTTCTTATCCTTGATCATTTTGACAATTTTTCTCGCCAGCTCACTCTCCAGACCCTGCCGCAAGCTTACGCTTTGCTTTACCTGTTTACCCAGCTTCTCGACCTCGCCCAACTCCAGACAAGCAATGTCGATACCACGCCGGTTCAGCTTAGTCTGCAAAATATCGTACATCTGCTGCAACTGGAATTCCGCTTCCGCAGTCATGCTAATCACTTCCTTGTTTTGCTCAAACTTTGCATTACTGCCTTTAAAATCAAAACGTGTATTAAGTTCACGCTTGGCCTGATCGACGGCATTGACCGCTTCATGCATTTCAAATTCGGAAACGATATCAAAACTCGGCATATTTTTCCTCTTGTAATTCTGTGTATTGAATCAGCTGAACATGTAATCTGCCAGTCTACCAGCATTTACCTTGCCGGCTCCCAGATAATGATGTGCTCGGCTAACTGATCAGGGTGAATGTATTCCTCAGAAACAACCCGCCCACGTACTGAGATACCTGCCTCATACACCGAAACCGGGGTTCCGCTCAGCAGCGGATGCCAGTCAGGCAGCGACATTCCGTCGGCAAGACGCCGGTAAGCACAGCTATGAGGCAATTCTCTAATTTGTGCCGCAGTCTGAATCTTGATCTCGATACAACCGGGCACCCGTTGCAGGCGTTTAGGATAATCCCTGCAGGAGCAAGTTTGCAAATCCAGTAAATGACAAGCTACGTTGGTATAATAAATTTCACCGCTATCATCATCTTCCAGTTTATTCAGACAACAACGACCACAACCGTCACACAGTTTTTCCCACTCGGTGAGCGTCATTTCTTCAAGTGATTTATTTTCCCAGAATCTGTCCTTCAGCATTCAGCATTCAGC
>VAPL010089066.1_pt1 | contig 13629 bp, 11 predicted proteins | sample 3395061 | NCBI WGS metagenome assembly VAPL01 (sample SAMN08290444, study PRJNA428436) | hydrothermal vent metagenome | isolation source: Deep-sea hydrothermal vent chimney 2 | place: Pacific Ocean: Juan De Fuca Ridge | depth 2182 m m | reverse complement strand
CTCGCCCACCTCATCTGTCTAAAAAAAGATTGTCGTGGACTTCGCTTCGTCATGTGATTATTTCTTTAATTCTTCAGCAAATAACTTATTAAGAATCTTCGGATTAGCACTTCCTTTTGTCGCTCGCATCCCCTGTCCAATAAGATACTGCAATGAAGACTCTTTACCAGCTTTGTATTCAGACACTGCTTGCTCATTATCTTTTATTATCTGAAGCACTACTTCCTTAAGCTCCCCCTCGTCATTTTTTTGCAATAGTCCATGTTTTTGGGCAATCTCTTTTGGAGTATCTACACTTTCACACATTACAGCTAAAATATCCTTAGCACCACGAGAAGAAACGTCCCCCGACTCTGCCATAACGATCAACTCTGCAAAACTTTCCGTATTCGGTAGTTTTAAATCTTCTTTATTTTTCATAAGTCCTACAAGGTCAGATGTAATATAGTTTGATGCGAGTTTTATTTTATCATTGTCTCCACTAAAGCGTGATACAACCTCTTCAAAAAAATTACCAAGTTTTTTATCAATAACAAATGACTCTATGTCCTCATCTTTAACTCCAAATTCATTTTTATAGCGTTCACGTTTCTCCCATGGTAATTCAGGTATCTCTTTCTCGAGCTCTGAAGAATTAAATTCACTTATCTCGCTAATACGCAATTTTGGAAGATCGGGATCTGGAAAATAACGGTAGTCATGCGCTGACTCCTTGCTACGTTGAGAGAATGTTGCTCCTTTATTTTCATCCCACCCTCGCGTTTCCTGTACAACTTCTTCCCCACTTTCAAGTGCTTTTATCTGTCTATCTATCTCATACTCAATCGCTTTCTCAACAACCTTAAAAGAGTTCAGATTTTTTACTTCAACTTTTGTCCCGAATGTTTCTGTCTTACTTACACTTATGTTCGCTTCCACTCGCATTTCTCCTTTCTCCATATTTGCATCTGATACACCAAGATAACGTAGTAAAAGTTGGAGCTCTCGCGCAAATTTACCAGCTTGCTGCGAATTTTTAACCACAGGCTCAGTAACCAACTCCATAAGAGGGACTCCTGCGCGATTAAAATCCACCAAACTATGATCACCGTAATGTGTTGAGCGAGCAGTATCCTCTTCTAAGTGAACTCTTGTTATTTCTATACCCGCAAGTTTTCCTCCGGAAACTAAAGGATATTTATATTGGCTTATTTGATACCCTTTTGGTATGTCAGGGTAAAAATAGTTTTTACGATCAAACTCAGTAAAATCAGCGAGCTCTGCATGTAGAGCTTTTCCAACTTTGAGTACATACTTTACTGCTTGTTTATTTATTACAGGAAGTGTACCTGGATGCGCCATACATACTGGACAAATATTTACATTTGGAGTTTTTTCTTCTGGATCATTAATAGAACTACAAAACATTTTTGTCTGTGTTTTCAGCTCTGCATGTATTTCTAATCCTATTGTCGGCTTATATTGATTCTCCATAATTACTTATAAAGTTTAGACTACATTTCTATAATTTAAACTCATTATCAAGAGCACCCTCACTGACAATATTAAATTTTATGAGCACGATATCCTCTTTTCTGTCCTTTGTTGGTTTATCAAGTAATGGATCAAAAACCTCGTCACCATCATCTGTGTGCAACATTGCAAACAGTATATCTCCTTCAATAACTTCTTCGTTGATATCCATAAGAAAATTATCATTAGCACCAGCTCGTAAAAACTCTGAAATACCTATAATTTCGCCTAGATTTCCTTCATCATCTTTATGTATAACAACATACCCTCCATCAAGTAAAAATGCACTTTCAATAAATATACTAGCTCCCCCTGCTTGCTGTGGAACAATTAAAGATACTATATTTTCTTCCACTATTTCTTCTTGTACTGCCGTATCTGGCTCAATAATATTTTTCTTCAAGAATGAATTGAGTAAGAAAAACCCTGTAATAACAACGAGAATAACTACTGTAAATATTATAATTCCTTTATTTTTCATATTCTGTTTGCTTAATGTGTCTTTTAATTTATTTACCTCAAGTATACTATCTTATATCCCCTATGTCACTTTCAAGGTCTGAGTGTTTTTATTAACCCATCGGTAAAAGTTTTTAAAGAATCATCATCATAAATAGATATCGCATAGATATCATCAGTATTACTAAATTGCATTTTTGCTTTTTTTATATCTTCTTCTGACACAACGTCTGTTTTTGTAAGTACTATAATTTCTTTTTTATTTATCAATTCCTTATCATATTCCTCCATTTCTTTTCGTATCACATCATAAACATCACGCACGTCTTTATTCTCAAGTGAAATTAAATGTACCAACATTTTTGTTCTTTTAATATGACGCAAAAATTTATACCCTAACCCTTTGCCCGTTGATGCCCCTTCAATAAGACCAGGAATATCTGCAAGAATATATCCATACAAATCACCAAGGTTTGGCTCAAGCGTAGTAAATGGATAATCAGCTGTTCTCGCTTTTGCTCCAGTTATTGCATTTAATAAACTTGATTTACCGGCATTTGGCATTCCAACCAACCCAACATCAACAACAAGCTCAATTTCAATTGAAAAATCTGCTTGCTGTCCTTTTTGTCCAGGTGTCCACTCTTTGGGGCAAATGTTTGTAGAAGATTTAAACGACTCATTACCACGTCCACCATTTCCACCCTTAAGAATCAATAGTTTTTCTCCTTCTTTTTCAAGAGAAAACCTCTCCCCTGTTTCATGGTTGGAAACAACAGACCCAATCGGCAACTTGATTAAAAGATTCTCCCCATCTAACCCATGCTCACTATTTTTCCTTCCGCTTTCTCCATTCTCTGCAATAAATTCCTTCTTGTGTTTGTATTTCGCCAAAAGATTTATATCACGAACAGATACAAGATAAACATCACCACCACTACCACCATTACCACCGGATGGTCCACCAAATTCTCTTCCTTTCTCGTGACGCCACCGCTCCACACCGTCGCCACCGTCGCCTGCTTTTATAAAAATATTTAATTCATCTACAAATGCCATATATTAGTTTAAAATTAGAAACATTATCTACTGCTCTCAACAGCAAGTTTCGCAAGAGCAAGTGCGCCTTCATAAGAGCCGACAACAGTTATGAATCTTTTATTATGGCAAAAAATAACATCTTTCACTCCTGTAATCTCTATAAGTTCCTCCCCTCTTTTCCCGGCCCAATTCTCTGGAAAATCTTTTCTGTTTTTAAACCCAGCTGAATCATCACGCACAGCTTTTATTTTCCAAGCTCCGCCATTTTGATGATCAGGTTTTACAACATAAAGTGGCTCTGGATAATTATTCAAAACATTCTCCCACGGATAATGCCCGTTAATAATTATTATACGCTTATCCTGTGCATTATTGTAAGCATCAACGACCATAGATTTTCCTTCAACCTCATCTTTTGCATGAGTAATTTCCCTTTCTAGTATTTTTCTGGCAAATGGTAAATATTCCATAAAAGCAGACAAATGATCATTACGTCCTTCTTTTTCTTCTTTCCATGTAGGTCTAAATACAGATGTAATATTATGTATTATATAAGGCCAAATATCTTCCGAAATTTTTTCAAAAGTTTCAACACCATTATCTGCACAGTCAACAGGATAGCCAAATCTTTTATCAACAATGTCTGCAGCCTCCTGTGTACCACACAGATCTACACCATATTTTTTCCACACCAACCCAAAAGATGAATATGGGATTCCATTTTCTCGTTCACCTGCTCCTCCTTTTTGATGATGGTCAAAACGATCTTTGTCCGAATCATAAACACCGCCTATATCCACAACAAAGTCACCAGTTTTAACAACTTCCTCATCACGTGTACGTATAATCTCAAATGGCTCATCTACAACCATAGTAAGCACTGCAACAGAAAATACATCATCAGTATGAAAATTACCACTATGCGCAATTATCTTTTTTTTGTGAAATATCATTTTAATTAATTAAAAAGGTAGTATAAAACAAAAAGCAACACAATGAAAGCCCTCAAGAAATATCGAATTTTTAAAGTTCTAAACTCAATATTTCTTATAACTTAGAGAGGATGCGTCCCCGAAGCAGATTGTCCTGTGACGATAAATCTATTTCCGAGATAACTAAACACTGAAACAAGAAGCGCTCCTAAAATTGCAACACCAAGACCCTCTACATAAAATCCTTCAATAAATGTTGAAAGAAACCAAAAAAGAAAACCGTTTATAACAAAAATAAAAAGCCCGAGAGAAATAATATTAATTGGAAGCGTAAGAATCACAAGTATCGGACGAATTACAGCATTTACTATTCCCAGAAAAAGTGCCACGATAAGTGCGCTGTAAAATGAACTTACAGAAATCCCCGGAATGAGATATGCCGCTACCAGAAGAGAGAGTGCACTTATGAACCACTTTGCAATAAGATACATAATTTACAATTTTTAATTCTTGTTATTTTTAACAACGTTTATGGGTTCCTCTTTTTCAAAAGCCTGAATATTCTCTACTGTTGTATCAACAATACGCTCAAAAGCTTCTTTCGTATTGAATGCATTATGAGGTGTAATGATAACTTGCGGATGATCAATAAGATACTGGTTTGCAAGAAGAATCTGTAAGCTTTCAGGGTTTGGATGCTCATCAACAAGCAACTGCGTATCATCATCCATATATCCTTCTTCTTCCAACACATCTAACCCTGCTCCGGCAAGTATACCTCTCTCAAGTGCGGCAATTAATGCCCTTGTTTCTACAAGACCACCACGAGCTGTATTTATTAAATATGCTCCTTTTTTTATTTTCTCAATACTATCCATATTGATCATGTGGTGTGTGTGTTTATTGTACGGCGCATGTAAACTTATAAAATCAGAGGTTGCGAGAAGTTCATCAAATTCTGCATATTTAAAATCAAACTCTTTCGCAAGTTCATCATTGTGTTTTACGTCAAAAGCAACGACGTTCATGTTAAACCCCTTCGCCATCTTTATTGCATGTGAACCAATATTACCTGTTCCTAGTATTCCCATTGTCTTTCCTTTTAGATCAAAACCTCTTAGTCCTTCGGGAGAAAACTTCCCCTCTTTAAGCACTCTATCATATGACTCATAAACCCTTCTCGAAAGACTAAGAAGTAAAGCAAATGCTTGTTCTGCAACAGTGTTTGCTCCATAAAATGGAACATTTGATACTATAATTCCCCTTTTTTCAGTTTCCCCTCGATCAATATGGTCAAATCCTGTTGAACGAGTTGCGATAAATTTTAAATTAGGGAATCTATCTAGCTCTTCTTTACCAATATGAGACTTAATAAACACAGAAACGACCTCTGCGTCTATATCTTCGTATGTTGGATAATCCTGCATAGTTCCTTTAAAAAAAGTGATGTCATCTGAGAGAAGCTTCCCTTTTATATAATCCTGCTCCCAATCTTCACGTGAAAAATAAACTATCTTCATGGCGTTATAATAAATTAATTATACTTTTTAAATTCTTGTTCTATTTCTAGTAATCGATGATACTTTACTTCTCTTTCTTTTTGAAGAGGTGATCCTGCTTTAATCCCATAAGCACCTACCCCAACTGCCAGATCAGAGATAAAAGTATCTAGTGTCTCTCCGCTACGATGAGAAGCGATTGTCTTCCAACCATAACCATGCGCAAGAGTGACCGCCTCATACACCTCAAGTAGTGTTCCTATCTGGTTTGGCTTTATTATAACAGCATTTGCAGCTTTTTTCTCTGCCATTTCAGTTATTAAAGACGGATTTGTTACTGTCAAATCATCACCAACTACTAAAACACCGCCACTAACTCCTCCAACAAGATTAGAAAAACTCTCTGCATCAGACTCTTCAAAAGGATCCTCAATGCTTAAAAGTTCAAATTCTTCTGTGAGTTTTTTATAAAGACCTAAAAGCTCTAAAGAAGAATATTCTTTATTCAATAGATTGTATTTTCCATCCTTGTAAAATTCCGTGGCGGCTGCATCAATTGCAAGAAACATATCTTCACCTGAGATAATATCATCAAGTAATGCAAAAGGTTCTTCAACGCTCTCAAAAACTGGCGAATATCCTCCCTCATCTCCCAACGGAACCTCACCGAATCTTTCCTTCAACCTAACACCAAGTATGTTTATTATTTTTTGTGCTTTTTTGTAAGAAACAGACACCAACTCGTCTTTTGGTACTATCATGTATTCCTGAAAAGGCAACCTGAACCGCCCAGCTTCGCTATTCGGTTGAAAATCAGAATGCGCGCCACCGTTTATAATATTCATAAAAAGTTTTGGCAATCTAGCATTCGCACTATTTGTATCTGCAATAAATTTCCAAACAGGAACACCCTCTACAGCAGCAGCGAGTTTTGTAACAGCTATACTCACTCCTAATATCGCATTTGCACCGAGATTACTTTTATTTTCTGTTCCATCAAGTTCCAACAATAAACGATCAACCACATCAGGAGTGACATTCTTTCCAATAATTTCCGGTGAAATCACATCCTCTACACTTGCGATCGCCTTCGTAATACCCCTACCATCGCTATCACGCTTTTCAAGCGCTTCCTTTGACCCTGTGCTTTTTCCAGACGGAACTCCCGCCACCACAGAAATATCTCCTGAAAAAAGCTTCACTTCTATTGTTGGCACACCTCGCGAATCAAAAATCTCTTTTGCTGAACATTGTGTGATTTTCATAATAATCTTAAAAGCACAAACCACTTAGTGGTCGAACTACCAAGTGATCTATGGAGTTTACTTTTTTCCCATTTCTTCTTCTTCCTTTGCAACTTCAAATATCATCTGAATCATTGAGTCTGGGTTAAGCGACACTGCATCGATTCCTTCGCTAATTAGAAATCTCAAAAACTCTGGATAGTCCGATGGAGCCTGTCCACAGAAACCAATATATTTGCCTCTGTCTTTACATGCTTTTATCGCTTGAGCGACAAGAATCTTTACAGCAGGATCATTTTCGTTTGAAATAGGCGCAACAAGTGCAGAATCCCTATCCATACCAAGTGTCATTTGGGTTAAATCATTTGAACCTATAGAAAATCCATCAAATACATCCAAAAAATCATTTGCTCGGATTACATTTGTAGGTATCTCACACATTACATATACATTAAACCCATCTTCTCCTTTTTTTAACCCATGACTCTCCATTATTGATAGCACTTCTTTCCCTTCTTCTGGTGTACGACAAAACGGTACCATCGCGTTGAGGTTCTTTAGTCCGAACTTTTCACGAACTCTTTTTACGGCTTCAACTTCAAGGACAAATGCAGGAGCAAAATCTGGATGTGCATAACGAGATGCTCCACGCCATCCAAGCATAGGATTCTCTTCTTTTGGTTCATATAGGTCACCACCAACTAGCGCACGATATTCATTTGTTTTAAAATCTGAAAAACGAACTATTACCTGTTGCGGATAAAACGCTGCTGCAATCTGAGCTATACCTTCTGAGAGTTTTGAAACAAAAAATTCCTTTTTATCTTCATATCCTACAGTTAGTTTCTCTATTTCTTTCTTTAATTTTTCATCTTTCAGTTCATCAAAATGCAAAAGTGCAAGTGGATGAATACGAATCTGTGAGGCAATAATGAACTCTTCACGCGCAAGACCAACACCATGGTGTGGCAACCTTGCATGCATAAATGCTCCATCTGGACTACCAACATTTAAAGCAAGAGAAGTTTTTACTTTAGGTATCTTGGAAAGATTGTGAATACTTTTTTCGTAATCAAGTTCTCCTTTATAAATTTTACCAACTGCACCTGATGAACAATCTATCGTAATCATATCACCTGTCTTTATTTTTGAAACAGATGGACCTACCCCAATAACAGCAGAAATTCCGAGTTCACGTGACACAATCGCTGCATGAGACGTTCTTCCTCCTTTTTCAGTTACAATAGCAGCTGCCTTTTTCATTATCGGCTCCCAGTCAGGATCAGTTATCTCTGTAACCAAAATCTCACCTTCTTTAAATTCATCAAGTTTTTTTGTTGAAAGAATAATCCGTGCACGTCCTGAAACAATTTTTGTACCGATAGAAATCCCTTCTGTAACAAGCTCTCCTTCTTCTTTTAAACGATACTCAGCGATATCAAATCCCTTTTTCTCAGACTGGACTGTCTCTGGGCGTGCTTGAACAATGTAAAGCTCCCCAGATATCCCATCTTTTGCCCATTCAATATCCATTGGCATTGGATGTCCGACCCTTTCGGTGTAATGTTCCTCAATAACAACTCCCCATTCTGCAAGCGTTAATATTTCCTTATTCGTAAGAGTAAAGCTATTTCTCTCAGTACCAGAGGTCTCAACTTCCTTAACTGGAGAAGTGCGCGAATTTGTATAGATCATTTTTGTCTTCTTTGCACCAAGACTTTTTTTAATAATAGGTCTGTATCCTTCTTTAAGAGTAGGTTTAAATACTATAAACTCATCTGGTGTAACTTTACCCTGCACAACCATCTCACCAAGCCCCCACGAACTATTGATGGGTACAATATCTCTAAATCCTGTTTCAGTATCAAGCGTAAACATAACCCCCGAGACCGCTTTATCGCTACGAATCATCTTTTGCACACCAACAGAGAGTGCCACATCAAAATGATCAAACCCTTTGTCAACACGGTACGAAATCGCCCTGTCTGTAAACAAAGAGGCCATCGCGGCACGTATCGATTTTATAACCTCTTTTTCTCCAGAAACATTTAAAAATGTTTCATGCTCTCCGGCAAATGATGCGCCAGGCAAATCTTCGGCAGTTGCGGATGAACGCACTGCAACATCAGTATCACCTTCTCCGTAAGCAGCAGAAATATCCTTGTATGCTTTTCTTATCTCAATCTCAAGATCAGCAGGGAGACTTACCTTTAAAAATGCTTTTCTTATTCTCTTCCCACTTCTTTGAAGTGCTTTAATGTTACCAGTATCAAGACCGTCGAGTTCTTTATGCATCACATCTGCCAATCCAGAATCATTTATAAATCTTCTATATGCCTCTGCAGTTACAATAAATGCATTTGGTACCCTTATTCCTCTTGGAACAAGATGAGTGTACATTTCACCAAGTGACGCATTCTTCCCTCCTACGAGAGCAACGTCATCATTTGTGACTTGGTCAAGCCAAAGAATTAATTTTTGTGTTTTATCCATCTTATTTACAAATATTTAAATAGTAAAGTTTCTAGGTTGTTATTTCTAATAATTATATTTTAACATAAAATCAACCAAATACATTTGGGGAAAACAATAAAAATAAATAATTAACTCCTCATTAATACAAAATATAAATCTGACACATTACTTCCAATTCTTCCAATATCTAAATTGCCATGAATTTTTCTGAAAAATTCATACGAATTATTGCTCTCTAAAAACCTATCTACACTAAGTCCCATTTCTATGCTTTTTTCAAAAATCTTTACGTCACCAATCGCCCCCGCAGAAGGAGAATTGTCCCATCCGTCAGAGGCAGCGGCGATAACGATTTCTCCTTCTTTTAGATAAGGCAATGACCCCAATACAAGCTCTTGATTTCTTCCTCCAACACCGTCACCAGATACAGTAACGGTCGTCTCACCACCATACAATAAACAAGCCCCTGTCTTCCCTTCAGACGCCAGCCTCTTCCCTACATCACGTGCTTCGCCTTGTATTTTAGAATCTATAATAGTTGCACTATACCCCAACTCATCTGCTTTATTTTCCATTGCAGAAAGTGCAGTTTTGTTTGTAAGTAACAAAATATTATCTACATTTTTGAAATATTTTACTTCTTTAGGTGTTTCAAGTACATCACAATCAACAAGAACATCATATTTTTCAAGCACTTTTTTAGCATTTTCTTTTGTTGTTGTATCCATAACCGTAGGCCCAGAAGCAATCGTGCCTATATCATCCCCTGGCACATCTGAGAAAATAAGTGATACGATCTTTGCAGGGTATGCAATTTTTGCAAACTGCCCGCCTTGTATAAGAGATAAATGTTTACGTACAGTGTTAAGCTCTTCTATATTTGCTCCTTTTTTCATTAACTCTTTTGTTGTATTAACAAGCACCTCACACTTTAAATCATGAGGGAGGCACAAAAGAGCCGAGCCTCCGCCAGAAATAACTGCAACAACCAAATCATTCTCTGTTGCACCTTCAAGCATCTCTCTTACTGATTGTGCTGCCTCAACATTTGCCTCTGAAGGAAACGGGTGGGTCCCAATACGAGACCGTATTCTTTTAAGCCCAACCCCTCTTACATCAATGACAATTCCATCTGTTATTTTATCTCCTAAAAGATTTTCAAAAACCTCACCGGCATCTGCAGAACACTTTCCAATACCAACAAAAAAAATCTTCTTATAATTATCCAGATCTATCTCCTTACCATCTATTGAGAATATATTCTCTTTAACTTTCACTTTAGATGTTATTACTTTTTCTGTTGAGATTGCATCGTATCCTGCCTCCAGTATCTCAAGTGCATCTCTACGAAAAGGTGTTGCTGCAAGTTCATTAAAATTTTTTATTATATGTCCATTCATAAAGATATTGTATCATAAGCAGTTTGAAAATCTCCATAAATACAAAAAAACTCCACGTATTAAATATGTGGAGTTTTTTTGTATTTCTTATTTAATCAAATATCTAAATCTAGGAATCTTTTCTCCATCAACCTCTATCGTCTCCAAAAACATTTTCAGGGAACGAGCATATATATCATTATTACCATAAAGTGCTCTGTACACCACCAACTCTTCCAATGTTTCGCTATGCTTTGCTATGCCAATCACCTCGTACTGATTTCCTTTGTAATGCAACCAGTTTGTTCCAGGGCGAAGCGATTGAACACAAACTGCAGTGCCCTGTGGGTATTCATACTTTCCGAGTTTTAATTTATTTTCCATAATATTTTAAACGTCAGTACGAACGTACTGACGTTTCATTTTACGCCCCGCAACATTTTTTGTACTTCTTTCCACTTCCACATGTACATGGATCATTACGACCAACCTTATTACCATCTTCTTTGACAATAGTTGAACTTACAGCAGACGTAATATTTGCAGTTTGTTTATTCTCAGAAGACCCCCCAAGAAAATTTAAAGCTTCTTTCTTCTCTTTCAGTTTCTGTTCTTCTCTCGCAAATGCACCAGCACCAACATTTGGCAGAAGTTCAACGATATGATGCTTAATTGATTCCTGCATTTCCTTAAACATACGTAAGCCATCTTTCTTGTACTCAACAAGTGGATCACGTTGACCATACGCGCGTAAATTTACAGAACTACGCACATAATCCATTGCTTCTAGGTGTTCCATCCAAAGCATATCAATTACCTGAAGAACGAGGCGACGCGTTGCATTATAAAAAACATCCTCTCCGAGCTCTTCAATTTTCCTTTTAATAATTTCGGGCAAACTACCGTCCACTTCTATCGCCTCATCTAAAATTTCTTTCACTTCTTTGTTGGTGCCAAGTAATATCTTCCTTCGCATATCATAAATATAAGTTCTCTGCTGACTCATCACATTGTCATACTCAAGTACATGCTTTCTAGCATCAAAATGAAAACCTTCTATTTTCGTTTGAGCTGTTTCAAGAGACCTAGTTATAAACTTATTTTCTATTGGTTGATCTTCCGGTATACCAAACCTTCCCATCATCTTCTTTATTGCATCTGATGCAAATACTCGCATTAGATTATCCTCAAGAGATACAAAAAATTGGGTCTCTCCTGGGTCTGCCTGTCTTCCTGAACGACCTCGAAGTTGATTGTCTATCCGACGTGCCTCATGACGCTCCGTACCTAAAACAAACAACCCTCCTAGTTTTTTCACTTCTTCATATTCCTGTAGGGTTGCTGGGTTGCCACCCAGTTTAATATCCACGCCACGCCCTGCCATGTTTGTAGCGATTGTTACTCTCCCCTTCCTTCCTGCTTGTGCTATAACTTCACCTTCATTTTCATGATTCTTTGCATTTAATAATTCATGCTTTACCCCTTCTTTAGATAAATATGCAGACAATAATTCATTTTTCTCTATTGATACAGTACCGACTAAAACAGGTTGTCCTTTTTCATTTAATTCTTTTACCTTACGCGCAATTGCTTGAAATTTTCCTTTTTCTGTCTGAAAGATCAAATCTCCCTGATCAATTCTTTGTACCTGTTTATTTGTTGGAACCGAAACAACCTCAAGACTATAAACTTTAAAAAATTCCTCTGAAGATGTAGACGCGGTACCAGTCATACCTGCAAGTTTTTTATACATCCTAAAATAATTTTGAAATGTAATTGATGCAAATGTTCTAGATTCTTTTTGAACAGTTACACCCTCTTTTGCTTCAACTGCCTGATGAAGCCCTTCTGACCATCTCCTACCTGGTTGAAGACGTCCTGTAAATTCATCAACAATAATAACTTCTCCGTCTCGTACGACATAATCTTTATCTTTACTGAAAAGCGCTTTTCCTCGTACTGCAGTTTCGAGATGATGAACGTACTTAATTCCTTTTTCAGTATAAATATTTTCAACTCCAAGAGATTTTTCTGCTTTTGTTATACCGGCATCAGTAAGAGAAACTGCGCGCAACTTTTCATCCACGGTAAAATCTTCATCTTTCTTAAGACTGGAAGCAATACGTGCAAATGTTTTATATAAATCCTCAGATTCTTGTGCTGGCGCAGAAATAATAAGGGGGGTCCTAGCTTCATCTATTAAAATAGAATCTATTTCATCAACAACGGCAAAATTATATTCACGCTGAGAAATATCCTCTTTTGTGTATGCAATATTATCACGCAAAAAATCAAACCCAAACTCATTGTTTGTCCCGTATGTAACATCCGCCTCGTATGCTTCTTTTCTTGTGCATGGACGAAGAAACTCATGCACAACTTTAAATGATCCTAACTCATCACGCTCTTCATCCAATTCTTTGTGTCCAAGATCATAAATAAAAGATTCATTACTATTTATCACACCCACAGAAAGACCGAGAAATGAATATATCTGACCCATCCAAACAGCATCTCTCCTAGAGAGATAATCATTAACAGTAACGACATGTACCCCTTTACTCGCTAGAGCATTTAAGTACACAGGAAGCGTTGCAACAAGTGTTTTTCCTTCACCTGTCGTCATCTCTGCTATATTTCCTCGGTGAAGAGCAATACCTCCCATAAGCTGTACATCATAATGCCGCTGCTCCAAGGTACGGCGAGCAGTCTCACGGACCACTGCGAAAGCTTCGGGTAATAAACCATCAAGAGTTTCTTTGTCTTCTAATCGTTTTCTAAATTCACTTGTTTTACCGGCAAGATTCTCATCAGATAAACTTTTCATCTCATCTTCTAGAGCATTTACCTCAACAACGATAGGCTCAAATGATTTTATTACCTTTTTTGATTCGTCTCCAAATATGTTCTTTAAAAACTTCATATATTTTTACTAGTCTTCGTATATTACCATAAAACCAAAATCCCCCATATAGGGGGATTTTGATTAAGATAAGATAGAAAAATCTATCTTTTCCTGCGTTTTGCTGCTTTCTTTTTTGCAGGTTTACGTTTTGCTGCTTTCTTTTTTGCAGGTTTACGTTTTGCT
>VAPL010227636.1_pt1 | contig 13634 bp, 17 predicted proteins | sample 3395061 | NCBI WGS metagenome assembly VAPL01 (sample SAMN08290444, study PRJNA428436) | hydrothermal vent metagenome | isolation source: Deep-sea hydrothermal vent chimney 2 | place: Pacific Ocean: Juan De Fuca Ridge | depth 2182 m m | reverse complement strand
GGATCATCCGATCCTTTTGAACCGCGCGCCCACCCTTCATCGGCTTGGCATCCAGGCGTTTCAGCCCATTCTCGTAGAGGGCAAGGCCATTCAGATCCACCCTCTGGTTTGCACGGCGTTCAACGCCGACTTTGATGGCGATCAAATGGCCGTTCATGTGCCGCTTTCAATGGAAGCCAGGGTCGAATGCAAAATGTTGATGATGTCGTCCAACAATGTCTTGTCTCCTTCCAATGGCCGGCCCATCGCCGTGCCTTCTCAGGACATGGTACTGGGGTGTTATTACATGACCAAGCCCCGGGGCAAAATGAAAGGGGAAGGCAAGGTGCTTTCCGGTCCTAAAGAGGTGATTTCCGCTTACGATGCCGACGAACTGGATTTGCAGGCTAAAATACTCGTCAGGATTGATGGTGAGCTGGTGCAAACCACGACCGGTCGCGTCATGATTGGGAATATTTTGCCTAAAGGAATGCCATTTGCTTTGGCAAACCGGCTTTTGGACAAGAAATCGCTTTCCGATCTGATTTCAAAGGTATTTCTCAGTTTGGGCAGTGAAAAAACAGTTGTGGTGCTTGATGAAATAAAGAAATTAGGTTTTAAATATGCCACCGAAGCTGGGCTGACCATATCCATCGACCAAATGCGGATTCCGGAGGCCAAAGCAAAACTGGTGAATGAAACCAATGACGAAGTCATGAAGGTTTACAATCAATACCGAGATGGTCTCATAACAAACGGAGAGCGCTACAATAAAGTCATCGATATCTGGGCGCATGTGACCGAAAAAGTTTCCGAAGAAATGTTTCGTGAGCTGGAAGAAGAAGATGAAGCCAGCAGTTCCGGGAAAGATAACAGAGATTTCAACTCCATATTCATCATGGCCGATTCAGGCGCAAGAGGAAGCGCTCAACAGCTCCGCCAATTGGCGGGAATGCGTGGTTTGATGGCCAAGCCCTCCGGCGAAATTATCGAAACGCCGATCACCGCGAATTTTCGTGAAGGCCTGTCGGTCATCCAGTATTTCATTTCCACCCACGGAGCCAGGAAGGGACTGGCGGATACCGCACTCAAGACTGCCAATTCGGGTTACCTGACCAGGCGTCTGGTGGATGTGGCGCAGGATATTATCATCAATGAAGACGATTGCGGCACGATGAAAGGGGCTTTGGTCTCCTCCCTGGTCGAGGCGGGTGAAATCATTCAGCCACTCAATGAAAGGATCCTCGGTCGAACTGCGCTGGAGGACGTCATTGATCCATTCACCAACGATGTGCTGGTTTTGGCAAACGGCATTATCGACGAAGCCAAGGTGGAAGAAATAGACAATGCCGGAATTGAAAGTGTTTTGCTGCGCTCCTGTCTCACCTGCGAATCAAAATCCGGGGTTTGCGTCAAATGCTATGGGCGCAACATGGCCACTCTGGAATGGGTGGAAGTGGGCGAGCCGGTTGGCGTCATCGCCGCACAGTCTATTGGCGAGCCGGGAACCCAGCTCACCATGCGAACGTTTCATATTGGTGGCACCGCGAGCCGGGTGATTGAGCAAACAACCCTGAGCGCAAAAAGAACCGGAACCGTGAAATACCAGGGCTTGCGTACCATCAAGAGCCTGAATGGTGAAATCATTGTCATGAACCGGAATGGCCATCTTATCATTCAAGATGAAAATGGCCGGGAGAAGGAAAAATATTCGGTGGTATATGGCGCCAAGCTGAAAGTCAGTGACGGTCAGGAAGTTCAAAAAAATCAGACCCTTGTCGAATGGGATCCTTACACCAACTCCATTTTGACAGAAGTGGAAGGCACGATTGCCTTTGGGGATATCGTTGAAGGCTTGACCATGCAGGAGGACTTCGATGAAATTACCGGGTTGTCCACTAAAGTTATCATCAGTCACCGTGACGAAAAGAAACAACCTCGGGTTTCGGTCAAGGATGAGAAAGGCGAAACCCTGCGTCGTTACATTTTGCCTGCAGGCGCGCACATCAATGTTCACGAAGGCGATAAGGTGAACGCAGGCGATGTCATCGTCAAGATCCCGCGCGAGTCGGCTAAAACCAAAGACATCACCGGGGGTCTTCCCCGTGTTGCCGAGCTTTTCGAGGCCAGGAAGCCCCATGAGCAGGCGACCATTGCGGAAATTTCCGGAAAAATAAAATTCGGCGGTTTCGTCAAGGGGATGAGAAAAGTCATCGTCGAGAGCGAATCCGGAGAAGAATGCGATTACCTGATCCCACGCGGCAAGCACATCAACGTGCATGAGGGCGATGAAGTGGTCGCGGGCGAGGCATTGATGGATGGAGCCTCCAATCCTCACGACATATTGAAAGTATTGGGCGAAAAACAATTACAGAACTACCTCGTCAATGAAGTTCAGGAGGTCTATCGCTTACAGGGAGTTGCCATCAATGACAAGCACATTGAGGTGATCGTCCGACAGATGCTCCGTCACCTTATAATTGAAGATCCGGGCGATACGGACTTTTTGCTGGGGGAGCAGGTGACCAAAAAAGTTTTCAATGAAAAGAACCAGGGTGTGATAAAAGACAAGAAAAAACCCGCCAAGGGAGCGGCTGTTTTGTTGGGAATCACCAAATCTTCCCTCAGCACCGAAAGTTTTATTTCAGCGGCGTCTTTTCAAGAAACGACGCGAGTGTTGACTGAGGTCAGCGTGAGCGGAAAACGGGATAACCTGGTCGGTCTCAAGGAAAATGTGATCATGGGACGATTGATTCCGGCTGGGACCGGTTGTCGCGCGTACTCGGGAATTCGCATTGAAGAACCGGAAATGGAGGAGGTCGAGCCGCAACCGGAACAGGTTCCAGTAGAAGTGGAATAAACGAGAAAAACAGCGTATTTTCCTTGACTCATGTGAAAAGGATGCTAGAATTACTGCCTTTCCACGCCTCGCATAATCGAATTACAAACATTTGATTTTATTGCGGCATGAGCGGAACCCAAGCTGGGTTGCCCGTGCTTTTGTGCTTATTTTAATAGAAGAGGTTCCTTTGCCAACTATCAATCAGCTCGTCAGGTCCGGTCGGAAAAAACCGGTACAGAAAACAGCCAGTCCGGCGTTGAAAGCCTGTCCTCAAAAAAGAGGAGTGTGTGTGCGGGTTTACACGTCCACTCCGAAAAAGCCCAACTCGGCTTTGCGGAAAGTTGCCAGGGTTCGGTTGACAAACGGCATGGAAGTTACAACTTATATTCCTGGAGTCGGGCATAACCTGCAGGAGCATTCCATCGTCATGATTCGTGGCGGGCGGGTTAAAGATTTGCCTGGAGTCCGGTATCATGTGGTGCGCGGTTCCCTGGATACCCTTGGGGTTGAGAGCAGGAAGCAGAGCCGGTCGAAATACGGCACCAAAAGGCCCAAGGCCTCTTAATAAATAACCTTCGTATATAGAATTCGAAAGTCATGGCAAGAAGACGAGAAGCGCAAAAAAGAAAAGTAGTTCCTGATCCCAGGTTCAACGATATTCTGGTGGGGAGATTCATCAATAATATCCTTCGCAAGGGGAAAAAGGGGCTGGCGGAGAGATTGTTTTATACTGCGCTGGACGCAGTCGCCGAGAAGATCAAGGAGGATCCGGTCAAGGTTTTTCGGAAGGCGCTGGAAAATGCGTCTCCCATGCTGGAAGTGAAATCCCGCCGAGTGGGTGGCGCGACTTATCAGGTTCCTGTGGAGGTCAGCGAGAGCAGGCGAGTCGCATTGAGTATCCGTTGGATGATTCAGAATGCAAAGGCCAGGCCGGGGAAAACCATGTCGGAGAAGCTCACGGGAGAGATAGTAGACGCCTATAATAATGTCGGTGGGGCGATTAAAAAGCGGGAAGAGGTTCACCGGATGGCGGAAGCGAACAAAGCATTTGCGCATTACCGCTGGTAGATTTCAATTGGACTTAATGGGAAGAGTGGCTATTTAGTATGAGTGGAAAGTTACAGAAAGAAAAAAGACGTAATATCGGGATCATCGCTCACATCGACGCGGGTAAGACCACGACGACCGAGCGGATTCTGTATTACACCGGGCGCAGCCACAAGATTGGTGAAGTTCACGATGGCACTGCCACGATGGACTGGATGGAGCAGGAGCAGGAACGCGGCATTACGATCACATCGGCCGCAACGACTTGTTTCTGGGACGATCATCAGATCAATATTATCGACACTCCGGGGCATGTGGATTTTACCGCTGAAGTAGAGCGGTCCCTCAGAGTGCTTGATGGAGCCATCGGGGTGTTCTGTGCGGTTGGTGGGGTTGAGCCTCAATCGGAAACTGTGTGGCGTCAGGCGACAAAATATCAGGTTCCCCGAATTGGTTTTGTGAACAAGATGGACCGTGCGGGAGCAGATTTTATCGGGGTTTTGGCTCAGATAGATGAGCGTTTAAAAGGCAATCCTGTTGCTTTGCAGTTGCCCATAGGCAGTGAAGCGGATTTTGTTGGGTTGATCGACCTGGTGAGCATGAAAGCCAATGTCTACAGCGATAAGAAGGATAAGGGCGAAGTCTATGATGTGGTGGATATCCCCGAGGATTGCCTGGAGCAAGCCAAAGAGTATAGGGAATATCTGATGGAAGCGGTCTCTGATGTTGACGAGGCGATCATGGAGAGATTTCTTGCTGGTGAAGAGGTTCCGTCTGAAGAAATAATTGCCGCTGTTAGAAAGGGCGCGATCGAATTGAGATTCACACCCATTTTTTGTGGCGCGGCGTTTAAAAATAAGGGTGTGCAGCAGCTTTTGGATGCTGTTATAAACTACCTCCCTTCTCCGCAAGAGATTCCACCTATCAAGGCGGTTAATCCCAATACCCAGGAAGAGATGGTTCGAAGGCCGGATGCCGAAGAGCCTTTGGCCGCATTGGCATTCAAGATCATGACCGATCCATTCGTTGGGCAGCTGGCATTTATTCGCGTGTATTCCGGGGAAATAAAAAGCGGCTCCTATGTATACAATTCCACTAAAAATCAGAGAGAACGGGTGGGGCGGCTTTTGAGAATGCACGCCAATAAGCGGGAGGAAGTTCAGTCTGTGAAAGCGGGAGATATTGCCGCTGCCGTTGGATTGAAAAAAACTTTTACCGGTGACACCTTGTGTGTTCAGGACGATCCGGTTGTTTTAGAAGCCATCACCTTTCCTGAGCCCGTTATTTCCGTTGCCATCGAGCCCAAAAACAAGGCCGAGCAGGATAAATTGTCCGATTGTCTCGTCAAACTTCTTCAAGAAGATCCCACCTTTAGTGTTAAGGTGGACAAGGAAACCAATCAGACCGTCATATCTGGAATGGGCGAGTTGCATCTTGAGATTCTGGTGGACCGGATGCGGCGCGAATTCTCACTTGATGTCAGCGTTTCCAAGCCGCAGGTGGCTTACAAGGAAACGATCACCAAGGTCGTTGAGCACAGTTGTAAATATGTGAAGCAGACGGGTGGCCGGGGGCAGTATGGGCATGTGGTGATCAGGGTCGAGCCTAGAGAAGCGGGGGGCGGATTTGAATTTGCGAATAAAATCACTGGTGGTGCGATTCCCCGGGAGTTTATTCCCGCTGTCCAAAAGGGAATTGTGGAGACCATGGAGCGTGGGATTCTTTGCGGCAACAAGGTTGTTGACGTAGGTGTCACCTTGCTGGATGGGTCTTTTCATCAGGTGGATTCCTCGGAAATGGCTTTTAAGATTTGCGCTTCCATAGCTTTCAAGGAAGCTTGCGCCAAGGCCGGCGCGGTATTGCTGGAGCCGGTGATGGAAGTGGAAGTTGTGACCCCCGAGGATTTTATGGGGGAGGTCATTGGGAACTTGAATTCCAAGCGTGGCAAGATAAAAGACCTGACCGACAGGTCCGGGGCGAAGGTCATCCGTGCGGATGTTCCTCTTTCTGGAATGTTCGGATATTCGACCGATTTAAGGTCGGCGACCCAGGGTCGGGCAACGTATACGATGGAATTTTCTAAGTACGAGCAAATCCCCTCTGCGATAGCGGAAGAGTTGGTCGCCAAGGCGGCGGGCAAAGAGAAATCAACGGTCTAATAATACAAGAAAATTAAACAATATCTGGAGTAAATCGGCATGGCAAAAGAAAAATTTGTCCGGGATAAACCCCATTTGAATGTTGGCACCATTGGGCATGTGGATCATGGTAAAACGACTTTAACAGCGGCTATCACCGAAGTTTTGTCAAAGAAGGGCTTGGCGGAAAAAATCGCTTTCGATCAGATTGACAAGGCGCCGGAAGAAAGAGAGCGTGGTATTACCATCGCAATCGCCCATGTTGAATACAATAGTGAGAAACGGCACTACGCTCATGTGGATTGCCCTGGCCATGCGGATTATGTGAAAAATATGATCACCGGTGCCGCGCAAATGGACGGCGCTATTCTCGTCTTGAACGCGTCGGATGGTCCGATGCCGCAGACGCGAGAGCACATTCTTTTGGCCCGTCAGGTCGGCGTTCCTAAGATTATTGTTTTCATGAATAAAGTGGACATGGTCGATGATCCTGAATTGCTGGATCTGGTTGAGATGGAAGTGCGTGAATTGCTGGATAAATATGAATTTCCTGGCGACGAGGTTCCGGTCATTCGGGGAAGCGCTTTGCATGCCCTGGAGAATCCTGAAGACGAAGAAAAAACCAAGTGCATCTGGGAGTTGGTGGAAGCTCTCGACACCTACTTTCCGGTTCCTGATCGTCCGGTTGACAAGCCTTTCCTGATGCCGATTGAAGATATTTTCAGTATTTCAGGTCGTGGAACAGTGGCCACGGGTCGTATCGAAACGGGTATTCTCAAGGTCGGCGAAGAGGTTGAGATCGTCGGTTTTCGTGACACCACCAAGACAACGGCTACCGGAGTGGAAATGTTCCGGAAATTGCTGGATGAAGGTCGCGCTGGAGAAAATGTGGGTATTCTATTGCGCGGAACCAAGCGGGAAGATATCGAGCGTGGCCAGGTTCTGGCTAAGCCCGGGACGATCACGCCGCATACCAAGTTCAGCGCAGAAGTGTATATTCTGACTAAGGATGAGGGTGGGCGGCACACGCCATTTTTTAATGGCTATCGACCGCAATTTTATTTCAGGACCACGGACGTTACAGGTGTGGCGACTCTTCCTTCCGGGGTGGAGATGGTCATGCCGGGTGATAATGTTCGCTTGGAAATTCAATTGATCACTCCCGTAGCTATGGCAGAGGGGCTTCGATTCGCGATTCGCGAAGGCGGCCGCACTGTTGGAGCCGGGGTTGTTAATAAGATTGTTGAATAATGAGCGATCAAAAAATTAAAATAAAACTCAAAGCCTACGACCATAAACTGCTGGACTGGTCGGTAAGTGAAATTGTTGAAACGACCCGGCGCACAGGCGCAAAGGTTGTGGGGCCCATTCCCTTGCCCACGGTGAGGAATAAGTGGACGGTTTTGAGGTCCCCGCATGTTGATAAAAAGTCTCGCGAGCAGTTTGAAATTAGGACGCACAAGCGAATTTTGGAAATTCTGGAGCCCACGCCGCAAACGGTGGATGCATTGATGAAGCTGGACTTGTCCGGTGGAGTGGACATCGAGATCAAGCTTTAAAACTGGCATCAGGCTTCTTTGGAAAATGGAAAATCATGAACGGACTATTGGGTAAGAAAGTAGGGATGACGCAAGTCTTCTCTGATAAGGGAGATTGTGTCCCGGTGACGGTGATTCAGGTGGGGAAGTGTGTTCCCATCCTGCAAAAAACCGAAGAGAAAGACGGATATCAATCGGTTTTGGTTGCATATGGGGAGAGAAAACCCAAGCACACCAGCAAACCGTTGCAGGGGTTTTACGATAAGCACAAAGCCTCTCCCGCGAAAATTCTTGAGGAATTCCGCGATCACACCATCGATGAAGCGGATCTTGGAAAACCTTTGAGCGTTGACATGTTTGGTGAGGGCGATTTGGTCAGCGTCATCGGAGTGTCTAAGGGACGCGGTTTTGCGGGAGTTTTTAAGCGGCACGGTTTTGGTGGAGCGCCGGCGTCTCACGGGCATGCGGAAATTTTTCGCGGCGGTGGTTCGATTGGCATGCACACCTATCCGGGGCGAGTATTGAAGGGTAAAAAAATGCCGGGCCGTATGGGCGGCGTGAAAGTTCACGTGAAAAACCTCAAAGTGGTTCGAGTGGACAAAGAAAATAATGTTCTTCTGGTTCGGGGGGCAGTGCCTGGCCCGAATGGTCGAATGGTAAGAATCGTTAAAAACGAGAGAGCTTGATCAATGCCAGAGCTGGAATTGTTGGACGCAAATAATAAGAAGATAGGAACGGTTGAGGCCAATCCTGCTGTATTTGATGTCGAAGTGCGGGAGCATCTCGTTCATCAATATGTGGTGGGTCAGCTCGCCGCTCGCAGGGGTGGTAATGCCGCGACAAAAAGCAATAAAGGTGATTTGCACGGAAGTGGAAAAAAGCCTTGGAAGCAAAAGGGCACGGGGCGCGCACGCGCGGGTAATTCCCGGTCGCCGCTTTGGCGAGGGGGGATGACGGTATTTGGCCCCACGCCCAGGGATTACAGTTTGAAGATGTCAAAGAAATCGAGAAAGAGCGCACTTAGGTCCATCCTGACAGACCGGGTACAGAATCAGATGTTGACGGTGGTCGATAAGGTGGTTTTGGAAAACCCCAAAACAAAAGAAGCGTTGCAGTTGTTGAAGGATTTGGGGTCGCCTCCCAAGACCCTGTTTTTGCTTGCAGAGAAAAACCCTAATCTGGAACTGGCTGTGCGTAATTTGCCCAATGTGCATGTTCTTTTGGTCGATGGTCTTAATGTGTATGACTTGTTGGCGGCGCAAAAAATAGTTTGCACCCCGCAGGCGCTTAAGAAAATTGAGGAGCGATTGGTCTGATGGATACCTTTGACATTATACAAAAGCCCCTGATCACCGAAAAAAGCACGGCCTTGCAGGAGGATGGTAATTGGTTGGCGTTTCGTGTGCATCCGAACGCGAACAAGATTCAGATCAAGGCGGCGGTAGAAAAGATTTTTGGAGTCACCGTTTTGCAGGTGAACACGCTGAATGTACAGGGCAAGTCCAAGCGCTTTGGCAGAAACATCGGCGTGTCGAAAGGATGGAAAAAAGCCATGCTTCGATTGAAAGACGGCGACAAAATCGAAATGTTCGAGGGAGTTTGATTGGTATGCCCATCAGGAAACTAAATCCACGATCCGCCGGAGTCCGGTTTCAGACCATATCAGGGTTTGATGCGATCACGAAGTCCACGCCGGAAAAAAGCCTTCTGGTGTCTATTGCCCGTAAGGGCGGACGCAACAATAACGGCAGAATTACGGCAAGACGCAGGGGTGGCGGACACAGAAAGCAATACCGTATTATTGATTTCAAGCGGAAAAAGGATGGCGTTGAAGCGCGAGTGGCGGCAATCGAGTACGATCCCAATCGATCTGCAAATATTGCACTTTTATTCTATAAAGATGGGGAAAAGCGGTATATACTCTCCCCCGCTAAATTAAAAGTGGATGATATCGTTTCTTCCGGGCCCGATGTTGACATCAGTGTGGGCAACTGTCTTCCTCTGGCGAGCATTCCCGATGGCACCCTGGTGCACAATGTGGAAATGCGTCCAGGAAAGGGCGGTCAGTTGGCGAGGACGGCTGGTAACTCGACTCAGTTGATGGCTAAAGAAGGCAAGTACGCCACCCTGAAACTTTCATCTGGCGAAGTCCGCCGGGTGGAAAAGCAATGCCGGGCAACAATAGGCGTTGTGGGCAATGCTGATTTTGAAAATATTTCCATCGGCAAGGCAGGCAGAACGAGATGGTTGGGGCGTCGGCCCAGAGTACGGGCGGTTGCGATGAACCCGGTCGATCATCCGATGGGCGGCGGGGAAGGTCGTTCTTCAGGTGGCAGGCATCCTTGTAGTCCCTGGGGGCAGATTGCCAAGGGATTGAAAACGAGGAAAGTTAAAAAAGATTCCAGTAAATATATTGTATCTAAACGAAAAAGAAAATAATAAGCCGTAAGGCTGGATCAGGAAACTATGGCGCGATCGTTAAAAAAAGGGCCCTTTGTGGACCAACACTTGCAGAAAAAAGTGGATGTGATGAATGAGCAGAACGACCGGAAGATTATCAAGACCTGGTCGCGTCGATCCACCGTCACCCCGGATTTCGTCGGGCACACGATGGCGGTTCACAACGGCAGAAAGTTCATCCCTGTGTTTATCAGTGAAAACATGGTGGGGCATAAGCTTGGCGAATTCTCGCCCACCCGGACGTTTCGGACGCATGGCGGGAAAACCAAAAAAGCAGTGACCAAATAAGCAGAACGGAAAATAAATAATCATGGAAGTTAGAGCCATTCTCAGACATACAAGAACGACGCCCCAAAAGGCTCGGTTGGTTGCGAATATGATTCGCGGTAAAAATGTGAACGACGCGATGAACATTCTCACTTTTCTGCAAAAACGAGTTGCCGGGGTATTTCAGAAGTTATTGAAGTCGGCGATTGCGAATGCGGAGGAAAACCATAAGGTCCTGGATGTGGATGATCTGGTCATCAAAACCGTCATGGTGGACGCAGGCGTGACCTGGAAACGCAATATGCCACGCGCCCGCGGGATGGCGACGATAATAAGAAAAAGAACAAGTCATATCACCTTGATTTTGGACGAAAATTAATTTTAGCAGAAAACCTGGTTTCGGAGAAATAACGTGGGTCAAAAAGTTCATCCCTATGGGTTTCGGTTGGGGTACAACAAAACATGGATTTCAAATTGGTACGCCCGAAAGGACTTCGCGGACTTTCTGATCAATGATATCAAGCTGAGAGAATACATCACCACTACCCTGTCGCATGCGGGAATATCCAAGGTGGAGATCGAGCGCTCGGCCAACCGCGTGCGGATCAACATTCATACGGCCAGGCCCGGAATCATCATCGGCAAAAAAGGCCTGGAAGTGGATAAGCTGAAGGAAGAGTTGCAAAAGGTGATGAGCGGCAAACAGGTCAGTCTCAATATCAAGGAAGTCCGACGCGGCGAACTCGATGCGACCCTGGTTGCCCAGAACATCGCATTGCAACTTGAAAAAAGAATATCTTTCCGCCGGGCCATGAAGAAGAGCGTTATTTCTGCTCTAAGATTCGGCGCGAAGGGAATCAAAATCCGGGTTTCCGGTCGGTTGGGAGGCGCTGAAATCGCCAGAAGCGAATGGTATCGGCAGGGCCGGGTTCCGTTGCACACTCTGCGCGCGGATATCGACTATGGAACAGCACGTTCCAACACCACTTATGGAGTCATTGGTGTGAAGGTGTGGGTTTACAAGGGAGACGTTATTCCTGAAAAGGGCACCACCGGGCCTATGAATTTCAAAAGCGACTCGGGTGCTGGGAGAAAATAATTCGGAATTGCCCTTCGAGGTTTTTTTCGCGGGGTATTCGTTATTAAATATTTATATTCAGTTGGAGGGCTGGCATCATGTTGATGCCCAAGAAGGTAAAATACAGAAAGCGGCATAAGGGTCGCATGCGTGGAACTGCTTATCGCGGCGGCACGTTGAGTTTTGGTTCGTTTGGCCTTCAGGCTTCCGAATGTGGTAGGATCACCAATCGGCAAATTGAGGCGGCCAGGATCGCCATGACTCGTTATGTGAAGCGTGGTGGCAAGATCTGGCTGAGGATTTTCCCGGACAAACCGGTTTCCAAAAAGCCCGCCGAGACCCGTATGGGAAAAGGCAAAGGCAATCCGGAGTTTTGGGTGGCCGTGGTCAAGCCGGGTCGGATTCTCTACGAAATGGAAGGCGTTCCTGAGGCTGTGGCGCGCGAGGCTTTTCGGTTGGCGGCGCATAAGTTGCCAGTGTCGACGCGGTTTCTTACGAAATAAAAAGTACGAACGTTTTGTCCAAGCAGGCGGGTGTCTGGTGGAAATTTCGTTTACATGCCGCACGAATTAGGGGGCAAAAACCCATGTTGCGGGAAATAATTTAGAACGTTTGCGGGATCGATCATGAAAGCATCGGAAATAAGAGACCTCTCGGATAAAGAGAGACAGGAAAAAGTAGACGATTTGCAGCAGGAGTTTTTTAACCTGAAGTTTCAATTGGCGACAGGAAAAATTGAAAACCCAGGGCGGTTGCGGCTGATGCGTCGGGACATTGCGCGCATAAAAACCATCCAAAGTGAATTGGCGGCGGCAGAAGGCGATAGTGAGGAAGAGTCAAAAGCCTGAGGGCGAATGGGTGTTCGACTTTTTGTATTGAGAACGCCTCTAAAATATAAATTTTAATTTTTGGTCAGCTTAATGCTGAGCCCCTGGCCTACCGGCTGGTGGGATTTAAGGAGAAGCTTTTGAAAAGCGCAGTCAATAAGAAGACGCTGACAGGAACGGTTGTCAGCAATAAAATGGATAAGACGGCGGTGATTGTTGTGGTGCGCCAGTTTGCCCATCCGACACTCAAAAAAGTTGTCAAGACAACCAAGAGATATAAAGTTCATGATGAAAAAAATGAGTGTCTGCCGGGTGATTACGTGAGTGTGTGCGAAACCCGACCGATCAGCAAACACAAACGATGGCGCCTCATTGAAATTTTAAAGAGTGCGACAGTAGTGGAACAAGGACAGGCGAAATGATACAGCTTAGAACCGTCCTGGAAGTGGCGGATAATTCGGGTGCTAAAGTAGTCCAGTGCATCAAGGTGCTTGGCGGGTCCCGCAGGCGCTACGCAAGAGTCGGCGATATTATCGTGGTTGCCCTTAAAGAAGTTGAGCCGCATGGCGCGTTGAAAAAGGGCGAAGTGAAAAAAGCGGTGGTGGTGAGAACCCGTAAGGAAATACGACGTGCGGAAGGCAGTTACATAAAGTTCGACAGCAACGCCGCCGTATTGATCAACGATGCAAAGGAACCTCTGGGAACCCGTATTTTTGGTCCCGTAGCGCGTGAATTGCGGGCCAAAAAATACATGAAAATTCTATCGCTGGCGCCGGAGGTATTGTGAAGCAGGTTATTATAGAAAAAACGAAAATTAAAAAAGACGACATTGTTCAGGTCCTTTCCGGGCGCGAAAAGGGTAAAAAAGGGAAAGTGCTTTCTTTGCTTCCTCAGGAAAATCGCATCCTAGTTGAAAAGCTGAATATGTTCAAGCGTCATACGAAAGGCGATGGCAAAACCCAGCAGGCGGGTATTATCGAGCGTGAAGGTAAAATGCATATCTCGAATGTCGCTTTGTATTGTGATAAATGCGGCAAGGGCGTTCGCGTCAGACGGAAGAAGCTGGAAGACGGAAAACGTGTTCGCGTTTGTGTGAAATGTGATGAAGTGATGGATAAGGTTTGATATGTCAAATTTGAAAATCCGGTATAAAGAAAAGTATAAGGCGCAAATTCAAAAAGACCTTGGGCTTGGAAATGTCATGCAAGTGCCCCGGCTGGAGAAGGTTGTGGTCAATATGGGCTTGGGTGAAGCGTTGCAAAACGCCAAGCTGATTGAGGCCGGAGTCGAACAGTTACAACTTATCACAGGGCAAAAGCCGGTTGTGACGCGGGCGAAAAAGGCCATCTCCAATTTCAAGCTGAGAGAAGGCGTCGCCATAGGCGTGTGCGTTACCATGCGGGGACACCGGATGTATGAATTTTTTGAGAGATTCGTGTCGTTTGCTCTACCCAGGGT
>VAPL010483703.1_pt1 | contig 13636 bp, 9 predicted proteins | sample 3395061 | NCBI WGS metagenome assembly VAPL01 (sample SAMN08290444, study PRJNA428436) | hydrothermal vent metagenome | isolation source: Deep-sea hydrothermal vent chimney 2 | place: Pacific Ocean: Juan De Fuca Ridge | depth 2182 m m | reverse complement strand
TTTTAGATCCCCTCTGGCGCTCACGCACGACGGGGATCAAAAATGACCGACGCCTACCGGGGACTACCCGCCCTCGCGTCCGCTCTCCATGGCGGGCAGCGTCTGAATATTCTTAATGCCCTCAAATCATAGCCTGAAGCAATATAAAAAGGCAGTATTGCCAATAAATCAATCACACCATAAAAGCTAAATACATACTTGGTGATTCTTTCTGCAGCAATAACCCAAAGAATATATTCTAGTGTAAAAATCCCGATGATAATTAATTCGATACTACCCAGTATATATCTGGTGTTTTGTGAAAGATCAGGCAAAGTATCGATAGAAAATGTAATAAGTGAAATGACGATTAAGAATTGAACCATAATCGTAAACATCCGACCTGTTCTACTGTCAGTATTGTCAACTACCTGTCTTATTTCTTCTTTCTTAATCATTTAACTCCCCGTTTATACGGCTAAGTGGTCAACATGTATGTTCAACCAATGACCACTTGTACGCTGTCGGCTATATGTTAAAGCTCAAACAACAATGTTGGAACCCCTTTTAAGGAGGGGGTTATTGTTTAAGATAGAATAAAATTACATGAAAGCCATGTTTTTATAATGACAGTGGTTTGCAATTTCTGAAACTCGAAAGAAAGCCATATAGGGATTGAGAAATTCCCTATTAAATCATAGATATAACACAACTAGGCTAGGAAACTAAACAACCATCAGCGAAAGCTGGTGAGTTAGCGAAAAGGACTAAAATACGGGTCGGTGATAGTCCGATCGATACCACATATGTCCACTTTGTCCTATGCTATACTGGAAAGGACGAACACTACATTATGGGAAAAGATATGATAGGTAACGACAGACTAGAATCGGTCGAAATTTTAGGTCAGGCTCTCAAAACCTTAAAGGGTGAGGCGACCGTGATTGTAAAGGATGATGCAGGCAAATCCGAACAAAATGAGCCGGACAAGTCATTCGGCGTCGGGGTAGTAGAAGAGACAGAATCCGGTGTAACAATGTTCTTTCGTGCCATCGACCGCTTATTCGAGGACGCAGCGGAACTCAAAAATAAAGATCCCGCTGCTCAGCAGGAGATAGAGCTGATTCGGCGAGTCTTGGCACAGTCGGTCGATCTAGTATTATATGACCCAACCATGCCAAATCTCTTTCCTAGTCTCGTAGCCAAATCAGACGTCGCTGTATTTGTAGAGCTTGCTGTTCAGGCCGTTCATCTTAACAAACGGTTGTCAGCACCGAGAGAAGCGTTTAAAGCGCGACGAGCGAAGCTATTGCTCGAAGGGAAATTGCAGTTCGAGAAACTCCTGGATGAGGCGGGCGGTGTGTATAAACTGAGTGAGGTTAAGTCACTATTGAAGAAGAAAACCGATGCGATTCGTAAACGCGTCGTACGGAATACCTTGATCGGTAGGAAGGATGAGTTCCCCACATGGCAATTCGATGCCAAGGACGGGGTCATTCGGGAAGTAAGCCAGGTCTCCCAATTATTGGAGCATACCGACTATGTTGGTAAATGCCTCTTTTTTCTAACGCCATGTGATGATCTTGAGGGCAAGACGCCTTTAGAAGCGTTGACAACGGGTACGTCAACGGAGCGCGAAACCCGTCTTAATATTGTTAAGCGGCTTGCCAGACAATATTTAAAACAAGGAGCTCGCTAAGCAATGTCTTGTGCGGAACCACCATCGAATTTTGAAGCTATTCCTCCATTAGCCGATACGGACTTACCAACGCAATTCTGGCGCTTTAATCCCATAACTGAAAAACAAAGTTGTTTGTACTTTGGAAGAAAGGGTAAATACCGGTATGATGCTCCTGACCAATCGTACGGCGTGATGTATGTCGGGGCCGCGTTAATTACAGCCTTTTGCGAAACGGTTCTACACTCGTCTAGGCACGGTAGCACTATCAAGCGTAGTGGCGAATTTCGATTGTTTCCGGAATCGTTGTTGATGCAGTATGACGTTTGGAGTATTGAGGCTCTTGTAAAACCAATGTGCTTTGCGGATTTAGTCAAAGGGGCGGAAAACCTCCAAATCACGGCAGAACTGTTTTCGATGCCAGATTATGGTTTACCACAACGCTGGTCGCAGTGGATTCACAGCCATCAGAAGTTTGCTTTTGATGGACTCTGGACTCAAGCTCGTCATAATCCTGCGGGCTTTACGGTATCTATATTCGATCGGGCAAAACATAAAATAGCAAAGACGACGAATCACGGCCTGGCCTTTGATTTCGAACCATTGTGGGCTGAAATGGAAGCTAAGAGACTCCGGCCTGTGCCGTAAATTGACTAATAGCGATCTGTCGTTGACATATAGGATAGGGGTCAAACATTTGATTAATAATTTAAAAATCAGTTCCGCTACCTGCTGGCCCTAGCCGAAACAATACAATGTCCGCCTTGTGATTCAGAACACATTATCAGACGATTAAAACACTAATTATCAGGCGAAAATGGGTAAAAAAAAAACTCGCAGGTCATTGCTAATTTCAAGCATGTGAATTATTATCGCCCACCTAACTCACAATTTATAGCCTCTTTTACGTGAGAATCCTTACCTAAATCCTTTTCGTGCGATATTAAGGATAGTTCCTCCTCAATTGAATCGACAATTAACCCATTTTTTGAGACACCATTTCTTTCTTCAGAAGTAGAACTTTTTTTCTCTGTCAAATGATTCTCTTCGCGCCCCATTCCTTCTTTCTCCATCGTTGATATTTCGTTCTTATGGGAATCTTTTTTTTCCTCTAATTCGGGAGGATTCTCTGCTTTCTGAGAATCATTGGCACTTAAATCCTTGATGTTCCTTTCTTTCGCTTTAACCTGGTATTTATCTCTATCAAAAACCTCCAAAGCAGAGGTCTTATCGCCAGTTCGAGATTTCACGGCGTCTACAAATTTATCTCTATCATTGACATAAACAAAAGCTTTTTCTTTAGCGCGACTCAAAGAAACATAGAACATTTTTTGATTTACCAAGTTTTTACGCCAATCTTCGCCGTTTACTATGACATATTTTACTGTACCGCCTTGAGAAGCATGGACTGTATTGGCATAAGCGTGATCCCAATGCTTATTCTCTGGTTTGGTAATGTCAATAGTAATTTGTTTCCCGCCTTTCAATTCAAAGGTGACGTTATGCCCTTTAACGCCAACAACCTGGGCCATTTCGGCATTACGAACCCCGCTGTCTCTGTCATTTCGGGTCCACCTTACTTTATCGTTTTCCCCAAGCGCCCTGTCTTCTTTCTTAAATATTTCTACGCGTTTTTTACCTTTACCGGCGGCGATCTGGTGAGGTTTCCACTTGATACGTTTTCCCTCGCTATTGGTAAGATTAACCGTGCCTGATTTCCGATCAACGCTTTCGACCGTAGTATATTCTCCATTTTTCACATCCAGACTCACGTAAGCTCTCCCAAAACGAACAACGTCTCCAGGTTTATAATATGTGGCCCTCCCCTTTTCAACATTTGTCAAATTAGATTTGACAAAGATAGAGGCAGCGGCACTATCACCTTTAATACTTCCTTCTTCAATCAAACCTTGCCTGATTACTTCATTAAGCTTTACACGATCTTCATTGGCGGGTGAAAGCACGAAGGTTTGATCTCTATCTTTCTGACTAAGCGACAGATATTGTTTAGCGATGGCACTGATTCGTTCCACGCTATCAGCATATTCATAAACGGTTTCTTGAATTTTATTGAAGGCCGCGTCGGCATGCCCTCTAATACTGTCTTTCACCGCGCCTAATAATTGAGGGTCTTCTTGTCGGCGAATTTCATCCATAACGGCCGTTTTCATACCGGATCGTTGGAGTATGTGAAATGGTTTGCCGGCCTCAACCGCCGCGAGCTGTTGTGTATCGCCGATTAAAACCACCTTGGCACCGGTTCTTTCGGCGGATCGAAGTAGTGCCGCCATATCCTTATTCGACACCATAGAAGACTCATCAACCGTCCATATTTGCTTACTTAAATCTAATTTAGGAGAAGCTAACTTTCTGGATTCTCCCAACGCCCTGTTAATATCGACTAAGTGCTTCGCGAGTGTGTTACTTTTAATACCCGCCTCCAATTCGAGGGTGTTTGCCGCCGTAGAGCTTGGAGCAAGGCCAATCATGTCAAAGCCCTTGTTTTCAACAACGTCTTTGACAGCACCCAACATGAATGTCTTGCCTGTACCCGCGTACCCTTGAACACCAACGACTCTATCTTTGCTATTTAAAATAAGCGTCGCTGATTCGGCTTGCCCCTTATTAAGCCCCCATGTTGATAAGGTTTTCCGCATCTCTCGCTTTGTGGCTATTTTATGGGTTTTCCCGGCGCCATCTTTCATGACACCACGTGATATACGTTCTAAATAGATAGCGTCTCGAGTTGTCCATCCTTTTTCTCCTTCATTCAACCGTGCATGGATTAGGTCTTTTTTACTGGCCAGATCCTTAATAGCCGCTTGAACATCAGCGATGGTGATATCACCGATCCCGTGCTTGACCGCCTCTAATATCAAGGATTCATGACCAAATGCGGCCTCTCTCTCGCCTAATTTTGCGGAAGCAAATTGAACCGCTTCCTTAGCAACATCAAGAACCAACCAAGAACGCACATAAGCCTCTTCGTGGCCTTTGAGTCCTTCAATCGGACCCGGAAGATGACCCAATAGGGTTTGGCCGTTAAGCGAAGCCTCTAGCGCCTTTCTCGTCATATCTTGAGCATCAAACCCGAATTCTTTAGCGACGCCACCCCACACATTCCGCAACTCACTTCGATCCACCTCAACTTTTCTTGACCGAGTATTCAGAGTGACTTGCTCGGCCGCTTTGGCATCCGCAACGTAAGACTCCTTGAGGGCTTGCTCGATCTGCTCTCTACGCTTTGAAAATTCTTTTTTTAGATTCTCCGGCACGTTTGAAATATCGAAACGCCCATCCTCATGAATCTTGCTTATATCGTATCCAAGCCGCTGAACTGATCTTGCTAACTCAGATCGATAAATGGCCCCTCCGAGCATTTTCCGATCAAAGATCTCTTTGCTTTCCAGAGTCCTCCATTGGCCATCGGCTCGTTTCGTAATATTCATAACCACAGAGTGTGTGTGGAGTTGAGGGTCCAGCTCTCTTGAGGTATCATGCCTAAATAACGCCGCCACCATTTTACCGGTATGTGCTAAAGTGACCTTTCCATTTTTGTTGACTCGGGTCGCCAATCCTTCCTTTTCTAAATACGTTAGTGCTTTCTGTACCGCTTGGTTGTGTGCCTGGAAAAGTCGTTTGTCACCACCCACTTCCGCCATAATAGACACCCCTTTAGGGGCCGAGAAAGTCAGATCCCAGCCGGGTCGATGGTGAAGAACTTTGACCGTATTTCCTTCGATGCTTACGACATCAGACGTTCTTAATGTTGTCGCGAGATCCTGTTGTTGTTTATCTGGTAGTGATTGGAAAATAGTTTTTCCATCGGCACCCTTTGACAAAAGGATGTCATTTAGCCTTATCTCCTGTTCTCTACCTGTAAACTGAGATAAATCGGCATTCGCAGGCATTTCGATATTTCGATATTTTCCCATCCGTTCACCGTTTGGAAGTTTACCCTCCAAAACGGATTGGAGTTCTTCCTTGGTAACGTCACCCGATAAACCAAGGGCTTTGGCTCCTTCACCAAACCACCGACCACCCTGGTCAAGAGCCTCTTTCGAATAATAGTCATCCTTAGTAAAATAGTGGGTAGTAATGCCTGAGTTGGTGAGACCTTTAATTGAGAGCATAATGACCGACCTATATTTCTCGGAACATGTCGTCAGTGACCTCTTTTTTGTTTTGTGGTTTGTCAGAAACATCCAGATCATTAACCTCAGATTCGGCTCCCGTTGAGGATTTCATCATACTGGCCTCAGAAAAGTCCCAACTTGTTTGGGCTAAGTCCGCTTCAATATATCCAGGAGCTAATTTTTTCATCGCTTTCCACTGCATGTTGAATTTGCATCTTGGCAAATCGCCTTCTAAACGGAGATATCCTTCCAGATCCGCTAAAGTCATCATTTCTGTCGGTAAAACCAAGGGTCGAGTTTTCCTGTTCATGGATAAACTTAATCCGTCGCGTATTTCATTTGCACCATACGATATACCCTCAGCGGTCTCCATTAGCTCGGCACTACCGAGTCCTCGACTAGCCCACTCTGCCGTATCCGGTTCGTTCGCCCGATAGACAACCCAGGTCGCACACAAACCCGTGATGGCAGAGGCGCCTTCCTTACCGTATATGGAAATAAGTTGCGAATAGGACTGAAAACCTAGAACACAACACCCTCCAAATTTACGAGACTGTGCCAACATATCCGACAACATAGGCAACTGATTCAATGACGGCAGTTCATCAATGATTAGCCAAATACGGCGATCAAGATCAGGTTCTCTTGATAATATTGCGGTAGAAGCAACATCTATCCATGTGGTAATAAGTGGTTTCAATGTCTCCTTCTGATCAGGACGAGAGGTGATAAACACCCAGTTGTCATTTTTATCATCTTTCACCCAGTCCCGAATAGAAAAACAATCCCCTTCATGTTTTAGATACTTTAAATATTGAATACAGGCGGCCAAGGTGGCCCTAACAGATAAGGCTGTTTTCTCCGCGCCCTCTGAAATGATCGCTGCCGCCTCTGTTCCTTTCACCAAGGCGGCCGCTTCTTCTAAATCAACGGTCAACAAATTTCGAAGTAGTTGAGGTGTAGATAAATCACCCTCGGTATACATTCTCATAGCCACGTTGGAAAACATGGATCTGGCCGCTTGTATCCAAAATGGATCTTGGTTTCCCTTGGCTTCTGGAATAAGAGAGGCCGCCATAGAATTAAAATCACTAGGGACTCTCCCCTCACACCAAATATTCCAAGCGGGACTTCTTTCGTCTAAAGGGTTCAATATGATGTCTTTATCTTCTCTGTAGAAATTTTCCACAAATTCCCCTGAAGTTGAATAGACAATAGCTCGATCACCTCGCTTCCTTATCACGTTAAGGACTTCCTTTATAGCGGTGGACTTACCTGCCCCATGCGAACCAGTAAATAACATATGTTTCAACTCTGAATTCAGTTTTAAAGGAACTCCAGCTATCTCAATATCACTCGCGATTTTTTGAGACGTCAATTGGCGCTTCAATTCCCCAGGCGCCACAATTTTTCCTCCGCGAAGGAAATTCTCTTGCCTTATGGAAAATCCTGTACGATAGATAAAGAAAAAAACAAAAAGAAAGACAAAACCAATTGTCACGGCAGTATAAGCCGATCCTCTCACCAGAAGATGAATAAATTTACTCACTACGCGATTAATATATTCATCCGCTATGACCGCTTTTTTTGATGGGTTTATTGTGTTCCCATCTTTGAGCTTGAATGGCGTCCTTTCTTCCACATCATTTAATAGTGCTACGCTGCCACGGCATTGTCCCCATTTAAACAAAACATAGCGCTCATACTCTGTTGTCTGAGCATAAAGATAGGTGATGAAAAAAACGGTCATGACAAAGAGCACAAAGAGAACAAATTTAAAGATGACCTGCCCTAGCATTCTGAAGAAATGGAGCGTGGTCTGCCCCCCTCGTGTAATATCGCCTAGCGTGGATGTTCTAAATACACTCACATCAACGCCCCGGTTGTTCTAATTCAATACCGAGCTTAACCATAATAGCGGTCGCATCTTTTTTTGCCTGTTGCCAAAGCGCTGGGTCTTTGTCTGCCACTAACCGTCGAAGTAAGCACAAGCTTTCAATCATCATCCTTTCTTGTTTAAGATCATCAAGCTCAAGACCGCGTATAAATATTTCTCTCGCGACTTGAGACTCTGAGAGGCCCTTTTCCTCGGCTAGATCCACCACTTTGTCTTTTAGCGCTTGATTTATTGAAAATTGGATTTTAGGGACGCTCATGTCAACCTCGGCTAGTTAATGCTTAAACCTAATCATAGCAAAAATCAAAGTTAAAATAACTAAATCATTATTTTTAATGGATTATCATTTTTCATCATCTCTTATATTTTTTGATAACTTAAAAATTGCTTAGGGTATTCATTATTTTATCGCGTATATGCATTGTGTATCAGATGATGCGTCAGGTGTGTATCAGATTTTAGGGTTCCCTCCGCGGCCGAAGGCGCGGAGGGGGGCTATCGGCCTCATAAAAAGAGACGGGGTTAAGGGCCTGTGTGGTTGTGTTTTTCCCCGAGGATATGCTAGGCCTTGGGTACCCACCCGCGTTAGGGATCGTTACCCGAAGGGCTGGGACTCGCGTCTTTTTGCGAGGCCCAGTTCAACTCAGTGAAAGTCTTTTTTTTCGCTGAGTTGAATAGAGCCCGACCCGCAGGGTAACGCCCAGTGCCTCAAAATATGATAATAAATCAAAAATTGAGAGAGAGAAATGGGAAAAATCGACAATAAATTTTTCATATTGTCAGAAAAAATCATCATATTATTTTAATAAAAAAAAGAAAAAATAGGGAGAAAGTGAGAAGAGTTTATCACAGCATCTATCATGATTTCGCTTCATTGAAGCTCACATTTTGTTTAAAAACATGGCCACTAATCATCGAAACATTACCATAATGGCCATAGAAATATCAACAAATGAGCCGACAATAGTCGTCGCTATTTCATGACGATCAAAGTGAAATCTGACACGAGACGAGGCCAATCGATATCAACGAATAATGAGAGAAATGAGGGCATCGGCTGGCTTTAATCCATGCAAACCACCCGGCAGGCGAATCCTATCCTATTTTCGCCAAAAAAAATAACAGAATATTGATGTAATATTATCGAGAGAAAGGAACAAAAAAATATGTCAAGCGATCTATTTACCACTAAGAATTCATCGAAGAAAGCACTGAGCATCAAGGTCTCTGAATCCACCATCGAACGGGCCGAATTCATCAATAAAGAACTCCAACAAATCAATCCTGACATAGAGTTTGATTTGAAAGGTCGACTAGAAAGCAAAGCCGATGAGCTGATGGCCGAAGCAGAAAAGGCGCTCATTAAACTCAAAAAAGAATTTAAGCCAAAGAAAGAAACGCCATCATTATCCCAGACATCACCGCCATAATACGATGAATGAGTACGAAAAAAGCGGTAGTCAACCGCTTTTTTACTTTGATTTTGACTCAATAGATATTCTCGACGCAGGCGGTAATAGTCAGCTAATCATCGCCAAATATGGGTAAATAACTAAAAAATAGGGATGGCTCGAACCGGCGCTCGTAGCATGATTTTCCCGAAAAATTTGGCCATTAGCACCGCGTTCATATACGCGACAACCCGTAATCGATCAAAAATATATGGGATCAAATATTTGAAGTATTTTCCGCTGATACCGATTTAGAATACTTGATCATCAATGGAAGTATTGTCAGGGTTCATCAACACGGTTCGCCAAAAGAACAGAAGTTGTGGACAAGTCTCGCAGTGGCTTGAGTACAAAAATCCAGGCAGTCGTCGAGGCACGAGGTAATCCAGTGCGATGAATCCTTACCGCTGGCTAAGCCTCGGAAGACGAGCCATCATTAGCGTTGATAGCTGTTTTTTTCGACCTAGTCTAACCGCTCACTTCATTTCCACACCGCCGTTGTTCAATTCGACTTTCAACAGAAACGATAAGCGTTTATAACAACTCCATTTAAGAATATCCAAGTTCTCTCATTGAGATAACAGATAGCTTATCACACATGGTTTAACCAGATAATGCCACTGAATAAATACCCATTCATCAGGAATTATTTAGATAATGGGATATTTCTGAAAGTTTTTTTCGATGGTAGCTAATCTTTAAATCCGATTGATTTCATGAAAAATAAATATTTTTATCTTTCTTTTTCATGAAATCAATCGGCCTTGTGTTTCAATCATCCAACTTAGCTAGCAGCATTATTTCACCAATATCATGTTACGTTTCGTACATCACCCGAAGGAATGATAGAACCACGAAGAGAACGAATCAGTAAACGCTTCAAATACCTCTAAGGAGGTAAAGTTTAGCGATCACTCGTCGAATATTATCAAGACGCACGAAAAAACACCTGAAACTCACGAAGATAAATGAGTCGTAGTGTGTGCTAACAGGAAAAAATCGGCTAATAGGCAAACATGTTATGTTGTTTACGAGCACAAGTAATTAACTTATATCTACTCCGTAAGCTGAATTGAATTGTCCAATTTAAACGGAAGTTACACAGAGAGCACTATGGCAGACGACATCACATTAAAAGAAATAGAATTTCCGAATGAATACAAAATTGTCAATGAATCTTTATCATACAAAGACGCGCTGATTCAATTATTCGCATCTCTAGCTAATACTAATCTAAACAACTGTCTTACTGTGTCAGAATACCAATCCTATGAAATAGTTTGCAGAAAAATTCTTGGAGAAGAGAGTCTGTCATCAGCAGAAGAACGATGTAGAATCCTCCGTTACTTGCTGAATCCTTTGAAGCTTAACAAAGCGATACAACAATTAGTGGAAACCACCAAACAACAAAAAATTTCTAAAGATGCAAAAATCAGCATAGCAAACCATGCTGTTTCTTTTCTTGAAAGTACGCCACAGATTGACCTACTTGGCATCCAAACGATTAAATCGCTGATTAACGACTTAAGTGTTCCATTGAATATCTATGCCGAACGAATTGATACATTAGCCAATAAAGTGAGTGAATGTAACCTGATTCTCCATGACTCAGAAGATAAAACCGCCCTATTTAGTGGAATAAAAAATTTCATTAGCTCCTCTGTTAGTTCCAAACCAAAAAAAATATTAAGAACCGCCGGTGAAGGATATAATCAGTATGTCATCAAGTTTGGTTCTCAGTTGCTAAAATTAGCTCAGGCAATTGACAACCAAAATCTGATTGAACTTATGAAAGAATTTCACCAACAACTTAAACCACAGCCTTGCAAAATAGCACTTGTTGGAGAAATGAAACACGGAAAGAGTTCTATTTTCAACAGCATCATTGGCAGCACAATCAGTCCTGTCGGTGAATCAACAGCGACCACATCAGCGGTACTAGAATTGTATTATTCTGAGGAACCTGCCTATGAAGCCAAGTGGTTAGAAAAATCATACCTTGAAAAACTAAATAAGTATATTGAAGAAAATAAAACGAATTCACAAGTGAAATCCTATGGGGAACTGCTAGAAAAAATCACGCAGTATTCGCAGTATTCTCCTGGGGAAAGGATTAAAGCCGTTGACTCAATTTCTGTCCTTGATGACTATGTCACGGCCAGAGGAAAGTTTTCAATTGCCGTACAAAAAATCAAAATCGGGCTCAATATACCCGAATTAAAATATGGTGCTATTATTGTAGACACCCCTGGCATTAACGATCCAACGAAAGTACGAGATTTCATCACCATAGAAGAATCAAAAACGGCGGACTGTACTGTTTTCGTTATGAGAGCAGATAAATTTGGAACTGAATCTGAGCGTAAATATTTACTCAATATGCTTAGAAATGGAAGAACCGTTAATCTTATTATTGTCATTACCCACATTGATAGAGTTTCCTCAGATGAGGAAGCCAAACGCATTTTTAATGAAGCTGAAAACTGGTTTAAGATGATTGCCAAGGAAGCCGATTCAAATATTTCCCATGTAAAAATATATGCTTTTGATGCAAGAAATAAGGACGGCGTGGCATCAATTCCAGGGTTCGATGCATTTTGGGACGAACTTGCAAGTGTCGCTAGTGATGCCGAATCGAGTAACGAATATGCCCAATGGATATTAGCTAAACAAAAGAAACTTATTGAGGAAGCAACAGAAGAAAAAAATAAATATTTAGAATATATCAAGCAATTCATTCCAGATGATGTTGAGCTTTCGAAATCCGAAGAACTGGTGAAGAAACATAATAAATTTGTCAATATGTATAAAACCCAAGTGATGAACCGTCTCAATAGCATTAAAAGTCGGTTGATGAATTTAAGAGAAGAGTATAAAAAAGATATACATGATTTACAGGAAGATACGCTGAATGAAATAAAAATATCGATGGATGATTTCGCCCATTCTCTAGGCGATGACTACCATAATCAGGATCAATGGAAAGATTTTGGTAATCTTAAAATCAATAAAATTTTTGAGCAACGGTTGAAAAAATTTATCCAAAAATACAAAGAACGATCAGACTTATGGAGTATGGAAATTAAGTCCTTTTCTGAAGACATCGGAGACGAAATAAGCCATTGCTTTCTTACGATGGAAAAATCTCGAAAGGAGCACCTTGATGTCTATCAGAAGAAAGACTACTTTAGCTCATTCATGTGCAAGACCGATAAAGCCATCGGAATGCTGGGTAAATTAACGGTGGGAGGCGCCGGTATTGCAACCGTGGGAGCGGTAAAAGGATTGGGAATGGGAGGTGCATTAATTACTACGCTTGGCAGTCAAGTGATAATCCCAATTGTTGCTATAGGAGGAGGACTCCTTGCGGCTAAAAGCCTTCTGTCTAATCCGGCAGAAAGAAAGAAAAAATTTATTGAAAAAAGACTTAACATAGCTAAGGAATATATTGAAAGCCAACTAACACCGCAGTTGTCAAATATTGATACCTATGTTGTTAGTGTCTGGGAAACACTCATTTTAATCGTGACAGATCACTCGCAACCGCTGTTTCTTGAGGCCTTAGCTAGTGAGGAAGAAGCTCGAATGAAAATTGAGATCGCGGAGAAAATCAAGAAAGATAACCAGATGTATGTCGAAAGTGTCATGCCGAAACTGCCACAAGTCATGTATGGCTAGAATATATTGCAACCATATAATTCAGCATATGCACATAATGTTGTGCTAAATTTCTCTCCAGTATCCCCAATGTGTTGTTGTTTCGCCAGCTCATAGCTACTGGATCCAAGGACTGAAAAATTTTATCAAAGGGCTTATTTTTTTCTTAATATTTAATTTTATTCAGCAACGAACCTAGTAAATAGATTCGTTGCTCTAGGGTAATGTCCCGAGTAGTAAATTGTATAGAAATACCCAATAACAGATAACTTAAATCTAATAAAGGTGAGACCATGGCGATTGATTTAAAAAAATCTGGAGAAAAAGCAACGATTTCTCTAGATAAAGGTGGAAAAATTACTGCCCGGTTACAATGGGATACTGATGCAGATTTAGATTTATATTGTTTTTACGTCGATAAAGAGGGTAAAGAAGATAAGGTCTATTATAAGCAGTTAGGCAGTTTAAATAAAGCACCATATATACAGCTACAAGGGGATAGCCAAGTGGCTGGAGAAGAAATTGTTGAAATCTCAAAACCAGAGCACTTAAAATACGTTCTTATCGGTGCTTACTCTGCGCTAAGTAATGGCTATGGGAGCTTCTATTCATACAAAGCCAGAGCTGTTATTTCCAGTGCTCAAGAAACGGTTACAAGCCATTTAGCCCATAAGGATCCTAATTCATTTTGGGTAGCACTTGCATTAATTAACTTAGAAGACCTCTCTTCCATAACGATGGGTAAAATGTTAGGAAAGGACCAAAAGTGCCATAGGAATTGTATTTATTGAATAAGGGCTTTAGTTTTTTCTATAGCATCATAGAGGGTTGTTCTTTT
>VAPL010065096.1_pt1 | contig 13643 bp, 12 predicted proteins | sample 3395061 | NCBI WGS metagenome assembly VAPL01 (sample SAMN08290444, study PRJNA428436) | hydrothermal vent metagenome | isolation source: Deep-sea hydrothermal vent chimney 2 | place: Pacific Ocean: Juan De Fuca Ridge | depth 2182 m m | reverse complement strand
CTCTTTCTTCCAGCCATCCGACCTTCCGGGGTCGGACTGGAGCGGCACCGACAACGGCGACCACCTGCAACCGACCGTTTCCGACGATCTTGAGCAGAGACGTCGCCGGCAGGAACGCCGACCCTGGCTCCAAGCCTGATGAAATAACAAAACAGTTTCTTTACCTGTACGCAATTTTCAGGTAAAGTACCTCTCAGAAAAAAGCAGATAGAGCATTTTCCGTTTTCGGGAACTGCTCTATCTGCTTTTTGGTTGTTGAGGGACCGTATGCGATCATTTCCAGTCTTCCGGATCAGCATATTTTTTGCATCCTCTTTGGGAAATAATCTGAAGTCTTTGCAGCAGAAAGGAATATTGCATGAATCTCTTGATATATGGAGCAACTGAGCTCGGTTATATGATAGCACTGAGGTTGTATCAGGAACACAGTGTTACCCTGATTGACGACCTGGAAAAATTGCCTGAGAAATTCAACAGTCTTGATATCAGTTTCATCAGTGGCAGCGGTGCCGATGTTGATGCCCTGGAACAGGCTGATATGAAAAAATGCGGGCTGTTCATCGCCTGCTCCGGTCTTGAGGAAGCCAATATCGTTGCCTGCTGGACCGTAAAAAAGATTGTCGACATTGAAACTATCTGTTTCGTCCGCACCATGGAGTTGTACCGGAATCTTTCTTCACCAAAACAGAATCGGTATCAGACTCGCTACGATATTGATACCATCATCTGGCCGGAACAACTGCTTACCCAGGATATCTTTCGTATTATATCCGTACCTGACGCCGTTGATGTGGAATACTTTGCCGAAGGCCGGGCAAAGCTGTTTGAGTACCGGATAAAAGAGGATTCCAAGCTGCGCGACACCAGGGTTATGGATTGCGCCTTTCCAAAGGATGTCCTTATTGTCGGTATCACCCGCGATCATAATCTTTTTATCCCGGACGGCTCAACCGTAATCCAGGTTGATGACAAGGTGATAATCATGGGTACCGGCACCGCACTTGACAATCTGGCCGGGAGCATCTTTCAGACAAGCAACAGCATTAAGACGGCAGTCCTCATCGGCGGCGGCAGCGTTGGCTTCATGCTGGCCCAGAAACTTGAGCAGGCCGGAATAAAGGTGAAGCTCATTGAACACGATAAGGACAGGTGTGTTTTTCTTGCCGATAAACTCAAAAAAAGTCTTATCCTGCATGGAGACGGGACCGACCTGGAATTGCTTGAGGGGGAATACGTCGGCGATGCCGGCGTTATTGTCTGCATCACCAACAATGATGAAAAGAATCTGCTCTGTTCTCTCCTTGTCAAACAACTCGGATCAGATCGGCGAATCATAACCAGAGTCAGTAATGCCCGAACCGCCCAGCTTTTTGAGCGGGTCGGTATTGATGTAGTGGTCTCTCCCAGAAAATCCGCCCTTACCGAGCTGCTCAACCGGGTGCAGGCCCGTGATGTGGATATCCTGGCCCTGGTGGAAGGCGGGCAGGGCGAAGTTCTGCGCCTGACTCTGCCAGACGACTTCCCGGAGACCAGAGTGATTGATTTGAAGTTTGATGTTAAAGCGGTTATCGGTGTGGTTAAACGAGGACGACGCCTTATTATTCCATATGGAGACACCGTTATTCAGGCCGGAGATCAGGTGAAGATCTTCACCATGGCAGAGGATGCCGAGGCCGTCAAAAAACTCTTTACCAGATGAAGATAGCCACTATCTTGAATGCCCTGGGGATCATTCTGGTCGCCTTCGGCATAATAATGCTCTCGCCTATAGCCGTTGCTGTTCTTGAGCAAGAGTATACATCGATCATTCCTTTTATTACCGCTTCGTTAACTTCAGTTACCCTTGGGTTGCTTTTTCAGAAATATGGTGGATTCTCCCGGAATTTTGATGATCTCAAACGTAATGAAGGCCTGCTGATAGTTTCCCTGGCCTGGGTCGTTACCGCAGCAATGGGGGCCATACCCTATCTGTTTTATGGCCTCAGTCCCCTTGATGCCTATTTTGAGTCCATGTCCGGAATTACGACTACCGGCGCAACCATTCTGATCGATTTTTCCCTCTACCCGAAAGTTTTCTTTTTCTGGCGCGGCCTCAGTCAATGGTTGGGTGGTATGGGAATAATTGTTTTATTTGTCGCCCTTCTGCCCCAGTTTGCGGTGGCAGGCCGCCAGATGTTTTTTGCCGAGGCCCCGGGGCCGACCGAGGAAAAGGTAACGCCGCGCATCACCCATACGGCCAAGGCCCTGTGGCTGGTCTACGTGTTCCTGACCGTGCTGGAAGTGATTCTGCTGGTCGGTGCCGGAATGCCTCTTTTTGATGCAGTCTGTAACGCCTTTGCCACCATGGCTGCAGGCGGATTTTCACCCAATCCCCAGTCTATTATGGGATATGAGAATTCAGCTGTGGTCTGGATTATCACCGGATTCATGTTTCTGGCCGGTAGCAACTTTGCTCTTCAGTATCGCCTTTTTATACAGCGAAAGCCTCTTGCCATGGTGAGCAGCGAGGAATTTCGTTTTTACAGTGTGATCGTGGTGTTGTGCTCTGGATGTCTCTGGTTTGCCCTTGCTGCAGGAGGGGTAGGGGAATCACTGACTTCTCTTCGCGACAGCCTGTTTCAGGTTGTTTCAATCCTTACAACTACCGGGTTTTCTTCAGCTGATTTTGCATTGTGGAGCGTTGCTGCACAAACCATTATATTTACGACAATGCTGGTAGGAGGATGCGCTGGGTCAGCAGGTGGTGGGGTTAAGGTGATCCGGGTGCTATTCGGGTTTAAGTACCTTAAACGTGAAATAACCCAGATTGTCCATCCAAGGGCGGTTCTGCCGATCAAAATAGATCGTAAAACCGTGGATGGAGATGTGCAGCGGCAGATCCTTGGCTTCCTTCTCTTCTATTTGATTCTGACAGCCTGTTCCGCCCTGGCGGTAACAATCATAGAGGAAGATGCGGCCATCGGTCTGGTGGGAACTGCCGCAACCATCGGTAATATAGGGCCTGGTTTCGGTGAGATCGGCCCCATGGGCAGCTTTGGCGGGCTGTCCCCTTTGACCAAGGGTATTTTTATTCTCAATATGGTGGTCGGCAGGCTGGAGTTGATCCCGTTTCTCGCCATGCTCCATCCTGATTTCTGGAGCCTGAAGAAAAATTCTTTTTAATTTGTTCCGGAAGGTCTGTTTTTTATCCGTCCTGCATAGTGTTCATAACGCCTGATGAGCAGAGTCCTTTCCTGTGCCGTTAGCGTCCGTTCTATTTCCAGGTATTTTTCTTCGGCCCGGGGATAGTCCTGCCGGCTTGCCAGCTTCAGCCATGCCCCTGCATTTATCCGGTTGTTTTCTAAGGTTTCCTCATCAAGCAGGAGCATGGCCAGTAAATACTGGGCCATGGGCCAGCCCTGAAGCGCGGTCTTTTCATACAGCAAGCTAGCCTGTTTCTTATCCTGTTGAACGCCGTTGCCGAATTCAAATTTTATCCCAAGGTAGAGGCAGGCGGCCGGTAGGTTCTGCTGTGCCGCTTTGGTCAGCCAGTACACGTTTTTTTGTACATCATGGGGCATGGTTCGCCCCTCTCCATACATGAGGGCCAGACTGAACTGGGCTTCAGGATCGCCCTGTTGGGCAAGGCGTGTAATCTCGCTTATCAGGTTCAGGCTGTTCTCACCCCCTTGTGCGTGGACGGGAATAAGGCAAAAAAAGTGGATTGTGAAAATGAGAATTGCTGAATAAACAGCAAGATGTGTTCCATTTTTCGCATGCGAAAAATAGATGTCCTTGGAGAAAATGAAACTATTCCAGGTCGAAAGACGGCTGTAGAGTGCTGTTCTAAAAACCATGTGTTGCAGGCCTGTTCGGCGGGATATCACTTGAGGAGTTTGAATAACTCGTCAAGCTGTTCTCTGTTGTTCAGCAGGAATTTGAGATTTTCGATTGTCTGAGCAATGTCCTGTTCTCTCAGGCGGACCGACAGGGTGACCCCGCTTTTGCCTGTTTTGCCGGCCGGTAGTATATTGAAGTCCTGTCTGCTTGCCTTTTTGCCGAAAATATCTTTTCGCACTTTATCAATGTGTTCGTTGAAGGCTCTTTTTTTTATTCGGCCTTGACCTCCCTTTTGTTGCTGCAGAAGGCGGATAAATGTACCCGCCTTCTGCTTTGCTTCACAGGCCTTTTCCAGGGCGTGCTTTACGGATGTCTTCGCGATGGCTTGGGTCGGTTGCGGGTGAACAGCGGCCAGCAATTTTATGATCTGCAGCAGCTGGGGGCGTGTCGGGGCAAGCGGCTTGATCACCTCCAGGTAGAGGTTGTCACGGTCGACGGGATTTTTGATCGGAGCCAGCACCTCTGCGGCAACAGTGAACTGCAGCCTGTCGTTGAGCACATCGGAAATTATTTCGATGGACTCACCCCGTTCCCTGATTTGGTTGAGCTTTCTGTACTTATGAATGGTGGATTGCGAGACTTTCTTTCCTGGTTTTCCAATACCCAATGTTTCGCCGAACTGTTCGGCAAGGCGGGTGTTGTTGAGGTCCATATCCCTGCTTGCCGATTCAAGAAAGTTGCCGATTTCAATTGGATTTAAATTTCTTCGTTTGGTGTTTTCTGCAAGGGAGATATTAAAAAAGTCTTCGGTGGTAAAGTCCTCTTCATTAAAGGCCTTTGCCTCGACCCATTTCCAGTCCAACCGCCTGATTGCCTGAAACCTGCGAAAGCCGCAGAGGATTTTGTACCTGCCGTCTCTTTTCTGCAGCAGAACAAGGGGGTGGAGCAGACCGTTTCGTTTGATGGATCTGGACAGCTCGTCAATATAGGTTTCGCGGATCATGTCATTATACGGAGTATCTCCGTGGACACGAAAAATATAGCGCATATCCTGACTGCTGACCGTATCAATGGTGCTCATGGCAATTCGTCGGACCAGAGACATGGAGTCGGAAAACTCCAAGAGAACATTCGTCAGTCGTTGAGCCGTCTCTTCGGCCTGTTGCCTGTCGTTTACCAGATGCGGGGCAATGGTCAGTATGATTGAGCGGACTGCAGGGTCATAGAACCCATCCACATAATTTTTTTGTCGAAACAGTTGGTTTAAGCTGTACGATTCCCGGCCGCACAAGTCCGAGGCGGTAGCGGCAATTTCCGTGCTGAACTCTTGATCCTCAGCGGCAACCCGGATTCTTGAGAGCAGGGTGGGGGAAATGGTCGGCCGGTGCGGTCTGTCCTCACGGCCCCGCTCGCCCTGTCCGTATCCGAAAAGCAGATCTGCCTGTTGCTGCGCAGAATCCGTTCTCTGCTGCAGGATGAGAACCAGAGGGAGTAAATTATTTTCACTGATCTCGTCCTTGAACTGCTTGATCCTGGCCAGGAAATCATTGGTTACTTTTTTTCTTTTGCGGACGGCCCGGACATCGGCCATGTCGAGGATAGACTGTTTATACTTTGTATTGATAACGGTGTAGCATTGAAGGTGTGCCGCCAGGCTGCGGCCGAGGATTGCCATGGGAGACGCTTCATCGGTTTTTCGCTCAGGGTGAGCATGGGGGATGATAACCAGAATATTATTTTTTCCCAGCAGGGTGTCTATGATTCGTTCATTGGTCTGGAGCATGGGTGTCTCCCTGACTGTGGATGGAAAAGGTCGGTCTTGGCACACCTGAGGCGGCGGCACTGATAACCGTATCGGCAAAAAGGCCGCCTTTTGAATGGAGTATGTCTTTACCCAGTACCTGTTCCAGAATCGTCTTTGTTTCAAGCTGGTCCATGGGGAGTGCCGGAGTCATTACCAGTTCGGAATTTCCTTCTACCCGGCGGAGTAATCCTCCTGCAATAAGACTTTCGCAAAGCGCATTCAGGTCCGACATTGATTCTGCAGGCAGTGCTCGACTGAGTCGCTCCATGCTGGTGGGCTGTTGTCTGTTAAAGTCATCGTAGACGGTTTGCAGAATATCAAAGGTGAGTTGCAGTCGACGTTGCGGGGTCAGAGCATTGTCGGTTAAAGGGTGATAGCTGTTCCTGTTCTGGACGGCGTAGGCCAGAGCCGCACCAAGGAGGAGGAACATCCAGCCTAGATGGAGCCAGACCAGAAAGAGGGGGATTGTCGCAAAGGAGCCGTAAATGGCATTGTATTTGGATACTCCGATCTGGAGGGTAATATAGAATTGCTGGACAATAAACCAGCAGAGGGCTGAAAACAGGGCTCCGGTAAAGGCAGCATAGGTCTTGACTTTGGCATAGGGAAAGAATTGATACATAAACGTGAGGCTGCCGACGATGAAAAGAAAGGGCAGCCCTTTAAAGAGCATCTTTACCAGCCAGGCCGAGGGAATGACCGTGGTGATATAGCCCATCATCTTTTCGCTCTGCAGAATGGCATCTCCGGCAAAGGCAACGTTGAGCGAGATGGGAAGCAGGATAAGCAGGGCAAGATAGTCCATAATTTTACGGCCGAGAGGGCGGTTTTTTCTGCTGTGCCAGATGGCGTTCATCGTTATCTCAATATTGTTTAACATCAAGAGGACGACAAAGAGCAGGCCGACGATACCAAAGGCGCCAAGGGCCGTAAAATTTGTCCGGTCGACATAGTCAAAGATCATCTCGACCCCATTTCGCAGATGGTCGGTCATTGATACCACAGTCCCTTCCTTCGGGGTCTCGATTGGCGTCTGAATTTTTTGTTCCGCAGGCGGGATGTCGGTACCGGCTTCTTTAACCGGCTGGCCGCCGGAAGGATCAAGCTGGTCAATCAACCGGTAGGCCGCGATTTTAAGCTCATTCTCATTGCCCAGTCCCTTGAGAATCGCCGTGCTCATGGCCAGCATGGGAACCAGTGACAGGATTATGGAATAGGTCAGTGCCGAGGCCCGGAGTGGTATGTCGGTTTTAAAAAATACATGGCCCACAATTAGAAGTATCCGGTTCGCTGTCCGCAGAATTCTCATCGATTTGGGTTCACTGCTGTGTTCGGCAAAGGCCCAGTTCTGAAAACGAGTAAGCATTTTTCTATCCGTTTAGTTTTATCCGGTTGATCCACTTTTCGATGATTTCAAAAACAATTTCACGTTTGATGGGCTTGGTAATGTAGTCGTTCATTCCGGCATCAATGCATATCTCACGATCTCCTTTCATGGCATTGGCGGTCATGGCGACAATGGGAATGTCATTGAAACCGCGATCCCTGAGTTCTTTTGTTGCCTCAAGGCCGTCCATCTCCGGCATCTGGATGTCCATGAGAATAAGATCAAAATTGTCGGGAGCGCTGGTAAACCGTTCAACGGTTTCCCTGCCGTTTCCAGCACTCTCTACTTTGTAACCGGCTTTTGTCAGGATCAGGGTCGCGAGTTTCAGGTTGACGGGATTATCTTCGGCCAGCAGAATCCGCACCGAGCGTTTCATCTCTTCCCGGACGGAATACTGGGTAATAAGTTTTTCTTTTTTTTGCTGAAGATGTCTTTCTTCCGGCGATGCCAGTAGTTTCTCCATGGTCTTGAACAGGATTTCCCGTCGGGCTGGTTTGGTGAGAAAGGCGTCAAAACCGGCCTCTTTGCAGCGATTGGCATTCCGTTCGGTGGAAGAAGTGTAGGCCAGCAGCGGAATAGCGGCGGTGATCCCCGGTTCGTTTTTCAGCATCCCGGCCAGGGCATAGCCGTCGGGTGTGGGCATCTGTATATCCAGGATTGCCAGATCAAACATCGTGTTTTCCTGTGCAGCCTGCTGGACAATTTCTTGCACCAGACTGCTGTCCTGCACCGGTGTGACCTTGAGTCCGGCGGATTCAAGGATGTGTTGCAGGATGCTCAGATTGGTGACGTTGTCGTCAACAATGAGAATCCGTTTGCCGGTCAGGGAAACTTTTTTGAAATTTTTAATTTCCGGTTTGGTTGCCTTTTTCATCCTGGCGGTAAAATGGAAAACAGACCCGTTGCTCCCGTCGCTCTCTGCCCAGACATTTCCGCCCATCAGCCCGGCGATGCGGCGGCAGATGGACAAGCCCAGCCCGGTGCCGCCGTATTCACGGGTTGTCGATCCATCCGCCTGTTTAAAGGCCTCAAAGATGGATTCCAGTTTGTCTTTTGCTATCCCGATTCCGGTATCACGGACGGTTGCGTGCAGGGTAATCCCGTCATCATCCTCATCTTCAACCATGACCGCCAGTTCGAGTTCACCTTTTTTGGTGAATTTTGCCGAGTTGCCCATCAGATTGACCAGTACCTGGCGATAGCGACCGGGATCGCCCATGACCTTGGCCGGCAGGGCGTTATCTATTCGGCACAGAACCTCTATCGGGCGGCCGATAACCTTTGGACGAACCAGATCACAGACATCCTGGGCTGTGATTTCCGGGTCAAAATCAATACATTCGAGGTCCAGTTTTCCTGCTTCAACTTTGGAAAAATCCAGGATATCATTAATGAGCGAGAGCAGGGCATCGGCACTGCGTTTAATAGTGCGGGCAAATTCCACCTGCTCGTCATCAAGACTGGTATCAAGGAGCATGTCCGTAAAGCCGATGATACCGTTCATGGGGGTTCGAATTTCATGGCTCATGGCGGCAAGAAACTCACTTTTGGCAACATTGGCCGACTCGGCCGTTTTTTTGGCAGATCGAAGTTCGGCGGTCTGCTGCTCAATCTCCGCCTGCAGCGTTTTTGAATAGTTGAACTGCTGTTCCTGTATTTTCAGATAGTTCTGTTCATTCTCAGCCATAATGTCCTGGAATTTTTTTTCCAGGACACTTGCCTTGCGGTCAAACTGTTTTTTTTGAATTCGCAGCCGATTGGCTGTTTTTTTTATCTCCTTGCCGGCAAAGAAGAGACGGACTGCAAGGTCAAGGACGCGTCGAGTCGGGTGGCCGGGATGGAGATCGATGGTCAACAGCGAGAGTTCAGGGTCGGGTAAAGAAATCAGAAAACAGGTGTATCCTTGAAGGGTAAAGGATGTTTCAACAGTCTCTGCCCCCTGCTGTTGATGCTGTCGTATCCGTTGCATTACCTGTTCGGCCTGCAGGGGGAAGTCACGCGAGGCCTGGTGATTTTCCTGCCGGTCGCAGACAAAAAACAGGAGTCCTTCGGTCTCCTGTTTCAGGTGAACAAGCAGGGCCGTCAGCTCTTTGCTCGTGTCGACAAGGTCGGAAAAGAGTGCTTTGGATGCCATAATCTACCTCAGTTCCCGTAAAGGTTGCGAATCCGTTCTATTTCTTCGGGAAGATCTTCTGCCAGGACCTGATATTCATCCACGTTCTCCTGGATATGTCGGGTCAGAGCTTCGGGCAGTAAAACCGGAATGTCGTCTTTGATGGTAAAGTCCAGCTGGCTGAGAATATATTCACTCATTTGCAGGATTCCGGTGAGTGATTCCGGAGCAATATCCTGGTTTACGGTGTGATGATCCCGGATGGCCTCACTTAAACTTTCCGACATCTGCCACTCTCCAGCCAGCAGATAGCCTATTTCACAGTGATCGGTTCCAATATATTCCTGTTCAAGTTCAACAATGGACGGTCCATCCGGTTGAAGTTGACTGTAAACCTCTAGAAATTTTTTTTCAGCCCCCTGCCATTCGACAATCAGCCCAATGTCATGGAGTATGCCTGCCAGATAGGCATCATCGCCATTGATGGAGAAAATACGTTCAGCAATCATCTTGCTGCAAATGCCGGTGGCTGCACAATGGATCCATAAACGGTCGTGAGAAAAAGCCGCATTGTGCTTCTTTGAACGGAACATTCCTTTCAGGGCATCGGTAACGGCAATATTGTGCAGGTTTTTCATGCCAAGCAGGGCAATGGCCCTGGAAACGGAGTCAACCTTGTGAACCAGACCGTAATAGGAGCTGTTGACCAGTGTAAGCAAACGTCCTACCAGGGCCGGATCCAGGCTGATAATTTCCTCAAAGTCGCGTAAGGTCGAGTCTTCATCGTTGATAAGCTGGGCCAGCCGGGTGACGATATGGGGCAGTGTGTTGCCCCGTTTGTATTTTTTAATCAGTCGTTTGGCTGTGGTGGGCATGGGGGGTCTCCATTTTTGGATGAACGCTCACGGACTCGGGAAATCTTTAAAAATTTCAATCAGAGGTTACTTCCCGTTTACTGATGGCTTCAGCCTTGACCCGGTCAAGGAGCTCGCTAAGGACGGGTTTGATATGTTCACGCAGATCCCCGGCTACGAGAATGAAGAGCAGGTCGTCTCCGGGTTGAAAACGACCGGAGCGGGTCTCGATAAGGATTTCATAGATGCCCGGTTTTTTCTTGTACTCCAGGCGGAGTTGTTCAACCAGATCTTCATCCACCGTGGTTTCCAGGGCCGTGACCCTGCGGTGGTCTTTGCGTGACCAGTTGCGGACCGTACCGTTATGAATAAGGATCATGCCGACGTTGTCGGTAAAATCCGGTCGTTTTTTCAACTCTGCTATGGTTTTTGAGATGTCCATGTTCTTCCTGTGTGCAATGTGTCAGGCCGGATATGTCAACCACACCTTCAGCCGGGAACAGCGCTTCCGATATCCGAGATCTGAGCTTTTTTTAAGGTTTTCGTTTTGCCTTATCCTTTAATATGGGAATTCTCTTTGATCTCTTTACTGTCTTTCCTTTGGGCAGTACAAGTTTCTGGCCAATGCGGATCATTGCCTTGTGGTTCAGGTTGTTTGCCCGGATAAGCTCACGGGTGGAGACCCCGAATCTTCGGCCGATGGAGCCGATGGTATCCCTTTTTCGTACAGTATACACGTGATCTCGGATCTGTCGGGAGTGATAAAATCGTGTACCCATTTTTCCCGCCCGCTGCCGGATGAGTTTTGTTGCCGGCAGTCGCAGAAGATAGCCCTTGGGGATGTATTTTTTTCCGTTTAAAACCGGATCACGCAGAGCCGGATTGAAGCGGGAAAAATCTTTGTGGGAAAGCTTGAAGTAGCGGCGGATTTTTTCGGCATCAACATAGCCTTCCATGCGTATGCTCACTGTTGCCGCCGGACGATCACGAATAATGGAACGGTCTTTTTCCAGCTTTCGGGCGACCCGAAGAGCGGCTACAAATTCCGAGTAAAAATTCCGGGAGGCAAATTTAAAGATCTTGGTTTTATGGTTTTTAAAAATATTTTCATATGTTTTTTGAGCGTGCAGAGCCCTGACCATTCCGGCCCGCCCGTAATTGTAGGCGGTCAGGGCCAGGGGCCAGCTTCCCAGTTGCCGGTAATTTTTTTTCAGCAGTTTGGCTGCGGCCTGACTGGAGAGAAAGGGGTCACGGCGCTCATCAAGAATACTGTTAATGGTCATGAAATCTCTGCCTGTTCCCCGGGTGAACTGCCAGAGACCGACGGCTCCGGCCTTACTGTGCGCTTTTGGATTGAAGGAGGACTCAACATGGGGGAGGTAGGCCAGCTCGATTGGCATGTTATGGGCCAGGAAGATGGCCTGCAGGTCGGGCATGTATGCGCCAGAGCGGATAACCCCTTGAAGAAAACGGTCTTTCTGGCCGATTTGCAGCCTGATATTGTCCCTGGCCTTCAAGTAGCTGGTATGTTTTGCCGGAGGAAAAAGGGCGGCAACGCGTTTTTCTTCACGTGTCCGTGGTTTCCGTCCCCGCCCGAGATCATTTAAAATTTCTTTATATCGATGCCGGGCGAGTTTGATCAGGTTTTTATTGATGCGAGCGGCTCCGGGAGTATTCCAGGCAACAAGATCGATTACTCCATAGATAATGGCAAGATTATCCTTGTCGTGCAGGACGCCTTGGCGGCTACTATACCTGCCGTATACGTCCTGCCAGAACTGAACGTTGGCCTCAATGACCGGATATGACGGAAATTGGCCTGTTTTTTTTGCCCATCCTTCGGTGGCCGTCAAAAGCAGGCCCATGCAGAGAAAGAGGGTGAAGAGTTTCCCAGACAGCGCTATATTTTTTTTATGCCCGGTCAACGTGCACGGCCGTCCGGTTCGCTGGTTCGGCCGGGATGACGATGAGTCTGGTGGGATAAGGCCCTGGGCGGGGAAAAAAAATGTAAAAGCTGTTTGTTTTTTTTCTGTATTTCTAATATTCAACATACCAGTATCTTATCATATTGTAGACAATTAGGAGAAGGAAGTTTTCCATTTCTTTCCGGAAATTTTTTAGAGCCGTTTATGTACACACCTATTATCGGAACTCTTGGCTATATCCTTTCACCTGATCGTAATCAGGTTCTGCTGGTGCACCGTAATGCCAGATCGGATGATCAGCACCTCGGGAAATATAACGGGCTTGGCGGAAAGATGCATGCAGATGAAGATGTTGTAACCTGTATGAGGCGGGAAATTTTTGAAGAATCAAGCCTTGTCGATCTGGAAATGTCCCTGCGCGGAGTCATTAACTGGACTGGTTTTGGAAAGGAAGGTGAGGACTGGCTTGGATTTATCTTTCTGGTTACCCATTTTTCCGGGAGCCCGGTTTCGCACAATGAGGAAGGTCTGCTTGACTGGCATTTGGTTGAGGCCCTGGGCGCCCTGCCCATGTGGGAGGGCGATCGTCATTTTTTGCCCCTGGTCTTTGACAATGACCCAAGGGTGTTTCACGGTCACATGCCCTATAGAGATGGACGTCCGGTTAGCTGGACCTATTCCAGGGTATAAGCCCATGCGCAAGGTGCAAAATTATTCAATTGCGGGCAAAAGACTTGCACTTGAAGTCCAAGCTCTGTATAATAAATGTTGAATTTAGTTTTCTTTGATTTCAACTGGTTACCGCCTTGGGTGGTAACTGTTCAGTAGGGAGGACGTGATGGAAAGTAATGCCGAATTGGCTCGATTAGAAGAGTTTGTCGACAAGCTACTCACTAAATATCGTGAGCTCAAAGACGAGTATCATACCCTGCAGGCAACATTGCAGGAGCGGGACAATGAGTGTTCCGAACTCAAGGAGAATATCGCTGATTTGTCCAGTGAGCGCAGTGTTGTCGGTGAGCGGGTCGCCGGACTGATCGGGCGAATTGAACAGTGGGAAAACGAACAGGACATCCCGTCGGATGAGGATCAGGGTGGTCAGGGCTCTTTGTTTGAAGCGGAATCGGAAGCCAATTGATGAGACAACTGTAATTGTCCGCCATGGAAGACCGTCTTGTCCGTTTTGCCCTTTTTGGCCAGGAGTTTACGTTTTACAGTGATGCTCCGGAAGACGACGTCCGGGAGGTTGTCGAAGTTTTACGGAGCGAACTTGAAGGCACCGACGGCGAATACGTCAGTACCGTTCCTTCAAGCAAGTTGCTGGTTCTCGGCTGCCTGCGTATAGCCGCCAGGTATGTCAAGGTCAACAGGGAGTTTAATGCGTATCGTAATCGTCAGGGACAGTCTATCGACGACCTTATCGACAAGATGTCTGATATTGACTGACTCTTGGAGGTTGCAGAAAAAACCGAGTTTTGGTGAACTTCACGGGCTTTTATAAAATATCATTTTGTTTCGATTGGACTTCTGTTATACTTAATTCAGGAAAGAGGATGCCCTGCAGGCCCCTTGGTATTGCAGGAGATTTTTTCTTACTATAAAATGCAGGCGTCGGTCCGGGACCACCTAGGATTGACGGTAAAATTTTTTGAGTTCCCTGCGCTGTTGGTGATTAATGAAGTATTGAGCCAACTCTCATGATTAGGGCAGCCAAAGTGTTGAAGAATGGAAATCTTCATTG
>VAPL010398255.1_pt1 | contig 13648 bp, 15 predicted proteins | sample 3395061 | NCBI WGS metagenome assembly VAPL01 (sample SAMN08290444, study PRJNA428436) | hydrothermal vent metagenome | isolation source: Deep-sea hydrothermal vent chimney 2 | place: Pacific Ocean: Juan De Fuca Ridge | depth 2182 m m | reverse complement strand
GGGTGGTAAAATATTATGAATGACAACAGGGATTTTATGCCTTTCCCAATATTTCTCTCAGTATCAATTGATTAGGCTCTTAACCTGACGGCTATGGCCTCATCGGCAGGCGAGTATTTCAGGATCTATTTGCGATGAGTATTTTATTTTTTTGATACGGCTATGGTAGCCATCAAAATTCTCGTCTAATTCTACTTTTCGAAGTTTATATAAGCAAACCTTCAAGCCAGTTAAAAGATTAAAGGGAACTTCATGAAGTAGAACTAATCATTAACCCAATTTATGCAGGTTATTTTGTAAATTTGAATATGGAAATTCAACGGATAAATAATGAAATACTTCTTCGGCTTCCAGCCAATGTAGATATGCTTGGACTTCAGCGCATGATCGACTATTTGAAATTCAAAGAAGCAACCGCTGAAAGTGATGCCAGTCAAGATAAAATCGACATCTTGGCCCAAGAATCAAAAGCCAATTGGTGGAAAGAAAACAAAAACCGCTTCATCAAATGGAGTTAGTAGTGGCTGCCAGTATCAGGTCATTATTGGATTTCGGCTTATGAGCTGACTATGGACGTGAAAAAAAGACACCCCATTTATTGTCACAGCACTAAGTATCGGAAGTGTTGTTCGGACGGGCGACAAGAAACTTATTAGTGGCCTGAGAAAGAAAAAATTCCACGATATCTATTCAACATCAGAGCTATTTGAATTAAGAAAATAACAAAAATTATAAGTATATCAGCAAATCTGGCACAAGAAGCTTTAATAAAGCCAGTATGCTGCCATATACGCATCACACATTATATGGAATTAAATCAAATCAATAAAATAGTTGTCTCATGCTCTCCGGGGCTCAATATTGCCTTGGCACGAGAGCTCGAAGGGCTGGGTTTTGAGATTGTAAAATCTGACCCAAAGGCCGTCATCACATCAGGAGATTTCAATGATGTGATGAAGCTAAACTACAAATTGCGCTGCGCCAATCGGGTGTTGTGGCACATCGCTTCTTTTCGGGCCTTGCATCCCAATCATCTGTATAAAAATGCCATCAAAATCGCGTGGGAAGAAATTCTTCATGTCGATGGTTTTTTTAGCATCGATTCCTTTATCAAGAACAAATTTATCAGAGACACGCGGTTTGGCAACCTCAAACTCAAAGATGCCATTGCCGATCGTTTCATGGAAAAAATGGGCAAACGGCCCGATACAGGATCGAGCAAAGATCAGGCAGTGATATTTATGTTTTGGATGAATGACGATGTAGAACTTTATATCGACACCACGGGGCAGTCAATTGCCAAGCATGGCTATCGCAAACATCCTGGAGCGGCGCCAATGATGGAAAATTTGGCCTCGGCCATTGTTCAGGAAAGCCGGTGGGACAAGCAGAGCAATTTCATCAATCCGATGTGCGGAAGTGGTACTCTTTCCATCGAAGCTGCATTGGCGGCAGTAGGTGATTTTCCTGGGAAATTCAGGGTTAATTATGGTTTTCAGCACCTGAAGTTTTATGAGGCACCTGAATGGGAAAAAATAAAAACTGAAATAGAAAGTAACAAAGAGGTCAATGAACTTTCCTTTAAAATTATTGCAAGTGATATCAGCCGAAAAGCCATTGATATTGCCCAAGAAAATGCCAAGGCGGCAGGAGTGGATCATTTGATAGATTTTCAGGTTTGCCCTTTTGAAGATACTGAAATTCCCGAAGGGGAAGGAGTAGTGGTTTTTAATCCTGAATATGGAGAGCGCATGGGAGAAGAGGAGGCCTTGGAGTCAACCTATAAGGAGTTGGGAGATTTTTTCAAACAAAAGTGTACCGGTTATTTTGGCTATATCTTTACCGGAAACATGGAATTGGCCAAAAAAGTAGGCTTACGCACCAAAAGACGTCTCCCATTTTTTAATGGTAAAATAGAATGTCGATTGCTGGAGTATGAGCTGTATTGAGTGCAGTTGATTTCATGGATTTCCAGAAATGCCTTGATGGGGTATTGATTATGTTCTATTAATATTTCACCTTTGTCTTAAAGATATTCTATAAGTGAAAAATGGAATTGCATCAAAAAACAGATCAGCTAAGCACAATAGAAAAATGGTTTGAAGCCAACTGCACCAAGGTGATCGTCGCCTTTTCTGGCGGTGTCGATTCGTGTCTTGTGGTCTATCTAGCAAGAAAGTTTCTTGGCAAAGACAATGTAATTGCTGTTATCGCTGATTCGCCAAGTTTAAAGCGTAAAGACCTGGAAATAGGCAAATCCTTTTGCAAAGCATTTGATATTCAACTTCAGGTTGTCTATACCAAAGAATTGAAAGACGCCAATTATGCCTCAAATCCCATAGACAGATGTTATTTCTGCAAGTTCACCTTGTATGATGAGTTAAAGCTAATAGCCAAAAAGTACCCTGAAACAACAATCCTCAATGGACAGAATTTTGACGACTTGGGAGACTACCGGCCGGGGATCAAAGCCGCCAACGAATTCAAGGTATTAAAACCCTTGGCAGATTGCGATTTCAGTAAAAGTGATATTCGAGCTATGGCATTTAATTTTAAATTGCCGGTTTGGGACAAGCCTGCCAGCCCATGTTTGAGCAGCAGGATACCCTATGGACAGGAAGTAACGCTGGGGAAATTAAGACAAATTGAAGAGGCCGAAAATATGTTGAACGCACTGGGATTTGAAGAAGTAAGGGTAAGGCATTTTGGAGATGTGGCAAAAGTAGAAGTGCCAACAAATCAATTAGAAAAATTGAAATCACTTGGCGAAATAATCAAAAATAAAATAAAGAGTATAGGATTTGAAAATTGTGAGATTGACGATGAAGGGTTGGTTTCAGGAAAATTAAACAAGGCAATAGTGTGAGTAAAAATTTCAGAATAGACTACCAGCGTGAAGATCGCATCGGGTTTCAAGAAGTGGTTTTCGGTGCTTCCAAAACCGTAGAACAGCTAGATGCGATAATTGATGATTATCAAAAAAACAAGAAAAGTACCCTAATCACCAGGGTCCAGGAAGAAAAGGCAAATATACTTTGTGAGAAGTTTAAACCGAGTTTTTACGATCCGATCTCCGGTATATTGCTGATAGGTGATTTCCCTAAAGAAGTTCGAGAAAATGAAGTGGCGATTTTGTCTGGCGGCACTTCCGATCAGTTTTTGGTAGATGAAATTTATTATACCCTGTTATTTGTCGGAAGAAAAGCTGCACGATATCAAGATATAGGCGTTGCTGGAGTACACCGGTTGCTGGATAATATTGAAGAGTTGAAAAAATTTAAGGTGCTTATCGTGGTTGCAGGCTTTGAAGGTGCCTTGCCAACTGTAGTTGGTGGGTTGTTGCCTCAACCGATCATTGCCGTTCCGGCCAGCGTTGGATATGGAGTTGGAGAAGGAGGGAAAGTAGCACTTTATTCCATGCTTTCCAGCTGTGCCAATGGGATCACGGTGGTAAATATTGACAATGGATATGGAGCTGCAATGGCAGCGTTTCGGATTTTAAAAAGTTAAAGTTGGAAGACGGAAGACCGAAGAAGGAAGCCGGACAAACATACAAGACAGTGTAAAATTCTCCCGACTCCCGACTTCTGACTACCATTTTCCCTCCATCCAAAGAAAGTAGAATTATTCAAACAATTGACAAATGAATGTATTGAAAATAGAAGCATTTTCTGGTCTTAGTGGAGATATGTTTCTTGGTGCATTGGCTGAGTTGACCAATGCCTACGATGAGTTGTTGCTTCTACCAGCAAAGCTGGGACTCGACAATGTGATGGTAAAAATTACCGAAGTAGAAAAAGCAGGTATTGCTTGCCGACACATAAAGATCTTGGATAAAAACGAATATAAAGATCATGCGCATAGTCATTCTCACAACCACGATCATTCTCATCATCGGCACTTAAAGGATATAGAAAAGATCATTGATGGTGGAGAATTAACGGACAACGCAAAATCAATTGCCAAAAATATATTTTTTTTACTCGGAACAGCAGAAGCAAAAGTACATGGAGTTGATATCAATAAAATTCATTTTCATGAGGTAGGTGCCATCGATTCTATCCTGGATATTGTGGGTACATCCTATCTTCTGGATAAATTGGATATTGAACAAACCGTTTCAACACAGATTTGCACAGGTCATGGCATGGTGATGATGGATCATGGTCGAATGCCAATTCCTGCTCCTGCCACCAAAGAGCTGTTGTTGGGTGTGCCAACTTATGCAGGCAAAGAAAAAGGCGAAATGACAACGCCAACTGGCGCAGCAATATTGAAATTCCTCCATCCCTCGTTCACTATTCCTGCACTTATAGAAAATAAAATAGGGCATGGCCCAGGCGAAAAAGACTTTTTACATCCCAATGTATTGAGGCTGTCGCTTTGCGAAATTACTGCCAACAACCAAGAGGAGATTTTCATGGTAGAAACCAATATCGACGATATGTCGTCGGAGTTGTTGGGCAATGATTTTCAGGATAACTTGATGAAATCCGGCGCCATAGATTTTTATTATACCCAAATTATCATGAAAAAGGGTCGTCCCGGAGTGCTTATTTCCACATTTGTCTCTACTGAAAATCTACAGGAAGTCAAAAATTATTTACTGGAAAATACCACTACTATTGGCGTAAGAAGCTATCCGGTTTCGAGGCAGGCCCTGAAGCGAACTTCTAAAACTATTCAAACATCGTTGGGAGAAGTGGAGATTAAAGAAGTGAGTTTGCCATCAGGAAAGAAGCGCACTACTTTAGAATATGAATCTTGCAAGAAAATAGCACAACAACAAAACCGACCAATTTCAGAAATATTTTCCATCCTCAATAAGGAGATTTAGGGGCTTTGGTCCAATTTATTAATGGACAAAATTTTGCTGCCATCAGCTCAAATTCCTTGTTAAATCTTCTTCTTTCTCTTTTCAAATTACAGTAATTTTAACAAAAAAGTATAAAGTACAGCACGCTCAAAATAGGAAGTTATAATGCAAATTGCGGACATATTGAACAGGCTTGAGTTAGTAATATTGCCCAATTAACTATTTAGAAAAAATGCCTAAAATAATTTTCATTATACTATGTTTCTTTTCCTTGAACATTTATGCACAAGAAAATATAGTTATTGATATAGAAATTAAAGGGCTTAAAAAGACAAAAGTTTCCTTCGTTCAGAAATTGATCAAATTGAAGACAGGACAATTGCTGGACAGCACACTTATCGAAGATGACATTAAAAGATTGTCTTATCTGACTTCCATCGCCCAAGCAGAATATCAAATAGAAAAAAACGCTGACGGCAACTATAAAGTAACTTATATTTCAGATGAGAACTTTACATTAATCCCACAACTAAATATATGGACGGTAGATCAGATACTCTCCTACAGCATCGGATTGTATGAGCACAATTTGTTTGGAAAAAACATATCTCTTGGAGGGTTCTATCAGTATAATGGATACAACTCTTATGGTGCAAATTTTAGAGCACCTTATTTATTTTCTAAAAGACTAGGATTGTCTATCAACTACCGAAATTGGACCAGTGAAGAGCCCTTGTATTTCGATGATTTTATTGCCAACTACCAATACAATAATGAGTCCTACGAGGTGATTGCGATGTACGAATTGAATTTTAAGAACAGCATAAATTTGGGAGTAAATATTTTTACGGAAGAATACAACTATCTTCATGGTGCCCCCCTGGATCGGAAGATAAAATTCCTTTGGCGGTTAGGGAAGATAAATCAATGGTAAAGTTTGTTTATAAATACAATAATGTAAAGTATCACTACTACCTTTTGTCAGGCTTTAAAAACGATTTTTATTTTCAAACCATTGTAACAGAAAATGATTTTCAGAATAAATTTTTTATTGGATGGAACGATTTCTTTTTTTATAAACGCTTTGGCTTAAAGGGCAATTTTGCCACACGAGTAAGGGTTGGATTATCGACCAATAACGATAGCCCTTTTGCTCCTTTTGCCTTGGACAACAACGTGAACATCAGGGGAGTGGGCAATACGATCGATAGAGGAACAGGTAGCATTGTTTGGAATGTAGAATACCGACAAACAATAATTGAAAAAAACTGGTTTGTGCTGCAATTAAATATTTTTACCGATGCAGGAGCATGGAGAAACCCTGGAGGAAGCCTAGAAGATTTCACTAAAATAGAAAATATGCAAATCTACGCCGGAGGAGGGCTTCGTTTCATTCATAAGAAAATATTTGGTGCTATTTTTAGAATTGATTATGGCAATAGTGTCATTAACTTCAATTCCGGTGGATTGGTCATTGGTGTTGGCCAATATTTTTAAGATGGATATTCCTTTTGTCCAGTCTTTTACAAGATAAAACAATTGGATCGCAAGACTAAAGATTGGAAAAACAACCTTGCAAAACTTAATAAGAAGAAATAAAAGCAATATCTTTACTTTCGCAATAATAAATTAAAGAGATAGTATCATGAAAGAGGAAAATTCAAATAACAGGAGATCATTCTTAAAGCAAACTGCAGCCATATCAGGTGGATTATTAATCAATCCTTTGACAATTAACCAAAGTGCATTTGCCGCTGGGTCTGATGTAATCAAGATAGGTTTGGTGGGTTGTGGAGGAAGAGGAACTGGTGCAGCTGCTCAAGCCTTACAGGCCGGATCAAATATCAAATTGGTAGCTATGGCAGATGTCTTTGAAGATCAAATTACCCAGAGCTTCAAACATTTGAAAAACATGGATGAGATTAAAGATCAAATCGATGTTTCGGATGATATGAAATTTACGGGTTTTGAAGGATACAAGCATGTCATTGCACATTCAGATGTAGTGTTGCTGGCTACTCCTCCTGGTTTTAGACCAGAACATTTTGAAGAAGCAGTCAATAAAGACAAGCACGTTTTTATGGAAAAGCCACTAGCATCTGATGCCCCTGGTCTGCGAAAGATTTTGGCATCTGGCGAATTGGCCACCAAGAAAAACCTGAAAGTTGTCGTGGGACTTCAAAACAGGTACGATCAGAGAATTATAGAAATGGTAAAAAGAATTCATGATGGGGAGATTGGTGATGTCGTTTCGAGCACTTGTTACTTTATGAGAGGGCAATACGATGTTGTTCCGAGAACAAAAGTAAAAACGGAATTAGAGTTTCAGGTCAAAAATTATCACTACTTCAACTGGCTTTGGGCAGGGGGACCGGCCGGTCTCAATATTCACCATACCGATATTATGCACTGGATAAAAGGAGCATACCCAATAAAAGCCCAGGGAATGGGAGGTAGAGCTGCAGTCAAAGGACCAGATACCGGAGATGTATTTGATCATTTTTATATAGAATATACTTATGAAGATGGCTCAATAATCAATGGTCAGGTAAGGGCTGTCAGCAATGCTTTTAGAAAAAGTACGGCAGTTTTTCAGGGAACGAAAGGAACTGCCGACATGAGATTGGGGCTCAAAGATTTATCAGGAAATAAATTATGGAGATATAGAAACAAAGAAAATCCAAATCCTTATCAAATTGAACACGACAAATTATTTGAAGCCATCGAAAAAGACATACCGTTAAACAATACAGAATATGGAGCAAAGAGCACCATGGCAGCAATTATGGGTCGAATGGCGGCTCATTCAGGCAAAGAAGTTACCTGGGACGATGCGATAAATTCTGAAATAATACTTGCACCGGCAAATCTCAGGGCTGATTCTACACCACCAATTGTACCAGATGAGAATGGAATTTACCCATTTCCAATACCTGGTGTATCGGATGTGATTTGATCTAAAATTAATATTTAATGAAATGTAAAAACCTCACAAATAGATAAGTCTATTTGTGAGGTTTTTTTATTGATCCGTATTGATATAGCATAATGGTATTTCTTCATTAATAATTTGTTAAGGATTTGGCAAAATCGAAGATCAGCATTAGGATTAATGAATATAAATTTCAATTTTATGCTTCGAAATATTATTAAATACGAACATCCGGAAATATTGCTTGTTTTACCAAGACCTTAAAGTCATAAAAAAAACCTAATCTAAAATTATGTATTTCAATTTTATTGATTTAGGGATTATTGCCCTCTACATCGCCCTGGTATTTCTCTCTGGTATTCTAATGAAAAAGTATGTTTCCGGAATAGGAGACTATCTTGTGGCAGACAGGACTATGGGTTTTAACCTGGGCCTGATTTCCATGATGTGCACAGAAATCGGCATGATTACGTACGTTTATTATGCAGAATTAGGATATAAAGCTGGATTATCCAGCCTGATTGTGGCTGTTCCTCCAATGCTCGTTTATTTTTTTCTGGGTAAAACAGGCTTTATAATTAAGCCTCTCCTCGAAATGAAAATCATGACTATTCCCGAATTTTTTTCAAGAAGATTCAGCAAGGGTGTCAGACTGTATGTGGGAGTACTGATGGCCATTGGTGGGATATTGAATTTCGGAGTATTCCCTGGAGTAGAAGCAAAATTTATCAATACAGTGAGTGGTATTCCCGAGGAATATGTATTGGTGACAATGGTTTTGCTTTTGACACTGGTATTGGTTTATACGCTTTTGGGAGGTATGGTTTCAGTGATTATCACAAATTATATCCAATATATATTGCTGAGTTTCGGAATGGTATTTCTAACTATTTATGGTGTTTATGTTGTGGGTTGGGACAATATTTTGACCGCCGTAGAAACAAAATTTGGAGAGGAGGGAATAAATCCGTTTTTCCCAACAATGTTTGAGGAGTTTGGTATTGGGTTTATAGTATGGCAAATTCTGATGTGGACAGCGATTCTTGTCTCCTGGCAAGCAATTGCGCTAAGGTTGTTTTCCTCCAAAGATTCTAAAACTGGAATGAAAATTTATAAGTGGTCTGGGTTGATGTTTTTGTTTAGAGGAATCTTGCCCATCTTCTGGGGTATTTTAGCACTTGCTTATTTTACCGAACCTGTTGATGGTTTGGATGCTTTGCCGTTATTGATACGAGAAATTGTGCCACCTGGAATTTTGGGACTTATCTTTGCCGGACTACTTGCAGCTTCCATGTCAACTTATGCAAGTTATTTACTTTCATGGAGTTCTGTGGTATCGCAGGATATCATTGGTGTGATAGCAAAATTTATCACTAATAAAGAAATGAGCTCTGAAAAACAACTCTTAGTAAGTCGCATTACTGTAACGGTAGTGATGATATTTATCATTTGGTGGTCGCTATTCCATCAGCTTGAGGGATATTTATACTTTTATTTACAGATGACTGGGATGCTGTTTTTGCCGGGCGCATTGGTGAGCATTGGATTTGGAGTTTATTGGAAAAAAGCCAGTAATTTTGGAGCATACCTTGCCTTTACATTTGGCGGCATACCTCCAATAATTTATTTGATTTTGCCTGAAGAAGCAAAAAATGAATGGGCCTCAATCATTGGATGGGGAGGGTTTTTATTGGCTTTGATAGGAATGTTACTGGGTTCTCTTATTCAAAACACCTTTGGCGGGTCAAAAAGTGAAGCCGCCAAACAATTATAATTGATTCGATAATTTATAAATAAAATAAATCATGTGGATATTATTTTGGACCATCGTTATTATATTTTCTTTATTAGGATTTACAATCATGTCTGTAAAAATCCTGTATAAGGGTTATGATGAACTCAAAGACATGTTTCGCATTCTAAAAGAGAAAAAGGAACAGGGTTAACCGGATAAATAGTTATTTGTCTTCCAATAAATCTGTTGAATTTGTTTTGGGGAAGAGATATTCTAATTCCGGATTTCTTTTTTCTTTTGTTTTCTTATCCTTTTTTACAAACATCAAATACACTTTCCCTTTTTCATTTGTGATCATTAGATTTTCTTCATCAAGAAAAGCAATTGCCTCTGATTGACCAGACTCGGAAAATTGTTTGCAATGAAAAGGTATGAGAATTAAATTGTCTTCACTATCATAACTCACATTATAAAGCAATACTTTTCCGTATGATAGTAATGTTGCCATTTGACCATCAGGGCTTACATCAGCACCTGTAATTTGCAATGGCAATTGGAGTGTATCAATAATTACCGCTTCATATCTACCAGACTGATCGGGCAATTTATAGACCTTGACATTTTTATTGCCTTTGTTTTTCGAGAATAAATAAAGATTTCCTTTGGCCCAAAGCATGGCTTCGCAATCATAATTTTTATTCCTGCTTTTCTTTGGAGGAAATTCAATCTGATCTGGATAATTGAAGTATATTGTCTCTAATTCATTTGAGATTAAGTTGTATTTCAAAATGGATAAGTCTGTTCGGTCGTGGTCATTATTTCCAAAATCACCAATATATAAATTGTCATTATCGTCTTGAGCAAGATCTTCCCAGTCAGTATTTTTCACTTCTTGGGGAAATTCTATAGTCCCATTGACGGGAATATTTTTTTCAAACGGGTATTTGACTCCCCATAGAATTGGAGGATTTCCAGAATCGGGATGTGTAAAAAATAATTCATCCTTCACAGCCAAGCCAGATGATTCTTTTACCTCATCTGGAAGTTACCCTATTTTTTTGATCTCATATTTATAATCTTTGCATTCGCTACAATTCATTTTATCAAAAGGACAAGCAACCAATATGCTCTTTGCAGCAAAGAACAGTGCAGTAAAAAAATTCATCATAAAATTATTTGAAATTTATTTTTTTGGATATAATGACCATAATCACTCCAAAAATGACAAGGGCAGCTCCAATCAACCCATAAATGGTTATCACCTCAGGATCAATCCACTCAATTTCCATATTACCCAACACCCACATAGCAAATAATGTGATAATAGGATTGAGGGTGATAATTACACTTATCTTATTGGCTTCTGTGTATTTAAAAGCTTCAGCCAGGCATCCATAAGCAACAATAGTATTTAAGCCAAGAAATATGAGCAATAGCCATAGGCCCAGAGATAAATCCTTAAATAGTGAAAAATCAACAAACGGGAAAAGTATTAAAATTGGCAAACCGTAAATGATTAAATTTAATTGTTGGGCATGATATTTCTGAACTAACTTTTTCTGTAATGCGGCATAACCCGTCCATGCCAACCCTCCCAAAATCAACCAATAAACTCCGGTTTTAAATATATCTTCACTTCCCAGTAAGTTTTTTAATTGGTCTCTATAAAAAAATGCCAATCCTATTCCCGCAACAATAAAACCCAGCATTTGTCTTGCGGAAAGTTTTTCTTTATAAACCACCACGCCAACAACAGCAAGTGATATGGACCCCATTTGAATAAATATTTGCGCACTGCCCGGAGAAGTAAGATTGATGCCGTTGGCAAAACCCATATAATTAATTGTCAGGCAAACTGCAGCAATAATGAGAAGTAGTGGAGGCTTTTTAATGATAGCAAGTTTTTTTCTGTCTCTGGCAAGAAAGTAGGCGAACAGCAATGCAAAAGCTATGCAAAACCTAAACCACACCACAATGAGAGGTGCAAGTTCGTTTAGCGAAACCTTCATAAAAATGGCCAAAAACCCCCAGAATATTGCTGTCGTTGAGGCATATAGAATGCCATAGATTCTTTTTGTGGGATCGAATTGTGTAGCCAATTTGTTTTAACTTTTTTATTGCGAATCGCAAATGATAAATCTCCATGCAAATGTATCACAAAAGAAAATGAATTTTACGCTAAAGGCTTTTTTCGATAAATGGTGATGCTGATAAATAAAAATTTCAATTCTTAAAATGTTGTGAAAGATGTGCAAACAATAGTCCCTTAGAAAAAGATCTGATTTGAAAAATACGCAAAGCGTAATGTCTTTTAACAATTCCTTTATCTGTCAAAATATATTGCATTTTGATGTTTCTCTGTTTTGCTGTCAAAATCTGACATTTTTCTTTGTCAAAAGATATTGCTGTAAAAGCCATCGAAAACTCATCGAAATACAGATAGTGAAAATGCAATCAGACAAATCATCGATTGCTAAATAGGCCCTAATTCGAATTAAAAGCATTCTAACAGTACAGATCTGAAATCCGATTGCAAATTTGTACTGTTTTTTGTATAATGGTATCGAGGCAATTGAAAGAATTTTTTTTCAGAATTGTCTTTAGAGACTCTTCCATTGATAATTCTGAGTTTATTTTTCTCTGCTTGGGCCTCTGGGCTTCGGGCAAAATTTATAATCTTTCATTAAATTTGCTGTGAAATCATAAATTCATATATATAATTATTAGAATGAGTACCTTGGCCCTTATAAAATTTTGAATTAGAGATGAGTGATCTACAAAAACTAGATGCGATTGATAAAAAAATATTAGAGATATTGCAATCGAGAGCAAAAATTACCAATGCCAAACTCTCTGAAGAAATAGGCTTGTCGCCAGCGCCAACCCTTGAGCGGGTCAAAAAAATGGAGCAAATTGGTATCATCTCGAGCTATCATGCCAAACTAAATATTGAAAAGGTTGGCATAGGCGTAACAACCTTTGCTATTGCCACATTAAATGGCCATAAACTTAAGCACATTGAAAACTTTGTGAAAGCAATTAATAAAGTTCCTGAGGTAATCGAATGTCATCACATAACCGGCGCAGGAGATTTTATGCTAAAAGTGGTAGCAAAAGATATTCCTGCCTATCAAAAATTGATGTTAGAAAAAATATCGGATATTGAAGAAGTTGACAATATGCAATCCATGGTAGTTCTTTCTACTTTTAAAGACAGCAAAGTTATTCCTTTGAATTAATCAATTTAATTATGGCAATGACAAAGAATACAATATTAAATAAGCAGCAAATTCAACACAAAATAAGCAGGATTGCTTATGAGATTTATGAGCACAATTATCTCGAAAAGAAAATCTATGTTGCCGGAATTCCCAGTGGATATAAGTTAGCCAAATTGTTGGTCAAGGAGTTGAAGAGCATCAGCCCTTTCGAAATTTCTCTGCTGAAAATTGATTTTGATAAGAACAAACTGTCCTCAGAATCTATCAAAGTTGACTGCAACCCGAAGGATTTAAAAGGTAATGTATTGATACTTGTGGATGATGTACTGCATACAGGGAAAACTTTTTTGCATAGCCTAAGGCCATTTTTAGAAGTAGATGTAAAAAAAATTGAAACAGTAGTACTTATAAAAAGAAGCCATAAACTATTCCCGATATCTTCTGATTATACTGGTTACGAATTATCAACTACGCTTGATGATCATATTGAAGTTGTATTAGACGCTGGTAAATTTGGGGTTTATCTATATTAGTATAATGTTGTCTACAAGCTGTAAAACGATCAATGTTAATTGAAAATAGTACCTTTGTAAAAAATAATAAACATAGAAATTCTTGAATGTAGAACACAACATATCACGCTTAAAACAACTTTTATCAATGTACAGACTTCCTATGAAGGATTTTCTTACAATGATAAGCAAGGAACTTAAAACACCAATTACTCGTGAAGATATATTTTCGAATGAAATTAAAGTTTCTTATTTAAAACGAATTGACAAGGTTTTTGAAAAAGGGCTCCATTATTATTTAGACCCAAAGGCACCTGAAACTTCTAAAGAAGCAAGTATATTCTTTAGAAAGCAAAACTTTGCAACTGATGACCTCAATATTGGAGCTATTAAAATTGTAAATCAGTTTGAAGAATTAAAATTATCACTATC
>VAPL010626019.1_pt1 | contig 13650 bp, 10 predicted proteins | sample 3395061 | NCBI WGS metagenome assembly VAPL01 (sample SAMN08290444, study PRJNA428436) | hydrothermal vent metagenome | isolation source: Deep-sea hydrothermal vent chimney 2 | place: Pacific Ocean: Juan De Fuca Ridge | depth 2182 m m | reverse complement strand
CTCGATAGTCATATCACCAGATTTAGTCCCAAGATATTCTCTTATGCAATTTTCCTGATAACCTGTTATTATTACAAGTCGCTTAAATCCCTGCTGTTTCAGCCCAAAAATAAGTCGCTCAAGAATAGACCTATTATTTACTAATGTTAGACATTTAGGTGAATTTTTAGTTAATGGAAACAGGCGACTACCCGTACCAGCTGCAAGAAGTAATGCAGTCGTTATACGATCACTTTCATGATAATCTCTTAAATTAATATTCATTTTAAAAACGCTAAAAAGGTTTGAAGTGTATATTGATACACTTATTATTAAGGTAGGAGTAAATACTCTTTTTATCTTTAAATTTGGAGAGTTATTGTATAGTCGAATTAGACCGCCAACGATTATGAAGGTGCATATTTCATAATATATATCCTTTTGCAAATGTACACAAAATTAGAGTGAAATAACGTTATTTATCGTAATGATTTTAATCTACTGGCATCCGATGAATTTCCTTTCTCCTGCTGACCTGTCTGCCCCCAATCGTCATCACATGCCCCATCGTCCTCATTTCAAATGAGGATGCATGAGAAAGGCATTTTATAATGCTGAATAATTGCCCGTCAATTATAAAGGTTTGTTTTTCTATCCAATTCATGATAAAGTTTTGTAAAGCAAGTATTTTTGCATTCTTTCATTTTAGCATTGACATTTTAGCATTCTATCATTATGATGTATGACCTTATTGTAATAGGAGGGGGAGCAGCCGGGTATTTTGGTGCTATTCAATATGCAGAAAAAGTGCCTAAAGCCAATATTCTTATCCTCGAAAGATCAAGCGACGTGCTGAGGAAAGTGAAGATATCGGGAGGTGGAAGATGCAATGTGACGCATGCCTGCTTTGATCCGGCAGAAATGATTTCTAATTACCCAAGAGGCAATAAAGAACTGCTGGGTCCTTTTCATAAATTTCTATGTGGCGACATGATGAGCTGGCTTTCGGAGCATGGTGTAGAAACAAAAATAGAGGATGACGGTAGAACATTTCCCACAAGTAATTCTTCCGAATCCATCATCGATTGCTTTACTAATCTATGCCATCAATATCAGGTTATAACCAATAAAAGCTGCGCTGTGTTAAGTTTGCGTCAAAAAAATGACCACTGGGAAATTAAGACCTTTTACGAAAATTATGCAGCAATTAGTATTTTAATTGCCACCGGAAGCAGCCCGGCTGCATGGGAGATATTAAAAAGTTTAGGACATAAAATTGTCTCTCCTGTTCCATCATTATTCACTTTCAATATAAAAAGTTCACTTATAAAGGATTTGCCAGGGGTTTCTGTACCGCGTGCCGCGGTGAAGATCAAAGGACAAAAATTCAATTCAGAAGGGCCCTTGCTCATTACACACTGGGGTTTGAGTGGTCCTGCGATTTTAAAACTTTCGGCCTGGGCGGCAAGGGTACTTAATGAGTCAAACTATCAATTTGAAATAGAAGTCAATTGGTTGGCTAAAGAGAGAGAGGCTGTAATTCAGGAAATCCAATATATAAGAAAAAGCCAGGGTAAAAGAGCGATTTTAAAACTACCGTTATTCAACATTCCAAAGCGGCTATGGCAAAAAATGATAAATGAATTACACCTTGCCAAAACAAACTTTGCTGACTTGAAATCCTTTCAAATTGATGCATTGGCAAACATAACTTGCCGGTGCGAGTTTAAGGTTGTTGGCAAGAGCACATTTAAAGATGAGTTTGTTACCTGCGGTGGAGTCGATACCAGAGAGATCAACTTTAAAACGATGGAAAGCAAACTTCATCGAAACTTGTATTTTGCTGGGGAAGTGATCAATATCGATGCCGTGACGGGAGGCTTTAACTTTCAGGCCGCCTGGACTACAGCCTATATTGCTGCCGGATCTATTGCGTAAGACCTTAAGACAGCATAATATTTTCGTAACTCTCCCATGAATATGCTACGCACAGAGAATAACTTTGTTTCCGAAAGCACAAAAAGTAATTTTTTTTGTGTACAACAAGTTTTCTGAAGCATTGGATTTAGCCTCAATAATTCATGAATAAAGTATTGACTATCAGTCGATATTGACAAAATTCAAGAAAAATAATTTTTCAGAAGTAATTTCATAGCATTGATGTCAATGCCCTTCCTTCCGGACAGGCGTGATTTCTAATTCATTACTCTTATCAATAATTATCTCCTGCATTATGCAGATTAGAAACAGAGTACTTTTTTTATTTTTCTTGTTGGTCTGGCTCTTCCAGATAAGATATTAGAATGAATAAACTGTTATTTTAATGAAAACCTTATTAACATTGGCAGTAAGAATTGTCATTATTCCCCGCCTTTTGGTCAGGTTACTAACCACAGTTTCTATGAAAAATATGTAATTTTGATGGGAGAAATATCTCTAACCCTTCGGTGAAGATGTGTTAAAATTATGAATCACAAATGCAATTTATATTTGAGTAGAGCTAAATTTTAAGTTGGCCTCTAATTGAATAGTAGAAGATAAATATTAATTTGTCGAGAAAATTAGAATTACAGAAAATTGAGTATCACACACATACATGAGGATGTGCTTTTACTGAAAGGGTTAAAGCATGGAAGTGAAGAAGCATTTCAGGCCTTATTCAATAAGTATGCGTCAAGATTATATTTTATCGCAATGCGGTATTTAAATGATAAAGAGGAAAGCGAGGAAATTGTCCAGGAGGTCTTTTATAAAGTATGGGTCAATCATAAAACCATAGAACCTGAATTACCTTTTATTCCTTTTTTAGTTCGAATTGCAAAAAATATGATATTCAATCAATCAAAACATAAAATTGTTCAGGATGCTTATTTTAATCATTTAAGTAGTTCATTCGTTGACAGAAATAAACAAACTGAAGAACATATTTTATTCAATGAAGTCAAAAAAATTATCGATCAATATATCGAATCATTTCCTCCAAAAAGAAAGGAGACTTTTATTTTAAGTCGGCAACAAGGACTTTCCAACAATGAAATCGCAGAGAAGTTAAATGTTTCTGTAAGAACAGTTGAGAATCATATTAATCAAGCGTTGAAAGCGCTTAAAATTTATTTGAAAGCCTACGGATATATGAACATAGTCCTGATCCTTTCAATATTTTTTTATTAAGAAAATTAATTCTTTTTTAGGTTCTACCACGAACCAGCCGGCAGGCTGTTTTAATGGAGTTAAATGAAAAATTGATTTCATTTAGGTAAAAAGGGAAATGTCATCCTGAAATAAATTCAGGATGACCATCATATTATTAAATTAATCTACAATTTGTTTGTGACCTACAGTTTCCACCAAACCTCTATTAGCTTATTTTATTTACTTCCATGTAAATATTTTTTTCATTTAGAGTAGGTACTGCAAGCTACTTAGTTGTTTATAATATCAAACGACAAACAAGTGAATAAACAAACGTTAATAAATTTAATCCAGGACAGATGTTCAGATGATGAAAAGTCGGAAGTCCTGAAGTGGATGGTTTCCAAAAATTTCGAAAAAGATTTAGAGCAGTTTATTCATGATGACCTATCTACAGGACTAGCTTCTGATCAATATTTAGAAAAAACTGATCTAAACCATTTGGCTGAAGATATTATACTAAAAGTTAAGGATATCAAATCTCCAAATATAAATTCCATTTCTGTTCGTGATGAAATCGAACTTTACGAAAAGCAAAAAAATAAGCAGTCCTGGATTTATACCATGTCCAAAATAGCCGCCGCTTTTTTATTGATCGCATCTTTTGTATTCATTGCAAATTATTTTTCATCCAATCAAAATGAAACGAATCAAATCGTAAAAACAATTTCAAAAGAAAACTTAAGGGGACGCAAATCAACTATTTTTTTGAAGGATGGATCTATAGTTTATCTGAACTCAGAAAGCAAAATCAAATTTCCTGAGGTATTTAATGACTCCATCAGATTGGTTCATCTGGAAGGCGAGGCATATTTTGATATTGCCAGGAATGAGCATAAACCCTTCATTGTGCAGACTGGTGACCTCCAAATAAAAGTTTTAGGTACTTCATTCAACATAAAGGCATTTCAAGAACTAGACGACATCAAAGTTTCTTTGAATTCAGGCTTAGTCGAAATATCCAATTTTATCACTCAATCCAAAGAACAACATGGACAAAAAATAAATCTGAAAGCTGGTGAAAGTGTATCGTATTTAAAAATTCAAAATCGTTTTGCCGATGTTTCAAATTTTGATCACAACCTTGATCTTAGCTGGAAAGACGGTCAGCTTGTTTTTAAGGATGCCGACGTGAGTACAGTAATTAGTAAGTTGGAAAGATGGTATGGCGTTGACATTTCAGTTCAAAATAAACCAAACTTCAAATGGGAATATACCGGAAATTTTGAAAATCAAACACTACATAATGTTTTAGAATTACTTAGTTTCTCACAAAACTTTGATTTCGAACTCAATCAAAATCTAGTAAATATAAAATTTAAATCAAACTAAAATAATAGATATGAAAAGACCGGAAACTTAAATAGTCAAAAAAAAAAAGAAACTCTCCATACTCAATTTGGCCGTTAGAGCACGGAGAGTAATTAAATTATGTATAATAATTAATCACTTAAAATTATGAAATTTAGACATTTATTAAAAGAATTAATGAAATATTCACTAATAGGAATTTTCCTGCAATGTATGTTTCTAAGCCTTCTTGTAGCTTCAAATTCTGAAGCACAAAAATATCAAAGTGTAAAAGAGATTTATATTTCGGTACAGCTCGAAGATGCTTCTCTTCAGGAGACATTTAATTGGATCAATAATAATACTGAACTAAACTTGAATTACGACAACATCCATATCAAAGATTTAGATACTAAAATTAATTATAAAAAGTCCAATGCTTCGATAGAAAAATTGCTTCTTCATATTTCAAAAAAAGCCAAATTGAAATTTAAGCAGGTTAATAATAATATCAGTGTTGACTTTATTGATGAAAGCAAAAATGAATCTAAAATCGAAGTCATCATTCAAGGCATTACCATCACCGGCAATGTAACCTCATCAGAGGACAGTGAAGGTCTTCCAGGAGTGAACGTTGTTGTAAAAGGTACGTCGGTCGGTACAGTTACTGATGTCGAAGGCAATTACAAACTTGAAGTACCTGATGAAAATACAATATTGGTAATTAGTTCAGTTGGTTACGTTCAGGAAGAAATTGTTGTTGGTAACCAGTCGGTTATAAATATGTCTATGGTACCAGATATAACTGCTTTAGAAGAGATAGTTGTTGTTGGTTATGGAACACAGAAAAAAGTAAATCTAACCGGTGCTGTAGATGTTATTTCAGGCGATGTAGTTGCAAACAGGCCAGCTGCAAATGTATCGTTACTTTTACAGGGAGCTTCTCCAAACCTGAATATTTCATTGAGTAGAAATGGAGGAGAGCCGGGGGCTGATCAGAATTGGCAAATCAGGGGAGCAGGATCACTTGCAGGTAATTCTAAACCTCTTATTTTAGTTGATGGAGTAGAAATGGATCCCAATTTATTAGATCCTGAATCTATTGAAAGTGTTTCTATTTTAAAAGATGCATCTGCTTCAGCAGTTTATGGCTCACGTGCTGCCTTTGGAGTTGTTTTGATAACAACAAAACAAGGAAAGAAAAACCAGCCTCTTCAAGTACAATATTCCAACAATATATCCATCACTCAACCTATATATGTCCCTTCTATGGTAGATTCATATACCATGGCTATAGCATTTAATCAGGCAAGGTCAAATGCTGGATTAGGGCCTAAATTTCCCGATGAGCAGGTTGATAGAATCAAAGGTTATATTGATGGAACATATCCTAATGAATATGATTATGACAACCCACCTAATAGTATATGGAGAGGAAGGCATATGGGAAATGCAAACAATGATTGGCTTCGAAAATTTTACAAGCCTTCTGTAATTTATCAAAAACATAATGTCAATTTAAGTGGCGGTACTGAGAAATCACAATATTATTTTAATGCCGGATATTTTGACCAACCTGCTTCATATAGCTGGGGTGGTGGCGGATTCAAAAGGTATAATATTGTAACAAATTTTACATCAGACGTTACCGATTGGCTCAGTTTTAATTTCGGTATGAAATATGCGAGGAGTGAAACGGATAATCCTATAGGAGGAGTAGGCCGAGACAGGACGTGGTTATGGGGATCGATATTAAATACTTGGCCTACTGCACCAGAGTTCAACGAAGATGGCTCCTATGCTAACCCTGCTCAGATGGCTATGATGACTGGAGGAAGGGTTATAGAAGAAAACCATGATTTATGGACGAACATTGGGTTTGAATTAGAGCCTGTAAAAGGTTGGAAAACAAACGTTAAATACAGGTATAATAACAGATGGGGTTCCGAAGATCAAAACCCGATACCGGTTATAGTGACAGTGCCTAGCGGTAATGATGGAAACATTGGCTCGCGAGACTCCGGATTTAGAACAACTTTAAATCAAGGCCAATATTCACTTTTTAGTGCTTATTCATCGTATGAAAAAGAGGCAGGCAAGCACTTTTTTAAAGCCCTTGTTGGTTATGAGCAAGAGGAGAATTTAAATAGAGATTTAACAGGTTTCAGACAGGATTTAATAACGACAAACATCCCTTCTATAAGCACAGCAGTGGGCAGCAATATTACACTTGATGATAATATGAGTCATTGGGCTACACAGGGAGTATTTGGTCGGTTAAATTATAATTATGCTGGAAAATATTTAGTAGAAGTTAGTGCGCGTAATGATGGTTCATCCAGATTTAAAGAAGGATCAAGATGGGGATTTTTTCCATCGGTTTCTGCCGGATATAACATAGCGCAAGAAAATTTCTGGTCTTCCATTGAACCTATTGTCAATACGCTAAAAATCAGAGGTTCATACGGCTCATTAGGTAACCAAAGGTTCAGTGATGATTTAGACAACCTGAATTCTTTATATGTTTCCTTGCCAACAATACCTATTGCTTTTCGCGAAACGAAAAATGCGTTTGAGCAAGGGTATCTTGTAGATAATGGGATACCTTTATATGCAGAGGCTGCAAATCTAGTTACCAGCAATTTAACATGGGAAACAATAACTACTTTAAATATAGGTATTGATGCAACATTTCTGAAAAACCGTTTAGGGTTGACTGCTGACTGGTACGACAGGGTAACTTCCGATATGCTTGGACCTGCTGAGATTCTCCCATCTGTTTTGGGTGCTGATATTCCAGAGAGTAATAATGCTAAATTATCGACAAAAGGTATTGAAGTATCATTATCATGGAAGGACAGAATTTCATCCGACCTTTCTTATAATGCAAGAGTTAGTTTTGGAGATAACCAGACTACCATCTTAGAATACAAAAATGAAGATGGCTTTGTCGACGACTGGTACGTAGGTAAAAAAATGGGAGAAATATGGGGACTCACAACTGATGGAATAATACAGACACAAGAAGAAGCTGATGCCATGGCAGATCAATCTCTGTATTTTCCTACCTGGGGACCTGGCGATATAAAATATAAAGATCTTAATGGTGATGGTGTAATTGATGAGGGAAATCGAACACTGGACGACCGTGGTGATTTAACTGTGATAGGAAACGCTACCGTTCGATTTAACTATAATTTTTCACTAGGGGTTCAATGGAAAAATTTTGATTTCAATATGTTCTGGCAAGGAATTGGTAGACGTAACCTGATGCCAGATGAATCTTCAGAGTTATATTATGGATTAATTGAACATCCGAATAGTTCAATATTACTTAAAGATGGACCTGGATTAGACTACTGGAGGCCTGCTGATGAAACGAATATATTAGGTCCTAATACTGATTCGTTTTTGCCGAAGCCCTATTTTACCACAGAAACGTGGAAAAATCGTCAGTATCAAACCAGGTATCTTATGAATGCAGCTTATTTGCGATTGAAGAATCTTCAGATAGGTTATACAATTCCTAAAAGTATTTCTCAAAAGATATTTATTCAAAATGCAAGAATTTATTTTTCAGGAGAAAATCTCTTAACAATTACGGGAATGGCAAAACTATTCGAACCTGAAACACTTACATCTTTGGATCCTAATAGGCCTTGGGATTTGGGTCAGATATATCCAATTTCGCGAGCGTTTTCATTTGGTCTGAACGTTACATTTTAACAAGGATTTAAAAATTAGTAATTATGAAAAAAATAAAAATAATTATTTGTTCAATTGCATTGATTGTAATATCTAATGCATGTCAGGATGATTTTTTGGATAGAGTTCCTTTGGATGAGGTAACAGAAGCTGCCTTTTTCAAAACGCCAAATGATTTAAAACTTTATATGAACCAGTATTACAGCAGGAAGGTTTTTTCCTTATTAGATAGAAATAAACGAAGTGATTTAGACGCTGACACGAACATGCAGGAGGATTTCATTAATACTCGATTCGTAGGTTCACGGACAGTTGCTAATGATGATCGTAATTTTCAGTACAAATCAATAAGGAGCGTAAATTATTTCTTTGACAGGTACAAAGGAGTTGATGCCGATTTCGAAGAGTATAAACAGTTTTTAGGAGAGGCACATTTCTTTAGGGCTAGATTTTATTTTGGACAAATGAGAACTTTTGGAGATATTCCTTGGTTTACAACGGCTCTTGAGACAGATTCACCTGAACTGTTTGACCCCAGAACTCCACGTAATATTGTAGCTGATAATATTATTGCAGATTTAGATAGTGCTGCTCTATATTTAACAGAGGATAGAAACGATGGAGCTTCACGAATTAATAAATGGGTTGCCCTCTTACTTCAATCTCGAGTAGCACTTTATGAAGGAGCATGGGAAAAGTATCATGCTGATGGCCCGTTCGCTGTTAGTGGAGCAGATCCTGATAAATACTTCAATAAGGTCGTTGAAGCTACTACAGAAATCATGGCGGGGTCAGGCGCTGACATCTATTCAACTGGTTCCCCATCAACGGATTATACCGATTTTTTCGGAATGCAGGATTATTCATCTATAAGTGAAGTATTGTTTTGGACTAAAATGTCTGCTGAATTCAACATTTTTGCTGGAGGTAAGCTTGATCGTTTATCAACCCCAGATGGTTATGGAACGACGAAGTCATTGGCTGATTCATACTTATGCAATGATGGTCTGCCAACAGCACTAAGCCCTCTTTACCAAGGAAACAATTCGATAATAGATGAAAGTACGAATCGTGACCCCAGATTTTATCAAACTATTTTTACCCCCGATGTTTCGTGGAGAATTAATGAAGATGCTGATACTATTTTTTGGAAAAAATATTATGAGGAAACATTGTTTAATAATTTGACAAATTCTCCTCCAACAGGTTATCATCGGCGTAAGGATTACAATGCTCATGATGAGTTTCAAAGCGAAAATTTTGAACTAACTCCATCTATTCAATATAGGTATGCAGAGGTTTTGCTAAATTTTGCTGAAGCCAAAGCAGAGTTGGGTACTATCAGTCAGGCAGATATTGATATGTCTATCAAGAAACTCAGAGACAGGGTAGGTATGCCAAATTTAATTATTGGCAGTATTGCAACTGATCCAAATTGGACTTTTCCTACTTTATCGCCATTAATAAATGAAATCAGGCGTGAGCGGAAAATTGAACTTGCTCTCGAAGGTTTACGTTGGGATGATATTGCCAGGTGGGCTGCTGCCGATGAACTGATTGTTGGTAAGAGACCTTTAGGAGCATTTGCTGCTCAGTATGCTATTGCACCTCTTTATCCAGTCGATGATGATGGATTTCTAGACCCATTTCAGAATGCAATACCAGGTGGTTATGGTTTTGTGCTTGGTCGGGATTATCTAACTCCTGTATCGTTAAGACAAATTGAAATAAATCCTAATCTGACTCAGAATCCGGGTTGGTAGGTAGTAGTATTTTTTTACATGAGCCACTCCGTTATATGAGTGGCTCATGTATTTTTAAGGTAAAATGTTTCTCTTCAGTTATTTCTCTCCAAAGCATATCTTTTAAAATTGAGGTTTTTAAACTAATCAATAGTTTAATCCGCTTATAAATAATGCGAGTTGAAGTGGATGAAAGGTTGAGGAAAGTTACACTCACAAGTTTCAAAAGGTATACGGTAAACCACCCTATCCACAATGCCATCAAAGCTCAACGTTTCCCTTTGTTTCCGGTTTGTCCTCCAGAAGGTTTTCTGGAACGTATCCTTAAATTGATATTTTTCTTCGTTAGACCGTCACTGGAAGGTGGCTTGCTACTGTTATGACTGTCCGTTTTTAGTTGGGATTTTAAAGAAGCTATTTCCTCTTTAAGCTCTGCAACTAAAATAACTAAAGCAATTAAATTAGCTCGCATGAATGGTATATCTGTCTTCTGTTCCAAAAATCATGCGCCTTTGGAATCTTAATATCAGCAATATTATTCATGTTTCTCATTAGCTGAGTAGGAACAATTTTTTTACTGTTCAAGTGAAAAAAAAGAAGAAGGTTGTAAAATTTTATATTGTTTTTTTTACAACAATACTGTGATAGATGGTGTGCAATAAATCAATGCATTGCATATTGAGCATGAATAATAGGGGTTAGTACTGAAAAAAATATCAAAGCTGATTAATTTCTTGCCACATAATAAACGGATATTACTGATACGGTACTCCCATCAATTATAAAATGAGATGTCAATAAATAAGATTATAAAAAAAATTAGCATCGTAATAACTGTGATTTTACTGGCTATTGTCCTATTCTTTTTCTGGGCATCATCAGAAAATTATACTAAACAGTATTATAGTAAACTGATAAAAAAGGACTACCCGGTTTCGATGAATAAAGATTCTGTTTATAGCATCATTACCTACAACATTGGGTATTTGAGTGGTATGACAAACAACCTGCCTGTCCCTAAACCCAAGGGGCTTTTTGAAAAAAACCTAAGTACAGTTTACCAAGAGTTTGGCAAGGTTGACGCCGACATGATCTGTTTCCAAGAAATTGACTATCATTCAAAAAGATCTTATTATGTCAATCAGCAAGAAGTGCTTCAAAACCCAGGGTACAACTACGTTTATCAAGCTGTCAATTGGGATAAGAAGTATGTGCCGTTTCCTTACTTTCCTTTATCGGTACAATTTGGTGAAATTCTTTCCGGTCAATCTATATTAAGCAAATACCCTATTCAGGATCCAGAGCGCATTGTACTGAATCGCGTTAAGAACAATCCATTTTACTACGATGCTTTTTATTTAGATAGATTGGCTCAAGTTTGCAAGTTTGCAATTGACGGAAAAATTGTGGTGATTGTCAATGTTCATTTAGAGGCCTTTGATGAGGAAACCAGAACCAATCATGCCAATACAGTAGCAGACCTCTACAATAAGTACAAAGATGATTATCCTGTGCTGCTGGTCGGCGATTTCAACAGCGATGTGGCGTTTGAAAATGCAGCCATTAAAACTATTTTTCGTTTAGAAGGCATAAAATCAGCTGTAGATCTAAATCAAAAAACATTCCCGTCAGCATCTCCAACACACCGAATAGACTATATTTTTTATAATGAAGGTTTTATTGAATTGGTAAGTGCTAAAATTCTGACCTCCGTGGGCGAAGCTTCAGATCATTTGCCGTTGATGATGAAATTTAGCTTGAAGTGATGGCTAAGCGTCTTCAAATAACAATTTTACATTTATATGTAAAATTCCAGCCTTTAGCATGTGTCTCCATGAGCCAGGGTAGAAGTAGGTTGGTTTATCCGCATGTAGCGATGGGTTCTTTTTTTAAAATAATAATTTTATTAGATTGATGAAAAATACTATAGAGGCAAATTCAATAACAAAAAGCGCTACTTTACAGACAATTTTCAATAGCTAATTTCCGTTAAGCACCCATTAATTTGCAAAGAAAAAATATCATCATTATCCTTTTAATCTCACTATGGTCAATATTGCAATTCATTGCAAGTGAGCATTTCGATATGAGAATTTCTATTGATTCAGACTTATATATTTCTGGTGCCAATGATATGATAAATGGAGAATTTCCAACAGGAAGAGAAATCCTATATTTTTCCTACATGTTCATACTGGCTATACTTTCCCTTCTGAATGTAGGGTATGAAAATGTTATCTACATACACTTCTTAACAGCAATAATTGCTATATATAGCACATATCAATTAGCAATTAGATTAACCAATGATAATATCACAGCAGTTTTTGCACCACTTCTTTATATACTTTGGATCAAATTTCAGCAATGGAACTTGATATTATACACCGATGCCATTTTCTCTCATATGGTCATCATTTCTATCTATGCTTTGGTGAGATTCAGAAATATCAAAGAGCTGGTATTTGTAATACTATTGATTTTATTCACCAGCTTTTTAAGGCCAACAGGCTTGGGACTATTATTTGCTGTACTGATTTATTTTGTGAATAAACTTATACGAAATAAGAAATTTAAGTTATACCCAAAACTGATAACACTGGCTCTTTTAACATCATTTTTTGCTTGGCTACTTAATTCAGTTTTAAATAATTTCATAGCCTCATTTATTGAGAGCTATAAAATAGCGGAAATTATTTATCCAAAGATAAATTTAATTGTCGCTGTACCAGAAATTTTATACATACCAGATATAGATCATCAACCCCTCACCAGACTTTTTTTTATTTATCATCAAAAACCCAATCTACTTTATCAAGATTTCAACCGTTAAAGGACTTCTTTTCTTAGGACATATAAAACCATATTATTCTATTGTGCACAATTTTATAATTGCTGGATTCCTTTATCCTGTTTACATTTTAGCAATAAAAGGATATTTATCTATGAAGAAAGGCAGCCTCAAATTGTTGATGTCATCGTTTTTTGTTTTTCAATTGCTTACTATTTGTCTGACATCTGAAAATTGGGATGGTAGATTTCTTTTGCCAATTCTTCCGTTGATATTTATTTTTTCTTCAATTGGACTATCCAGGTATTTCAATAAAAACTCTGTAGTAAAAACTAATAATCCTTAGGCTAAAAGTGTTACATACAAGTCTAACTTGAATTGTGCTTAGTCTATGGTCTTGATTGTATGTTTGGGACACTTCTTTAAAATTTTGATTTATTATAAACGAAGCCTTTATTGACTTTGTAGAGGCAGAAATTCTGACTGCATTGAGCAATGTATTATTTGAGAATTGTAATAGTTAACACCCCTTTGGATATTGTGATAAATACTGCCTGAGATATTTATTTTGTGTTTGATTTATCATCTATATATTGGCAGTTGAAATAAACCGATGTCGATTAGTTTTTATAAAAATGGAACTATAATTAACTGATTAAATTAACAATTATTAACCCGACGATCATTGAATATGATACATTTAATTTTCGCAGAATTAAATCCCCCCTCCACGCTGTCGCTGAAACTTTAGCCTGAGTTCATCTGCGCACCCAATTATTTTTCCCATTATATTTTCATTTGAGCCTCAAAAATTATAGCATAAATCCATTACATTTTGAGTATTTTTACAAACATGGAAGACAATGCGTGGATTTGGATACTGCGGTTTTTTGGTCGGTTGCACACTTTAGTTATACATTTTCCTATAGGATTATTGGTGATTGCAGTCTT
>VAPL010136843.1_pt1 | contig 13651 bp, 10 predicted proteins | sample 3395061 | NCBI WGS metagenome assembly VAPL01 (sample SAMN08290444, study PRJNA428436) | hydrothermal vent metagenome | isolation source: Deep-sea hydrothermal vent chimney 2 | place: Pacific Ocean: Juan De Fuca Ridge | depth 2182 m m | reverse complement strand
TTCTTTAGCAATTTTTTCTTTTTCAGCTCTTATTTTGGCGGCCCTTTCTTTAGCAATTTTTGCTTTTTGTTGTTTGCGTAATTTTTCAGTTGCTAGAGCACGTTTGAGCTGTCTTTGTTTTAATATTTCATTTTTCTCCTTGTTAAAACTGTTTTTTCTAAGTTTAATTCGTTGTATAGCTTTTTTAGCTTTTGAATGCCCAGCGGCATTCGCTTTTTGAAACATTTCGAGTGCTTTATCATTATCTTGTTTAACGCCTTCGCCACGTTCATACATTTCACCCAATTTCATCATTGCAGAAACTTTGCCAATTTTTACCATTTTTTGCTGAAAATTAAAAAGACTTTTCATCGTATCCACTTCTGCAAATATAGCGGGAGAAATGAATATACAAAATAGGAGAAGGAGCGGTAGACGGTTAAACATATTCTTTACCAGAAAATTATTGAATTAAATCGCGTAAGCTATAATATTTAGGGAAGAATCAATACAACTTTAACAGACTTGTTGAGATATTTACCGTCAATATAACCTATAGCACCTTTAGTGTTGGCAACCCACTTTATTACTTCGCGAGTAGTCGCTAAAGTTTTTGGTGGCTTTCCTTTACCTGTATATTTTAATTTTGACCAATATCGGTTTAAAACAGCATCCGTTTTTTTCACTACTACTTTGTGAAACTTCTTATATGCCATTGAGCTTTTAGGCAAATTAACGACTCTTATTTTTTCACCATTAGAGTAACGTTTTAGTTTCCCTAGATAAATTTTAGCCAGTTTGCTTTTAGATAACCCAATTTCATCAATTCCAGTATGGGTTATCACGGCAACAGCTGCATGTATAGATTGAGAAAATATAACAAGAGATGACGCTAAAAGAATTTTAGCAATTTGAAGATAAAATAATTTCATTATTTACATCCTTAAAATATTAGATCAAATTTAACAGTCGCTACCGTGCCAGATTCAACTGGCGAATCAAAAAGTCCGTAACCGGAGGTAGTGGTATTAAATCCAGCAAGAAGGTTTTTTTCTGGTGTGATGCTTATAATTTCGACTTTAAGCGCAGAGGTATCTGTAATTTCTGTACGAAGACCTAGTGCTACAGAGCTTTGAAGCTGTGCATATGGACTATCGTCTTTACCTTTAGCTAAATCTGCATATGTCACATAGGGTAGAAATTTTCCGATACGGTAACCAAGTGTAACGTAATAAGCATTTTGATCCGGGAATGCACCCGCTAGTGTTGGATCGGTATCACGTTGAATATACTCACTGTAAATAACAACATTTTCCCAATCAAGATTAAATCCCACACCTAAAAACGTTCCTGGCTTTTCTGTAATATTGAATACAGCTGCATTTACATCAGTGCTGAAATAGCCGATACGAAAGCTACCTACATCGCCTGTAAGTGATATGTTTATTCCGTTTGAATTTACAGTTTCAAAGTTAATTGACTGGCCTTTTAAACTTGGATCTCCTAGCCCAAAGTATGGCGCGCCTGCAGCTGCATCAGTTGTTGATGGGATATATTGAGTGCTATTGTTTCCAGAACCAACATAAAGCTCGGTGAGTAAAGTAAGGTTGCCAATGCCTGATTGGTAAACCAGGTTTAAACCACTCAAGGCTTTAATTGGATTTGTACTATAGACCTCCAAAGGTGGGCGAACCCATGGGTAGGCATACCCTACATCCTGGTAGTCCGACACCATATAAAAAGAAGCTTTATATTTACCCATACGTAAACTAAGGTCTTCGTTAAATTTATAAGTCGCATAAGCCCACTCTGCAGCAACATTATAGTCACTTGAGCTACCACCATCTGCCTGAAGAACGAGCGTTATATCAATAACGTCTGAAACAGCCGATGAAAATTGCAAACCAATTAAGCTGTCTTCTGAGTCAAATTTAAGATTTTTATTTGCTAAACCACCAGCAAATATGACCTGGTTACCAGATGCATCCAAAGCATCAGCTTTTGTGGCGGCAAATGAAGCATATCCACTGATTTCAACATCAATGGCTTGTGCAGCTGGCACAAAAAGAAATACTAGCCCCACAAAAAGAATTTCGATGCGAATTTTCATTATTTATCCCCATGATTAGTAAGCGTATATTGGTATGAAGTGGGATATTTTAGCAAAACAGCAGAATCTTATATGTGCTTAAAGTTACATGCAGGTTAATTATGTGTATTTTTTGTACACAAAAATTTGTTGCATAAATGCAATCTAGCCTGAGAATAATAACCAATTATGTAATCTATGATCTCATGCTTAGCCTATGCAAAAGAAGCAGGCTCTCAGGGTCAAATCCTGAGGAAGTCCCATGAAATCAGGAATAAAATCAATCAAAAACAACAGCTTAACAAAATAGCCATTAATACTAGAGTAAAACCTCGTCATTGCGACGACTGCATGGACACAGGAGGTACGAGCCCACAGACGGGCGAAGGTAGAACAACACAGGAGCAGTTACCGAGAACACAAAATGGCCGAAGCACCGTCAGGGTCAAATCTTACAAATCACATTCTATTCTTTCGATTTGGACGATTCACGTCGCATAACTGCTACTAAAATAAATGAATTTATCTCAATTTTTCCACTTAATAGAACACCCCATACTCGGAATCTGCTCTACTGGCCCTTTTCCTGTTTCAGCCACTTCTGTCATAGACTCTAATAAATCTCGACGAACGTCCTCAGCAGCTGTTTCCCTACGGCTGGCATCAAAACGGCCGCGGTATTGCAGTTTTAAATCAGCGTTATAACCAAAGAAATCCGGCGTACATACTGCACCATAGGCCTTAGCCACTTGCTGTGTTTCATCTAATAAATAAGGAAAAGAGAAGTCAAATTCAGCTGAAATTTTCCGCATATTTTCAAAGGAGTCTTCCGCGTACTCGGTAGGATCATTTGACATAATTGCAACTGTATTTATTCCACGTGCTTTTAATTCTTTCGTATCACGCACTAACCTTTCCATGATGGCTTTTACGTAAGGGCAATGGTTACAAATAAACATCACCAACAATCCCTTTTCACCGGCACAATCGGCCAACGACCATTTTTTTCCATCAACGCCCGGCAATGAAAAGTCGATTGCAGATTTATCAAATTCACAAACTGGTGTTTCTAAACTAACCATTAAGATTAACCCTTTTAAAATATGTATTTATTTCTATAAACGCCTTTAAGCATACATGAACAATGTTAAAAATAGTGAACTCGTTTTTAGCACCTTTGACTTCACTAAAGTAATCGCTATAATAAACGTAGTTACAGCGCCGATTTGAATTCAGATTGCGGGCGCTTAATAAATACGGCTAAAGCGGAGAATAGATCCGAAACAAGATCTCAAATTCCAAAAACCGCTTTAGTCTTTTGCTAAAGCGGTTTTTTTATGGAAGGAATGAAAAATTATGAGTAGTCACTTATTTACATCAGAATCAGTATCAGAAGGTCATCCGGATAAAGTTGCGGATCAGATTTCAGATTCAATTTTAGACGCAATATTAGAACAGGATCCTAAGGCACGGGTTGCCTGCGAAACTTTAGTTAACACCGGCATGGTTGTATTGGCAGGTGAAATTACTACTTCAGCCTGGGTGGATATGAATGAGGTTGTGCGCAACCGCATTAAGGAAATTGGTTATAACCATTCCGACATGGGGTTTGATTATGAGTCCTGTGCCATTTTAACCTCAATTGATAAACAGTCTGCTGATATCGCCATGGGCGTTGATGAAGATGAGTCTCACGAGCAAGGCGCAGGCGATCAGGGTTTAATGTTTGGTTACGCCAGCAATGAAACGGATGTTTTAATGCCTGCTCCAATCACATTTGCTCACCGCTTGGTTAAACGTCAGGCTGAAGTACGTAAAAATGGAACTCTGCCCTGGTTGCGTCCTGATGCAAAAAGCCAGGTGACTTTCCGTTATGAAGACAATAAACCGGTGGGTATTGATGCGGTTGTATTATCTACTCAACACAGCCCTGATATTGCACAAGACGCCTTAATTGAAGCAGTAATGGATGAAATTATTAAGCCTATCCTGCCTGCTGAATGGCTCAATAAAGACACAAAATACTTCATTAATCCAACTGGCCGTTTTGTTATTGGTGGCCCTGTTGGTGACTGTGGTTTAACTGGTCGTAAAATTATTGTTGATACCTACGGTGGTATGGCCCGACATGGTGGTGGTGCTTTCTCAGGTAAGGACCCATCAAAAGTTGATCGTTCTGCGGCTTATGCCGGTCGTTATGTTGCAAAAAATATTGTTGCTGCTGATTTAGCGGATCGTTGCGAAATTCAGATTTCTTACGCAATCGGTGTTGCTGAACCGACGTCTATTAGTGTTGAAACCTTTGGCACAGGTAAAGTAGATGATTCACGCATTGTTGAATTAGTACGTGAACATTTTGATTTACGCGCAGGTGGCTTAGTTAAAATGCTGGACTTATTACGTCCTATCTATGCTAAAACAGCCGCTTATGGTCACTTTGGTCGCGAAGATGATGACTTTACCTGGGAAAAAACTGATAAAGCGGATGCTTTACGCGACGCAGCTGGAATCTAAATTTATTTCACCGCAAGGAGCGTTGAGCTGAGTACGCAAAGAAAACCAATACAATTGTAAAACTTTGCGTCCTTTACGCCTCGGCGGTAGATTTATTTTTTACTACAGCTACAATAGCACTGCAAAATTAAGAACAAACTGTTTTTTCTGAGGGGCGCTGCAGCGGTTTAATCCGTCAGGCTTAGGAAAGACAGATCCGCTTATCGAAAGATGATTGGATGAAACGGCGCTCATTCTTTTAACTATTACTAGGAGAATGACGCATGAATGCCGATTTTACCGATTACAAAATTGCCGATATTTCACTTGCTGAATGGGGCCACAAAGAAATTAAAATTGCTGAAACTGAAATGCCAGGTCTAATGGCACTTCGCGAAGAGTTTGGCAAAGAACAACCTCTCGCTGGCTGCCGCATTATGGGCAGTATCCACATGACTATCCAAACAGCTGTACTGATCGAAACCTTAATTGCGTTAGGTGCTGAAGTGCGTTGGGTGTCTTGTAATATTTTCTCTACTCAAGATCATGCTGCTGCAGCAATTGCTGATCAAAATATTCCTGTATTTGCCTGGAAAGGCGAAACAATCGAAGAGTATTGGTGGTGTACTGAGCAAGCATTAATTTGGCCTGACGGCACATTACCAAACATGATCTTAGATGATGGTGGTGATGCAACGTTACTCGTACACAAAGGTGTAGAGTTTGAAAAAGCCGGTGCTATCCCAGCAACTAAAGATGATGACAACGAAGAATACAAAGAAATTCTTAATGTCCTACGTCGCACTATTTCAGACAGCTCTTCACTTTGGACAGATACCGCCGGTAGCGTTAAAGGCGTAACTGAAGAAACAACAACGGGTGTTCACCGTTTATATGAAATGCAAGAAAAAGGCGAACTGCTTTTCCCTGCAATGAACGTAAATGACTCTGCAACTAAATCTAAATTTGATAACTTATATGGCTGTCGTGAATCATTAATCGATTCAATCAAACGTGCTACTGATGTAATGATTGCAGGTAAGATTGCAGTTGTTTTAGGTTATGGTGATGTTGGTAAAGGCTGTGCACAAGCATTTAAAGGTATGGGCGCGACTGTATGGGTTACTGAAATTGATCCTATCTGTGCACTTCAAGCTGCAATGGAAGGTTATCGCGTAGTTGATATGAACGATGCATGTACACAAGGTGATATCTTTGTTACTACAACAGGCAACATGAACGTTATCGATCATGACCACATGGTTAAAATGAAGAACGAAGCGATTGTTTCTAACATCGGTCACTTCGATTCAGAAATTAACATTGCTTCTTTAGAAAAATACGAATGGTCAGAAATCAAACCACAAGTTGATCACGTTATCTTCCCTGATGGAAAACGTATTATCGTATTAGCAAAGGGTCGTTTGGTTAACTTAGGTTGTGCAACAGGTCATCCAAGTTTCGTAATGTCAGCATCATTTACTAACCAGGTAATGGCACAAATTGAGTTCTACAAAAATTCAAAAGACTATAAGAATGAAGTTTATATACTTCCAAAAATTCTTGATGAAAAAGTTGCACGTTTGCACCTGGCTAAAGTTGGCGCACATTTAAGTACGCTTTCTAAAGAGCAAGCAGACTACATTAGTGTGCCGGTTGAAGGTCCATTCAAACCGAACCATTATCGTTATTAAGCTCTAAAACAATTATTAACTTTAGAGTCGTAACCTGGTTTCATAGGTTGCGGCTTTATCGTTATTCATTAATTTATTATTGGTAATCAAAATGGAAAGCCAACAAGAATACCCACAACAATTCAGCTTTGAGTTTTTCCCTGCTAAAACACCGGAAGGTAATGAAAAACTGATAAAAGTTAGAGATACGCTGGGTGCATTAAACCCAAAATATTTCTCGGTAACCTTTGGTGCAGGCGGTAGTACGCAACAGGGGACTTTCGATACAGTTAGCGCAATTCAAAAAGCCGGCTTTGATGCTGCACCACACTTATCCTGTGTTGGTTCAACCAAAAAAAATATTCGTGAAGTTTTAAAAAATTACATGGATAAAGGTATTAACCGCATCGTTGCTTTACGTGGTGATATGCCTTCAGGCACTCAGGATATTGGTGAATTTCATTTTGCAAATGAGCTAGTTAAGTTTATTCGTACAGAAACTAATGATCATTTTCATATTGAAGTCGCAGCTTATCCAGAATTTCATCCTCAAGCAACTTCTGCCGAAGATGATTTAAATAATTTTAAACGAAAAATTGATGCAGGTGCTAATAGCGCAATCACACAATACTTCTTTAATCCTGATGCTTATTTTCGTTTTGTCGATGACTGTGAAGATTTAGGCATAACTGCACCTATCGTTCCCGGTATTATGCCTATTACAAATTATATTCAACTTGCTCGTTTTTCTGACATGTGTGGTTCAGAAATACCTCGCTGGATCCGTAAACGTCTTGAAAGTTATGGCGATGATAAAGACTCAATTAGATCTTTTGGTGAGGAAGTCATTAGTGAAATGTGCCAACAACTTCTTGAAGCAGGTGCACCCGGATTACATTTTTATACTATGAATGTTAGCAAACCAACATTAGCTATCTGGAAAAACTTAGGCTTATAATATTTCTTTAGTAAGAAAATTAAAAAGGCAGATTTATTCTGCCTTTTTTTGTTTTCTTTAGAAAACTATGCGAAGCTCTATTTATGCGTATTCCAAGAATATACCTGCCCTTACAACTAAAAACAAATCATAGCATTGAGCTAAATGATTATGCCTTTCAACATATGATAAAAGTGTTACGTATGAAAAAAGGTTCAAAACTTTTTGTCTTTGATGGTATAGGCAGTGAGTACTCTGCCACGTTACAACAAGTTAATAAAAAAAATGCGTTCATAGAAGTTGAAAGCTTTATCGATAACAATATCGAATCGAACTTAAAAATACACCTTGGCCTGGGAATATCTAAAGGTGAACGAATGGATTTTGCTATCCAGAAAGCAGTGGAATTAGGTGTAACAGAAATCACGCCTTTATTTACTGATTTTTGCGTAGTTAATCTTAATGAAAAAAGAATTCAAAAACGCTTACAGCATTGGCAAGGAATTATTATTAGTGCCTGTGAACAAAGTGGCAGAAGTGTATTACCCATTATTAATACAACAACGACTTTAATAAAATGGGCTGAATCAATCAATAAAACATGTCTTGTTTTTGATCCTCTAGCCACAACATCTTTAAAGCAAGTAAAACCAGAAAGTGATTATATAAATTTAGTAATAGGGCCAGAAGGTGGCTTGAGTCCTAAAGAAATTTTAGAACTTAATAAAAAAGAAAATTTTCATACCGTGAAATTTGGTTCGCGTATTTTACGAACAGAAACTGCTGCAGTTTCAGCTATTACTGCTATTCAGTTACTTTGGGGTGACTTGCTCGAATAAAATCACAACAGGTTTAAGCGGATCAAACGTTGCTCAAGTTCATCAATATCAGGGATTAAAGCCTCTGCGCCACCTACCTCAACAAAAGCACCCACTGCAGGCCGGTTTTCATCTGAGCTTTCTTTATCTTCCAGACCTTGTTCCTGCACAATCGCAAGACTGGGAATACCTTGAGATAAAATTCCAACATAAGGTATCTGAGCATTACCATTAAGGGTATTTAAAACACATATTCGACTATTTTTTTTTGCTGCGGTTAGCTCTTTACCGCTTACAGATTCAAACGAGATCAAAGGAACTCTTTTTTCACGCCACTCAATGTAGCCAAGAAACCATTCTGGTGCATCGTCAACAGCTGTTGGTTCTTTAAAACCGATAACCTCAGCAATTGCAGAGTTAGGTAACAAAGCTGTTTCATTATTTAATGGAATAGTTAAACAATGGACAACTCCGCTTATTTGACCGGATGCTACTATTTCTTTTGTGTCTGCCATAATTATTACCTCAATGTGTGTTCTTATATAAAGACACAAGTTGCTTTGCTAATATTTCAGGTGTTCCACTAAAATCAACCGGGACTTTTTTTGCCACGCTCTCTGACATTGCGCTTATCACACAACTTTCAGAACTTTGTAACCAAACCTGGCCACCTTTAGAAACTAAATATTTGCACCCTTCAACGCCATCATCACACATGCCGCTAAATATAATTGCACCCGCATTTTTTTTATAACGTGATGCGATGTCACTAATTGTATTATTTATCGATGGCGTATAATTTGTTATTTTTGTAACATTTACAAATTCAACCGCACCAATAGGATTTATAAGCAAACGTTTATCCGTTGGAGTAACCAGTACTTCATGGTGCCTAATAACATGTCCTGCATTAGGCACAGTAACACTAAAGTCAGTATAACGATCTAATTGCTCAGCAAGTAATGAAACAAAATTTTCACCTAAATGTTGCGCAACAATAAAAGCGATCGGTAAATCTCCGGGGATTTCAGCCAAAAAACGTTTAAGTGCATCTGGGCCGCCTAATGAAGCACCTAAAACCCAGACATTTTTTGCTAACTCATCTTTACCTTTATCAATATCCAGATTCTTTGATTCAAAAAGTTCTACTTTTGAAAAATCTGCTTCCCAACTATTTCTACCTGTTATATCGGCAATTTTTTGTAGTAACTTACTATTCCATTTTGATGATGCTTTTGGTTCATTAAATGTTAATGCAGAAACATCATTTATAATAATAGGGATTCTTGATTGCTCTAGTAACTGATCTAAATATTCCAGGTGTTCATCTTTTATCGCTTCAACATCAAAAATCACAACATCGCTTTCAATATGTTCTAGCTTATTCATGAACTTTTCAGTTAATGATTCATTCAATACAACTTCGATTCCACTATGTTCCATCGATTTTTGTAAATAATTTCGATGGCTAATGGAATCAGATGTAATAGCAATGCGTATATTGTCAGTTTCGTTTTGCATCATATCAGGGGAAGGAAACAAATGCGTTGTAATACCTGTTAATTAAAAGTATCTTAATTGCCTGTGTTGAAAGCTGTATGTAGATAAATATATGAACAATAAATATGACTATTTATAAATCCTGCCCTGTTAACAGGCTTATATTGCCCATTAAATCAGTTTCAGTAAACGGTTTACCCATATAAATATTCACACCAATTGAAGCAGCACGATCACGATGCTTTTGACCTGTACGTGATGTGATCATAATAATAGGAATGTTTTTTAATTTTTCATCATTCCGCATATTAGTCGCTAATTCAAAACCATCCATTCTTGGCATTTCTACGTCGAGTAACATAATATCAGGAACAATTTCCTGTAACTGCGCCAGGGCATCAACACCATCTTTAGCTGCAACAACTCGCATTTCATGGCGCTCTAGTAAACGCGTGGTGACTTTTCGTACTGTAATTGAGTCATCCACAACCATAACCAAAGGTGTAGTATCTTCTTCTTTCGCTGACACTACTGAGATTGGTGTCACAGCTTCTATATTTTTTGAGGTTGCAGCAAGACGGATTAACATTGCTAAATCAACGATTAAAACAACGCTACCATCACCCATAACTGTTGCACCCGAAATACCTCTCAAAGTACTAAGTTGTGGCCCAACAGACTTCACAACAATTTCCCGACTACCTAATAATGAATCTACTAAAATTGCTGCTCGGTGTTCACCACTGCTAACCATCAACATTGGGAACTGTTGATCATCATCCGTTAATTTTATTTCATTGATACCCATTACCGTACCAAGATGCATAAATTGATAATCTTCATTAACCCAATTATAAACTTTATTTTCTGCTGCTATTATTTCTTTAATTTTTCCGGCAGTAATACGTTCAACGCCTTCTACACTCAAAAGAGGCACCGCATAGGTATCATCAGCAAGGGTTATCATTAAGGCTCTTGATATGGCTAATGTAAGTGGCAAGCTAACAGTAAAGGTTGTGCCTTTATCTTTTTTGGTATCAACATTAAAAATACCGCCAAGTTGTTTGATTTCGGTATTCACAACATCCATGCCAACACCACGACCAGAAATTTGGCTAACTGATTCTGCGGTACTAAAACCAGGCTGCATAATCATTTCCAGCAATTGTTCTTTATTAACATCAGCATCCGCTGTAATTAAACCTTTCGATATTGCTTTATCGCGAATAGCATCAAGATTAATACCTGCACCATCATCTTTAATTCTAATAAAAATATTTGAACCTTCATTTGAAATTGAAAAATGAATATTACCCTCTTCCGCTTTACCAGATTTTTTTCTTTCTTCTGGTGTTTCAATGCCGTGTGCAACCGCATTGCGTAACATATGTTCTATTGGTGAGATAATTCGTTCAAGAACCGAACGATCTAATTCTGTATCCATACCATCTAAATGTAATTCAGCATGTTTACCTAATTCGCCACAAGTTTGACGTACAATGCGGCGCAGGCGTGCAGCTTGCCCGGAGAACGGTACCATGCGCGTTCGCATTAAACCTTCTTGTAAATCTGTATTTACACGCGACTGTTGTAATAAAAGCGTTTCTGACTCACGAGTTAAGTTATTCAGGATGCCCCGTAAACTATCCAAATCACCTAATGATTCCATCATGGCGCGTGATAAATGTTGCATGGTTGTAAAACGATCCATTTCTAATGGATCAAAATTTTCCTGAGCAGAACTTAGTGACTCTTCATTCTTATATTCAATTTGAGTTTCTGTTTCAATTTCAAATTGACGTAATTGTTCACGTAAACGATTTACCGTGTCATCAAATTCGGTAATGTTATAACGGAAATTATTTGTTTGCTGTTCCAGACGTGAACGATAGATACTAACTTCACCGGCAAAATTTACCAGGTTATCTAAAAGGTCTGCGCGAACCCGAACTTGTTCAACTTGAGTACGACCGCTTTGACGTCGATCATGTGCATCTTCTGTTGGTAAGTTAGTCTCTGTTTTTTCAGCAGTAATGTTTTGAGCCGCTTCCTGTCCTGGTTCTTCCTCTATATCTTGCTCTTGAAGATCTAAAGAAATAACATTATCCGTCTCTACTTCAGGAACAACTAATTCGATAATTTCTTCTACAATTTCAACTGATTCTAAATCGGGAATTGTTATAGATTCTTCGAGATCCAGGCTGTTTGAAAGTTCAGATTCAAGTTCTTCAAGCTCTGAAATTTCAATTGCAGAAAAATCTTTTACTTCACTAACTTCTTCATGCTCAGCTTCTGCAGAGATTTCCTCAGAGGATTCTACTTCATCAATGCTGTCACGATTTTGCAACATGCTATCAACTTCATTAATAAGATCTGTCGCTGCAGTTAAACCTTTATTATCCTGCACCAGCTCTAACATTTGAACTAAACGATCTTGAGTACGCTGAACAAGCTCAAACATGGATTTCGATGGTTTCATATGACCATCAACAACCGCTGTTAATAATGATTCAACGCTATGACCTAAATCACCTAACTCGGCAATACCCGCCATACGAGCACCACCTTTTAAGGTATGGAGCTGGCGCTGTAACTCTTCTACAAACTTATTTTCTTTTGGATCTGATATCCAGTCATGTATAATTTGATCACTTTCATCAAGAATCTCTGTTCCTTCCTCAAGGAAAATCTCAAGTAATTCTTCGTCATAATTGGCTAAAGGAGCTGCTTCGACAGCAGGTTTTTCAACTTTGACAGTGTTTACTTCAGCAGCAATGTTTTTTGGTAAAGATTTAATAATAGATAACAGTGTTTCATATTCAGGTAATTCGGCACCAGGTTGATCAAGGCAATCAACCGTTTGTTCTATTAAGGTAACAACCTTATCTAATTGAATTATTGCAACTTGAGACATTGCAGCTTCAATGTCCTGTAAATGTTTTACGTAATGCTCAAAACTATTACAAACTGCAGCTAACGATTGCACTCCGGTAGTTCGTGAACTTCCGGTTAGAGTATGTAAAGCGCGTAATAAAACCTGGTTCGCTTCTGTTTGACCGTCATTCCAGTCTATGATGTACTGCTTAAGAGAGTTACTATGCGTTGCAACTTCTTTACGATAAATATCAAGCAATGTGGCATCAATATCTACAGGCGGCAGCTCATTAGCAACAATCTCAATAGAAGCTTCTTCTTCAACGTCTATTGGAATAATTATCTCAGGTTCCGTTACTGCTTCAACTTCAGGCTCTATTTCAAGATCTTGCTCTGATTCAATCTCTACAGCAATGTCTTCACTTTCTACTGCTGTTATATTTATCGGCTTACCCTGGCTTAATGCATCAGCATATTCCATTAACACTAAAATATTCTGACCTGGTTTGCCAGCAACTTTAAATAACTCAAACAGTTCAGGTAAAGCTTGTTTACCAATATCCATCAATTCAAGTAATTCAACACCAACTTTAATTGTATTATCAAGTACGCGGTTGAGCATATTTTCAAATGCCCATGCAAACTCTCCAAGATCAACAGCGCCAACTAACCGACCACTACCTTTTAGAGTATGGTATGCACGACGTATTTCTTTTAAGGGATCTTCATTCGTTGTATTTGCTGCCCACATTGGAAGAAGTTCTGAGATAGTTGCATAAGCTTCTTCTGCTTCCTCCATGAAAATTTCAATAATCTCATCATCAATCGTGTCATCTAATAAAGAAGGTTCTTTAACCGGTTCGGGTTTGGCTACCGGTGCCTGTATAGATTCTATTTCTACCGCAGCTGATGCTGTCATCGCCTCATCTGCAAGCTCAAGATCAGGTTCTATGGTTAAATCATCCGTTAAAACTTCTTCTGAGGCAGCACTATCTTTCTCCAGCCCTAAATCAAGGCCTTCATCTAAAGTTATTTCTTCAAGATTAATTTCATTTTCATCAGCTTCTATTGCTGATACAGCATCAGTTAATTCCAGACTTAAATCATCCAGTGATAATTCATCTGTCTCAATATCAAGAACATCACCAGCCTCATCACTTTCGAGAGAAAGTTCTAAACCAGCGGTAAGCTCTGACTCTTCTTCATCATGATTTTCAACGACAGGTGCTTCTTCTTCCATTATTTCAGCAATTTCTTCAACTGCTTCAACTGCTTCAACTGCTTCAAC
>VAPL010237286.1_pt1 | contig 13655 bp, 13 predicted proteins | sample 3395061 | NCBI WGS metagenome assembly VAPL01 (sample SAMN08290444, study PRJNA428436) | hydrothermal vent metagenome | isolation source: Deep-sea hydrothermal vent chimney 2 | place: Pacific Ocean: Juan De Fuca Ridge | depth 2182 m m | reverse complement strand
GTTTCAGTACTTAATGGTTGTTTCCATACATCTTTCCCCCAGGCGGTTTCATAAACACAATCATCGGTGTTACGATTTAAATCGTATTCATAGCGTGAGTCGTGACCGATAAGAGTAATCGGCTGGTTTTCTATAAAGCTGCCGGTATAAGGGTCTTCTTCATAATAACGTTCAGCCCGGGATAAAAGGCAATTGTTAATTAAGTCTTCGCGTAAATTACTGCCGTTGTGTATGGCTGCACTAAAGGCCGGCTCGTACTGGTCAATTTTTAATGTAAAGGAGCCGCCCTCAATGGTCGCGGTAAAAATATCACGGTTTTTGATTTTATCTAGTATGTTCTGCTCAGAAAGTATTGTCATTGTATGCACCATTAAAAGCGATTCAATTGAGTATATGTTGTTATTATCAAAACTTCGAGTATAAATGTTGACCATATCTTAAGAATGATTAACATTGCGTTAAGATATAAAAACTCAATTTAATGAAGATGAATTTGAAAATACTTTTTGCACCACTTTGTCTGATCTTTGTTTTGAATCATTCAGTTGCTTTAGCGGGTGAAGCGCTCGAGAGCGTTACTGAAAGTTTAGACATCAGTAATGAGGCTGATGCGGATAGCGCTTTAGATAATGACCATAATGCGGGTAATGGCAATAGCTCAGCTGAAACGCTTGAACAAACCGAGCAGGAAAAACGCTGGACCCCGAGTGCGACCGAGTTTGACTGGGTGCAGCTAACCTCCGGAGAGTGGCTGAAAGGCGAAATTAAATCCATGTACAGTGAGACGCTGGAGTTTGATAGTGACAAGCTCGACTTGCTGTCTATTGATATGGATGATGTTAGATATTTGCAAAGTTTTTTACCGATCCTGATAAATATTGAAAATACCGGTTCAGTAAAAGGCGTATTAAATATATCAGAAGGCCAGGTCAGTGTGGTGAATAGTGATCAGGTGCGTAAATTTGATAGCATTGAAATTATATCATTCGCACCGGGTGGGGAGAGCGAGTCTGATTACTGGTGGGTTAAATTTACCCTCGGCGCAGATCTTAGAAAAGGCAATACCAGTCAGGTTGATTTCACATCTAAATTATCAGCTAAAAGGCGCACCGCCGCATCTAACTTTTTTATAGACTATATTGGAAATATTTCAAAAACTGATGCGTTGTCTGACAAGTTGGAAGAAACCATCAATAATCACCGGATTAACTTTAATCTGGACAGGTATGTTACACGCTATTTTTTCTATACCCCGTTATTCGGTGAATACTATACCGACACATTTCAGAATATAGATAAACGATATTCGCTGGGTGTCGGTATCGGTTATACCCTGCTTAACTCTGATATGACCGAGTGGAGTGTTTCCGGTGGTCCGTCATATTTATCGACTAAATATATTTCGGTGCAGGCGGGTGAAGAGCGGGTTATTGAATCCGGCTCTCTATCGCTATCTACCGATTATGAATCTGAAATAACAGATAAAATGGATTTTATATTTAAATATAAAATCCAGTTATCAAAAAAAGAGGCGGGTGGTTATTCGCATCACATTATTGCTACACTGGAAAACGAGATAACGTCAGACTTTGATTTAGATATTTCAATTATCTGGGATAGAACAGGTGAGCCGACGGTCGATCAGGATCAGAATATACCGGAAAAAGATGACTTTCGTTTGATTCTAGGTATCACTTATACTTACTAACGCTTTTAGTGGCGTGTTTTTTAGTGATTAAATATTCTAGCTAAATACCCCAACTAAATTCCCCATGGAATTATAGCCTAATTGAATTTTAACTAATTCTCCAGCCACAGGTCGCCTGTCTGCCAGATCTAAGCCAGACGCTGTAACTAAAATTTATCAGCTATAAACCGACGGGAGTGTGATCAGGATTCAGATCGTTCTTGTCTCTATTCGCAAGTGCTTTGAAATAGCCGCTTTGCTGTACTAAAGAGTGGATATCGCAGCGATTTGTGCACCTAATGTGTTTGATGGTGTCTTCATCAGGTGCGGCTTCCAGGGGCCGAGCCGATTTACGATCATATCGTTAGCCCTAAAAAAGACAGCGCCCATTCGGAGGCGTGTGAAGTGCTCATTAAACTGCTGCTTAATATAATAAAGCTAAGTTGATAAAAACATTTTTTCATATGCTTGCATATTAAAATCCGGTTAAAGATAAAGCAATATAAGTTAATTGTTTTATAAAAATGTAACAGGCAGATAGAAAATAACAAAAAGAGTAATCAGTATACTGCCAATAATATTTAATACGATTCCAGTTGTTGCCATTTGTGGAATAGTAATCTGCCGGCTACTGAAAACAATAGCATTTGGTGGCGTAGCGACGGGTAGCATAAAGGCAAAGGATGCAGATAATGCAACAGCAACCATTAAATTCAAGGGGTGTACTGACATGGCAACAGCAAATGCACCCATAACCGGAATCAATAAAGATGAAGTAGCGGTGTTAGAGGTAACTTCTGTGAGAAAAATCACCAGTAATACCACCATGAAAACAATCACAATCAAATTCATGCCCTGTAGCGCGATGAGTTGATTAGCAATCCACTCAGTTAAGCCGCTGCTGGCAAAACCGTTAGCAAGTGCAAAGCCGCCGCCAAATAAAATCATAATATCCCAGGGAATATTTTTAGCCGTTTTCCAGTCGAGTAAAAACTCGCCTTTTTTAATGTCATTAGGAATCATAAATAAAATTAGCGCACCGGCAATAGCAATACTGGAATCGGTTACGAATTTTAATGCCGGAATATCGATCAGGCCGCGGATTAACCAGCTTGCTGCTACTAATACAAAAACGGTTAATACTTTTTTCTCGGCAGCCGACATGGGGCCAAGTTTATTTAATTGGTTAACAATACCGGCCTTCCCACCGGGTAGTTGATCAAACTCTGCATGAAAAGCAAAACGGGTTAGATAAATCCAGCAGATAATTAACATGATAATAGATAAAGGTGCCGCAAACGCCATCCACTGCGCAAAGCCAATAGTGTAATTAAAGTTGCTTTCAATTACGCCGGCGAGGATGGCGTTGGGTGGCGTGCCAATGAGTGTGGCAACGCCTCCTATAGAAGCGGAGTAAGCAATGCCGAGCATGAGTGCAGATGAAAAATCAGATTGATCTTTTAATTGTGAATCGTCCTGTTGCGCCTGCTTAATTACGGCTAGCCCAATGGTTACCATCATCATGGCGGTGGCGGTGTTACTTATCCATGCAGATAAAAAAGCCGTGGCTAACATAAAACCAAGAATAATCTGATTGGCGGAAACGCCGACTAATAAAATGGTGTGCAGGGCGATGCGTTTATGCAGTTGCCATTTTTCAATGGTAACCGCAATTAAAAAACCACCCATGAATAAAAAAATAAGATGATTGCCATAGGATAAAGTCACTTTGCTGGTTGGCATAACATCCAGTAAAGGGAAAAGCACAATTGGCATGAGTGCGGTGGCAGGTATCGGGATGGCTTCTGTGATCCAGTAAGTTGCCATTAAGATAGCAATTGCTGCAACCTGCATGCTGCCTGCTGGCATATCAGCAGGCGGCTCAAGCATCAACAGGATTAAAAACAACAGTGGCCCTAGTAGCAGGCCAGTTAATTGATGCTGATGATATGTGCGGGGATGGTCAGACAACTTATTTATTCAGCCGAAAAAATGCTACGGCCCTCGATTAAAGTTTTAACAACTTTGCCACGAAAGTGCCAGCCAGAAAAGGGCGTATTGCTGCCATGACTTAACATATCTTCAGTATTGAAAATCCATTCTATCTCCGGATCAATTAGACATAAATTAGCGGCCTGGCCGATGCCAAGGTGACCGGTATTCAAGCCTAAAATTTTTGCCGGATTGCAGGTTATACTGGCAATTGCTGTGTTGATATCAAGGCTGCCATTCTCAACCAGTTTTAATGTCAACGGTAATAATGTTTCAATACTGGAAATGCCGGGTTCAGTTGCCGGGAAGGGTGCCAGTTTGGCATCGATTTCGTGTGGCTGGTGATCAGAGCAAATGCTGCTGATAATACCGCTGGCAATTGCCATGCGTAATGCCTGCATGTCACGCTGCGAACGTAAAGGTGGAATAACATGGTAAAGGCTGTTGAAGCTACTGATATCCATGTCAGTTAAGTGTAGTTGATGAGCTGCTACATCGGCACTGACTTTTAAGCCGTTTGCTTTGGCTTCGCTAATCAGTTCGATACTGCGGGCACAGGAGAGGCGGCCAAAGTGAACGCGTATATCGGTGTCACGAATCAGCTCTAAAATTTGTGCAATAGGTGCTGTTTCTGCTGCATACGGTATGGCATTTAAACCCAGCCGACTGGCAATAGCGCCTTCGTGAGCGCAGCCGCCTTCACTTAAATATTTATCGTTGGGCTCAATAAATACCGTAATGTTATGGGTTGAAGCATATTCAAAAGCGCGGCGTAAAATTAACGGGTTACTGATAGCGTTGCGTGCATTACTTACGCCAAGACAGCCTGCCTGTTTTAAGTTAGCCATTTCACTTAGGTGTTCACTTTTTAGTTTTGCAGTGAGTGCGCCAAGGGTAAAAACGTGAGTTTTCTTGGCCAGTTTGGCCTTGCGCAAAATAAGTTCAACAACGGCGGGTTCATCAATAACCGGGTCTGTGTCCGGTGGTATGCATAAAGTGGTAATGCCGGCACTAGCGGCAGCGCGGGTTTCAGATTCAATGTCAGCTTTCTGTTCAAGTCCGGGCTCGCGCAGGCGCGCGCATAAATCGACAATGCCGGGAATTAACCAGAGATTGTCTGCGTCAATAGTTTGTTGCGGCTTAAAGTTTTCCGGAGCGGTTCCAATGCCGGCGATTTTTTTATTAGAAATAAACAAATCGGTTTTTTTATCGAGTTTATTTTGCGGGTCGATAATACGTGCATTTTTAATCAGGATGTTTTTCATTATGGTTTCTCCTGATTTTCTGAATTAGTGTTACTGCCCACGTTGCCACCCACGTTACCACCCACGTTACCACCGAGGGTCATAGACATCACCGCCATACGCACCGCAATACCATAAGTGACTTGATCTAAAATAACCGAGCGTTCTCCATCGGCAACACTTGATTCAATTTCGACGCCGCGATTAATTGGCCCGGGATGCATAACAATGGCATCAGGTTTGGCCAGTGCAAAACGCTCTTCGGTTAAACCGTAAAGTTGAAAATATTCCTGTTCGCTGGGAAGTAGTGCGCCTTGCATGCGTTCCTTTTGCAGACGCAGCATGATCACAACGTCAGCATCTTTTATGCCGTCTTCTAGACTATGAAAAACCGTTACCCCCATCGACTCAATATCTTTTGGAATTAATGTTTTAGGGCCAACCACTCTAACCTCACCTGTGTTTAAGGTATTCAATGCATGGATTTGTGAGCGGGCTACCCGTGAGTGCATAATGTCACCGACAATAGCGACGCGTAATTTCCCAAAATCTGCGCCCTTGTTGCGACGAATCGTAAACATATCGAGCATGGCTTGTGTAGGGTGTGAATGTCGACCATCACCGGCATTTAAAACGCGAATGTGGGGTGCGACATGATTGGCAATAAAATGAGCGGTGCCGGAGTCTGCATGACGTACTACAAACATGTCGGTTTGCATCGCTTCTAAATTACGCAAGGTGTCGAGCAGGGTTTCGCCTTTGCTGGTGGCGGATGCACTGATGTTCATATTGAGCACATCAGCCGATAACCTTTTTGCCGCCAGCTCAAAAGTGGTACGGGTTCGAGTACTGGCTTCAAAAAACAAATTAACGATAGTTTTGCCGCGCAGCAGGGGGACTTTTTTTACCGATTCATTAACGCCGGCAAAACTTTCAGCGGTGTCGAGAATTTGATTTAGGATATTGGTGCCTAAGCCTTCAATGGTTAAGAAATGTTTTAGCTGGCCGTTATCATCGAGTTGAATATTCCATAAATCTTTGCCGATGATATCGTCGGTACGACGAGTGGGTTTGTTAACCATGATTTTGTAAACCCTTTGGTGAAATAGAATAAAAATAATGTAAATGAACGCAAATGGCCGTGAATAAAATATTTACATTGTATGTTTGAATCGTGTTTTTTATTTTCGTTATTAATTGTACTTTCATTGCATGGCATAGGTATGCAATGAAAGTGATTTTGCGTTTATTTGTGTTGTTTGCGTTCATTTTCGTTTTCTTTTTCTTTAATTATTCAGAACGTTTAATTTCCCACGCTAACGGCTCAGGGCCAGTTAGCTTTACCTGTTCATTATTAGCCAGCTCTAAAACCTGTCCGACCACATCCGCCTGTATCGGAATTTCACGTCCCGATCTTTCAATTAAACACACCAGCATAATTGAAGCAGGTCGGCCGTAATCAAAAATTTCATTCATCGCGGCGCGAATGGTACGGCCGGTCTGTAAAACATCGTCGACTAAAATAATGTGACGGTCTTCAACCTGTGGTGGCAAACTTGAAGGCTTCACCTGTGGATTCATGCCGATACGTGAAAAATCATCACGATAAAAGCTGATGTCCAGTGTTGATAAATCGTCTTTAATATTCAGGCGTTTGTGTAGTTTCTCTGCCAGCCAGGCACCGCCGGTGTGAATGCCCACCATTAGCGGGTTCTCAATGTTGCGATGTTCTAACAGATTTTCTAAATCGGTCGCCAGTTTTTCCAGAAGCTTTTCCGGTTCGGCAGCGTGGGTCATGTGTTTTGCTCCAGCCAGCTTTGTACAATGATTGCGGCGGCTAGTTTATCAATGTCCGGTTTATTGTGCTGCTTTTTTTTGCCCGGCGACTGGTTTTTTAAAAACTGTTCCGCTTCAAATGAACTGAGTGCTTCGTTATGGGTATAGATGGGTAGATGAAAACGGCCTTCAAGCTGGCGTGAAAATTTTTCAGCACGTTTGGTCATTTCACTTTTTGTGCCATCAAGATAAAACGGCAGGCCGACGATTAAGGCATCCGGCTGCCATTCGGAAATTAACTTTTCAATTGAGATCCAGTCCGGTTTATTGTTTTTAGAATTCAATGTAGTCAATGGATTTGAGCTGCAGGTAATGGTTTGCCCAGCAGCAACACCAATGCGTTTTTCGCCGAAGTCGAAGCCTAAAACTTGCTGAATACTCATGCATGCCCCGCCTGATTACTCAGTAGTTGCAGATCGACACCCAGTAACATCGCCGCCGCTGACCAGCGTTTTTCGATGGGTGTGTTGAATATAATGTCTTCGGTGGCGGGGCAGCTCAGCCAGGTGTTCTCTGATAATTCGTATTCTAGCTGCCCCGGTCCCCAGCCTGCATAGCCTAAGGCAATCAAAGTGTTTTGCGGGCCTTCGTTGTCAGCGATGGACTGCATAATGTCCCGTGATGTGGTGACGGCGATATTATCGGTGACTTTTAAACTCGATTCCCATTGGCCTGTCGGGCGATGTAAAATAAAGCCCCGGTCGACCTGTACCGGGCCGCCCATTAATACCATCTGATTATTGGTTTCAGCGCTGTTTGATTTGATTTGTAACTGGGAAAATATTTCCTGCAGACTAATGTCTGAGGTGCGGTTAATGGTGATGCCAAGTGCGCCATTTTCGTCGTGTTCACAGATGTAGGTAACCGAGCGGGAAAAGTTGCCATCTTCAAGGCTGGGCATGGCAATTAAAAAATGATTGGTTAAATGGGTTGGTGTGTGCATCAATATCCTGCCATTTTCATTAGTAGCTCTTTAGCTGGTTGTTACTTTGAAACTCCCAGCTGCGGGTGATGTGAATAACATCGGCCTGCTTTAATAGTTTTGCTGGAAAAGGATCAAACGGTGATGACATTTTGACGATACGTTTAGCCGCATCATCTAAAATCTGGTGGCCGGAAGAGCGGCGTAAGTTAATTTCTTTTAATGTGCCATCGGAATTAATAACAACATCGAGTATGAGTGTGCCGCTGAGTTTTTCGCGAATGGCAGCATCCGGATAATCTGCGTTACCGAGTCGTTCGATTTTATCAATCCAGCTACGCATATAACTGGCGGCAATATATTCTCTAGTGCGTGAATTTAAAAATTTTTCTTTCGGTCTTTTGGCAAATTCCTGTAGCGTTAAGCTCAGTTCTTCCGCCATGCGCGCCGTGCGTTGATTTTTTTGCCGGGGGGTTAATATTTGTTCGAAAATTTCCTTGTTGCTGAGCTTTTCCTGTGACTTAACTTTAAATTCAGATGACTGTTGTGTAACAAAGGCCTTTTTAGATTCCTGTTTTTTAACCGGAGTTTGCTGATTGGCTGCCTGAAACTGTGCCATGCCCGGTTGCTTCGATAAAGTTGGAGCCGAAAATAAATCGGTGCGGCGAACTTTTTTTTCGCTATTACCGCCGCCATCCTGAGTGGTTTGAGCCAGGTAATCGGCTTCGTCCGGGGTTTCGGCGTTTGAAGTATTGACCAGAATAACATCCAGTGAAGGTGGGATTTTCTGTTTTGCAGAGGGTTCTGAAATAAACGTAATACCCAGAATAACAATGCCATGAAATAACAGGGCAAAGAAAACTGTCATGCCAAGGCGGTCGTTAGAAGTGACCTGTGGTGGAGCGATGGGGCGTCTTGTCATAGTGTTTATTATAAAGGGGCTGTGGTGATTATAGTAGTCTCAATTTGTGGATTAAATGTCAGGCGCTGTTGCATTTGCGGAGTCACGTGAACTACACCTTCACTGTCTATCAGCATAACCTGTTGTAGCTGTAAGTTTTTTGCCATCTGTAACCAGCTTGCGGGGCCGGCAACAAACAGGGCGGTGGCAGCGGCATCGGCATAAGCCGAATCGCTATGTATTACTGTGACCGATTGTGTGCCCTGCGCGGGATAGCCGGTACGCGGGTCGAGGATGTGGTGATAACGTCGGCCTTTATACATATAAAAACGTTCATAATCACCTGAGGTGAAAATGCTTTCTTCATCGCGAGTTTCTATTTTTGCCAGCCAGGTGTGTTGTCGTGGATGTTGAATGGCGATATACCAGGGCCGCTCGCCATGTGAACCAATGGCTTTTAAATCGCCACCGGTATTGATAATGGCATTTTTGATGCCCATGTTTTTAAGCATGTCTATTTCAATATCAATGGCGTAGCCTTTGGCAAAGGCACCAAAATTGAGTGATACATGTGGATTGTCAGTACGTAGTTTGACGCCGTTTATGTCGATGTCATTAAGCGTTGGTTTGCTGTTGACCAGTTTGGCAATGGCGTTTTTATCCGGTGGCTGAATATCGGCATCATCGGCTTTATGAATTTGCCAGAGATTAATTAATTCACCAATTGCGGGGTTGAAAAGCTGGCCGGTTTTATCAGCGATGATGGCAGATTTTTTAATCAGTTCAAGTGTGCCCGGGCCGCTGGAAAATGCCTTACCGGTTTTAAGCAGGCCATTGGTGCGCCGAATCGGGCCAGCTACCCAGGGCGACCAGGCAGCGTGCATCATAGTGAAGTCTTCATCAAGTTGAGCAAATGCGGCCTGCGCCTGTTGTTCGTTGACATCGTATAGAGTGATGTCAATCAGGGTGCCAAAGTGCAGGCTGCTATGGTGATAGGTTTGTGGCGGCTTTTCACAACCCGGCAGAGACAGTGTCAGCAGAATTAGAAATAGTCTTAACATTTTATCTGTTCAATGCAGTTCATTAACTGGCCGCCAATGTCGAGATTAAATGCGTTATCAATCTCGCGAATGCAGGTGGGGCTGGTGACATTAATTTCGGTTAAGTAATCACCAATTACATCCAGTCCGGCAAATAAAATACCCATTTTTTTTAATGTTGGCCCAACCTCGTTGGCGATCCACAGTTCACGTTCAGTTATTGGCATGGCTTTGCCCGTGCCGCCTGCAGCAATGTTGCCGCGGGTTTCGCCCTTGGCTGGAATGCGGGCGAGGGTGTAGGGAATAGCTTTGCCATTTATCATTAAAATACGTTTGTCGCCCTTATCTATTTGCGGGATAAATTTTTGCGCCATTATGGTGTGCTGATCAATATTAACCATGGTTTCGAGTATCACTGAAAGGTTAGCGTCAGTCGGGCTGACTCTGAATATAGATTGTCCGCCCATACCGTCCAGAGGCTTTAAAATAACGTCTTTATGGAGTGCAACAAAATTACGTATTTTTTGCGGGTCCCGACTGACCAGTACATCAGTGCAGCATTGAGGAAAGTGGGTGGCAAACAGTTTTTCATTGGCGTCGCGTAAGCTGGCAGGCTTGTTTGCAATCAGGCAGCCCTGCTTTTCAGCCATTTCCAGCAGATAGGTGGTATAGATATATTCCATATTAAATGGCGGGTCGATGCGCATTAAAATCACGTCCAGCTTCGCCGCGTCGATAGTGGCCAGTTTGCCAGTTTCAAACCAGTGCTGATTATTATCAAATACTTCAATAGGCCTGAAATCTACTTTAACTGTGCTATCTTCAAGATACAGGCCATTTTGCAGGATGTAATGTAATTGCCAGCCTTTATTTTGCGCCGCCAGCATCATCGCAAGGCTGCTATCTTTGTAGGGTTTTATGGATTCTATCGGATCCATTATGATTCCAATGCTAACTGTCATCCTGGCTGTGACCCCTGAGGTAAATTGACTTGTAATTTAATGTCGAAAATAAATTTATTTTACACTAAAAACATAATAAATGCTTAATAATCATGGTGTTAGTTTTAATTCTTTACGCCTTTATGTAAGATTTTAGCGTAACTGGTTTATTTGGGGGATATTTTTTATTTGCGAAAGTGAATAACATGAGCTATCTTCACAAAGAAATGAATGTACTAAATGCTGTTTGAAAGCGATTTCAGACTGACCTTTTTGAACAATAACGGGACCGCTATGGCAGAAGATTCCGCAGGAATTAGTAACCTGAAAGTAATGGTGATTGACGATAGTAAAACGATTCGTCGCACCGCAGAAAATTTACTAAAAAAAGAAGGTTGTGATGTAGTGACAGCAATCGATGGCTTTGAAGCGTTGTCGAAAATTGCTGAACATAAACCTGATATTATTTTCGTTGATATAATGATGCCGCGTCTTGATGGATATCAAACCTGCGCGCTGATTAAGCACAACCGAATGTTTAAATCCACACCCGTTATTATGCTGTCCAGTAAAGACAGCATATTTGACCGTGCCCGTGGCAGAATTGTTGGCTCCGAACAGTACCTAACCAAGCCCTTTACCAAAGATGACTTACTTGGCGCGATTAAAGAACACGCGATAAATTAAAAGCCTTTAAGATAAGTTAAGGCGCAGCAACATAAATTTTAAGAGGTTATAAAAAATTTAATGGCTAATATTTTAATCATTGATGATTCACCGACAGAGGTGCATGTATTTAAGACCATGCTGGAAAAAAATGGTCATACTGTACATGTTTCTGAAACCGGTGAGGCCGGCATTGAAAAAGCCAAGGCGATATTACCCGATCTTGTTTTAATGGACATAGTGATGCCGGGAATAAATGGTTTTCAGGCAACCCGTCAATTAGCCACTATTGAAGAAACATCGCATATTCCAGTGATTATTGTCACCACTAAAGATCAGGAAACTGACAAAGTATGGGGCATACGTCAGGGCGCTAAAGATTATATTGTTAAGCCGGTAAAAGAAAACGACCTGATGACACGGGTTAATTCGGCACTGGCAGCAAAGTAAGTCGGAATATAAATTATGCATGATGCTTTTCAAAGGCTAAAAAAAGTAGAACAGAAAAGTCTGGAAAGTGCTAAGGACATGCCATCTACGGATGGCGTAAAAGATGAGTGGACTGGCATTGGTTTTAAAATAGCCGGTGTGAATATGCTGTCAAATATGGGTGAAGTGGCCGAAATTCTGGATGTACCGCCTTATACCCGTGTACCCGGTGTGCAATCATGGGTCATCGGTATTGCCAATGTGCGAGGCGGGTTATTACCCTTAATGGACTTAAAGCGTTTTGTCACAGGCCTGCCGATCAATAATTTAAATTCGGCGCGGGTTATGGTAGTTAATCATAATGGTTTGCATACCGGGCTCATCGTTGAAGAGGTGCAGGGTATGCGCCATTTTTCGTTAAATGAGCAGGCGTTTGAATTGCCGGATGTTAATAATTATTTGAGGCCCTATATCCGCCAGGCGTTTCAAAAAGATGAAGTATTTTTGCCCGTGTTTAGTATGCACGCGCTAGTAGAAGATGAGCGTTTCTTGCACGCATCGTTGTGAGAAACAAAGCAACAATATAAAAATCAGAATGACAGTTCTATCTTAAATTTTGAGAGTAGCTGGGAGAGTATAAGAAAATGAATGCAGCAAAACGAAACCCGTTTGCTATTGGTATAATTAGTAAACCCATTTTGATACTGGGTATACTCCTGCTGCTTTCTATCATTGCGATGGCAGGAAGTTTATTCTACGCAGCAACTCAGCAAGGATATCAACAGCAATATTTAGAAATTGTTTCTGAACAAAAGTTACTTTCGCAACGACTTGCGACTTTATCGTTAGAAGCTGGCGCAGGTAAAGAAACGGCATTTACTCAGTTAGAGCAGCTACGTGACCGTTATGATGAAACATTAAATATTTTTCAAAATGGTAATCCTCAAACCGGTCTGCCGCCGATCCCTGATTCTGCACGGGGGCAATTCAGCGTGTTGACTCAAGTGTGGCAGGGTGAAGGTGGTGGTAACCAGAGAGATGAATCCTATCGCGGTAATATCAGTAACATTCTCGCGGGTAAATTAGCGATATCAGAAGTCGGTGAATTCGTACTGGTTATTCAGGAATTCATACCGCAGTTATTGTCTTTCTCTGAAGAGGTTGTTGATCTTCTGGTTGAGCGTAATGCCACACCACATCAGGTGTTTATGGCTTCACGGCAGCTAATGCTGACTCAGCGTATTGAAAATAATATGAACCGGGTTCTTACCGGTGGTGATGGAGCGGCAGCAGCAGCTGACCGGTTCGGTCGTGATGCAGCACGTTTCGGTGCGGTTTTAGAAGCTATGTTGAAAGGCTCCAAAGCATTACGCATTAAACAGATTAAAGATGAAGTTGTACGTATTAAGCTGCGCGAAGTGGCGATGCTATTCAGCTCGGTATCCGATCACGTTGAAGCGATACTGGAATTATCCCCCGACTTATTTGACGTTAAAAACTCGGCGGGTGAAATTGAAGCCCTGGGTGTATTACTGTTAAACGAAACCATTGGCTTAGAAAAAGAAATTGTACAGCACGGCCAGTTTCTTGAGCTGGTTCGTTGGGTGGGTATCGGTGCAGGTGGTTTGGCGGTAATCGTTATTATCATCTCCGGCGTATTAATGGTACGCGACTCCGGTGAACGTGAGGATGCGGCACTTGAACAAAACAGACGAAACCAGCGTGCGATTTTACGATTACTCGATGAAATGGCTAATCTGGCGGAAGGTGACTTAACCGTACACGCCACCGTTACCGAAGAAATAACCGGCGCCATCGCCGACTCGGTTAACTACGCAATCGATGCACTACGGTCACTGGTAACCACGATCAACAGTACGGCGGTGGAAGTGTCATCAGCGGCAGACAAAACGCAGGCAACAGCAACACGCCTAACCGATGCATCGGCTCACCAGGCGCGGGAAATCGCTTCTGCATCCGCGGCAATCACCGACATG
>VAPL010362508.1_pt1 | contig 13671 bp, 11 predicted proteins | sample 3395061 | NCBI WGS metagenome assembly VAPL01 (sample SAMN08290444, study PRJNA428436) | hydrothermal vent metagenome | isolation source: Deep-sea hydrothermal vent chimney 2 | place: Pacific Ocean: Juan De Fuca Ridge | depth 2182 m m | reverse complement strand
AATCTGACGCTACGGCTCAGTTGGCTTTGCTATGAAAGTTAACGGGACAGCAGTGATAATAGATATAAATTTAGGGTATTATATATTTATGAGTAGCAATAAAAACATACAGAGTATAGCTAATATTACCTACCTGATTTCCATGTTTTTATTTCTATTTTCCGTAATTGTTAATGCATCCGAATATATTCCTCAGTCTACAGAAGTCACTAATAACAGCAAACTACATGAAGTAGAAATTATCATTGATTCAGATGATCATCCTCATTTTAGTGATATTAAAAGGCGATGCAGTTATTATTGGCCTTACTTTAAAGGAAAAATCAAGAAACCTGATGGTTTAATTTTAGAAAAATCTGAGTGCCTGCAATATGCGGATCTATTAACATTATCAAAAGGCTATGCTCCCCTAGGTGTCTTTTTCCGATCAAAAATTAAGAATAACCAATCAGAAGTCCATAGTTATCATTGGGAGATAGTTGGGCCCATTATCAACAGCCCTATACCTTTACTTGCAAAGTTTGACTCCTTCAACGCTTCGATGATCTTCGAAAAAGCAGGTAAATATCACGTAATTTTAAAAGTAATATTCAACGATGGCACTCAGGCCAAAGACCATGTCACGGTCACAGTCTGGCCCAGAGATGGGAAAACCTATTTTGTAGATTCTAGAATCGGTAGTGATCACTTCAACGGCTTGTCTATGGTCCCGGATAGAAAATGTATTTCTGAAAAGGAATCTAATAATGAATGTTATGGACCATGGAAAAGTGCAACCAGAAGTTTTGCAGTATTAGCGTCACAGAATCCGCATAAAAGAATAACATTAATGCCTGGAGATCAAATACTTTTCAGGCGAGGGCAAACATTCGATCTTAAAACCGACCTATCCGATATAACAAAACAAAAATATACAATAGTTACCCAAAGATTAAAATGTACACCACAAGTTTCTGTCGATCATTGGTCCAAAATTTTAGGTATTCATTTTGGGCCCTATGGCAGGGGCACAATACCGTTGATCAAAAACATTGGTAACACAAGTTGCTTTGTTTTTGACTTTCCTGGTGTAGGGTTAATGCATTTATCTTTTCAGGATTTGGCATTTAATTTAGAAAGCTCGAATAGTCCACCTCATGATAATCGTGCTTCTTTTCTTTTTGCCATTGGCCAACCAATCAATCTTATATTGAATAGAATAAGCCTCAAACGATTTAACCAAGGTCTTCTCTTCCACAATGCTCATGGTGTTTTTATTAATCAGAGCAACCTCTTCGATGCTAAGGTAGGTATGCTCTATTCAGAAACTGCCACAGACGTCGCGTTCTTAAATAACAAATTTGACTATTCCGGAAATCATATTGCATACACAAATATAAGTCATGCGTTAGTAACTGGTAATACTTTTAGCCGAATAGCCTTTGGGCGTACAGCACTTCGTGTATTTGGTTCCGACCAGAAACATCTAACTGAATCAATCTGGATATCTGACAATCATTTTGAAGGCTGGATTGATCCAAGAACTCGTGACGACTGTGAGTCAGCTAGCCGTTGTCAATATGCAGATGGTAAACGCTATAACTGGTCTCTTGTTGAACTACATCCCAATGTTCCTGATGAAGATAGATTCATGAAGAACATAGTATTTAAAAGAAATATAGTGCGAAATGCTGAAACTTTACTTCGTATCGGTGCAACTCACAATTTGCTAGTTGAAAATAATATATTTGATACTCTTGATAATAGTGGTTCAGCGCGTATAAAACTTCACTCCAGTTTTTCAAGAAGGCCGTTGGAGAATGTAATTTTTCGTAACAACCTATTTTTAGAACGTTCAAGAGATAGAACGCATCAAAGTCCAATTATTGAGTTATCTGAATACACTAATGAATTTGAACATCACAAACGACTCAGTATCATTAACAATCATTTTGTAAACAGCAATAACTGTATAGTTAAGTTGAAAAATTTTCAAACAAAAAAAGGAGAATGTCTTTTAAACTCATCAAATAATAAAATATTTATAAATAAAAGTTCACCTCCGTACATTACTTTTTCACAAAATAAAGCAAACAAACTAAAGACAGAAATTTTAATAAAAAAAATCAACGATAAAATGAAAAAAAGTTTCTAATAAAAAATTTGATGATATAAGAATAACAGACAGAAAGTATTTAACTTATGTTTCTAGGGCTCACTATAAATAGTGGTCACTTAACCATATCCAATTATCTAATACTCCATCTTTTAATTCACATCTTGGCGACCAACTAAATTGAGTTTTAGCGTATGAACAATCTAATGAGATGCTCTGAACATCAAAATTTCTTTGGGGCAATTTATTTAACTCAAACTTATGATTTGTAACTTCTTCAACTGTATTGATGACATCATTTATCGATGTGAGAACACCACTACCTATATTGAATACATCGTTAAACATTTTACTACCAGCTTTAACACTTACATCGATCAAATCGCTTATGTGTATGTAATCACGTTCGATAGTGCCATCTCCCCATATAGTTACTGGTTCTTTTTTTAGCGCTTTTAATAAAAATGTAGGTATTATACCTTGCACACCATAGCGCTGTTGATTAGAACCATATGGGTTGGATACTCTTAAAATGTTATATTCAAGATTATGCAATTGGTTAAATAAAAATAAATACTTTTCAATAGCTACTTTAACAATCCCATACGAACAAATTGGATTAAGCGGATGTGATTCTGGAATAGGATTCACCCTGGGATTACCGTATACGGTGCCACCGGATGATAAAAAGACAATTTTATTAACTCCTATACTAACCATTGTTTTTAATAAACGTAAAGTTGACACAAGATTAGTTTCTATATCGTTTACCATATCAAGGTTTGATGTGCTCGGTACAGTAGTACTTATCAAATGATAAACCAGATCAATACCAGTAAGAGCTTCTGCAATTGCAAAAGTATCTGTAAAATCACCGGTAACATATTCAATATTTTCAGATACTAATTCACTACTTACTACATTCCTATCAAACACGCGCACGAAATGACCATCTTTGTACAATGCCTTTACAAGATGTGATCCAATGAAACCATTTCCACCTAATACTAAATATCTCATTAATTAATCAACACTTCTGATGGACTATCATTTTTACTAGTAAGTATAGAGTAAATATATTCGCATATTACAATAAAGTTTATAATGCATAATTGAAACTATAATAATTGAAACTATATATTAAGCAAGCGGAGTTTTTCTTCCAATAATTGAGCTCGTTTTTTTCCCACATTATCCCAAGTATATTCTTTTGATTTTCTGAGCGCATTTTCACCCATAGATTGTCTTAATTTGCCATTGCTTGCTAATGTTTTAATCGCATTTACCCATGCTGTTTGATCATGAGGATCGATAACAAAACCTTCAGTATCATTAATAATGCCACCGCCGCCCATTGGTGAAACAATAGATGGCAAACCTGCTCCTAGCGCCAAATAAGTAACAAGTGGACTTCCTTCTTCTAGACTAGGTAAAATAAAAATATCAGCATTAGCATATATAGCCTTCAAATTATCAACATGAGGAATATGCAATATATTTTCTGAAAGATGACTACTTACCAGTTCTTTGATGTTATTACCCATTGAACCCACAAGTATCAAACGGCCATTAATATTAGCTTTTTCCCAAGTATCTAATAATAAATGCACTCCCTTTCTTACACAGATTGAACCTACAAAAATAACCGTTATATAATCATCATCTTCATAACTTCGAACAACGTTATCTAATATTTCACTCTTTCTAAGACCATAACTGGTTTGCAATATTGAATCACTAGGAACGCCGAATTTTAGCAATGATTGTGTAACTAAAGGACTAGGACTAAAGACAAGGTCAGTATATTTCTGTATTTCTGTCTCTTTTTCAATTAATCCTTTAGAAATAGTATTATCCGATTTAATTCCTAAATAATTATACTCTGCATCCAATAATTTTTTAGCATAAGCAGTGTGTGTATTAATATTTTCTCTAACTACAATACATCCTTTCTTTTTAAGATTTTCAAATAATGTAACCGAAGATCCTGGCCACAAATATACAATATCACCTTCAACTACACTTCTTTTAAATCGATACTCCGCAAAACGAGAAAGAATAGCATCATCAAATAATCGGTAAGCTATATTTTTCAACAATGGTGGTATAGCATCTTTATATAAAGGTACTCTCGCATCTTTATATGAAGCAATTCCCATAACAGTAGTCTCAAATCCAGCTGATTTCATATGTTCTGCTAAAGAAAGACATACATATGCAATTAATTTATAAGAAAAATAATTAGGATAAAAAAACTTAAGATTATATTTACTCATATATAAATAACACTGTTTACCATTTACATTGTTTAAAAATTGTATATAAAAACATACCGTACTACACCTATATTCTTGTAAAGCATGATTTAAAAATAGCATTGCATATATTGCCAAACATGCTTGCATTTTAAACTAGCAATTATTTATTTAGCAAGAAAATGGGAATTCTTTAAAACTCTTTTCCAAAGTTCTTTAGCCGTTACAAATGGCAATTCTTTTAATAAAAAAATTAACTGCTTTATTGATTCTTTAATTTTCTTTCTTTTAACACTGGCAACAAAAACACCAACTACTTGAGGCCCTAATAATTCTTTCCAGTGTTTCTTACCAATTTTATAAGAAATGATTTCATCTTTATTCTTAAGATGTTTTCTTTGGGAATTCAATATATGTAATACAGCTTGTATAGTTTTCATAGCACCATTCTTAGTTGAAAGATTATTATTATGCCGTCTATATTGAAAAATGGTTTCATTATGAAAATAAAATGGGTGTTTTCGTGATAATTTTAAATATAATTCATAATCCTCAGCAACACCCGTATTCACATCAAAACCACCAACATTTAATAAATGTTCTTTACGAAATATGCAGCCACTCGGTGACACTAATGCTTTACCTTCTAACATGGTTTTAAAATCAACATCAACCAGGAGTCCTGTAGCTTTATCATAAACATGGCTTTTTGAATTAATGTAATCAAACCATCCTAAAATAAAAGCACAATTTAAGTTTTCTTCTAAATAATCAACACCAATCTGAATTCTTTCCGGTAACAATTTATCATCAGAATCAAGAAATATAATATATTTTCCTATGCTTTCTTTTAAACCTTTATTTCTTGCACTACTGACACCCTGATTATCCTGATAAAAATATTTTATTTGTGGATACTCTGATATTATCGATCTTGTATTATCTGTAGACCCATCATCAACAGCAATAATTTCATAGTTATTATAAGTTTGAGATAGCACACTTTCTATCGTTTCCTTTAGAAAAAATTCTGAATCATAACAAGGTATGATTATTGAAACTGTCGCAAATTCTTTCATTTGGGAATCGGAATTAATTGTCATTATTAATTTCCTGGAAAAGAGTAAATAATTTTTTGACATTACTATTTAATTCAAATTCTGACTTTACTTTTAATTCCGCATTTTCATATATGCCTTGTTGTAGCCCATCACCCGAAATCAATACACTAATCTTTTTAGCCAAATTAACAGCATCATTTGGCTCACATAGTAAGCCCGTTACTTCATTTACTACTAACTCAGGAATTCCTGAAATACGTGTAGTAATTACAGGTACGCCAGATAACATTGCTTCCATTAATACAACCGGAATGCCATCCATATCACCATGTTCATCTTTCTTGCAAGGCAAAACAAAGGCATCTAATGATTTCATCCATCCAGAGACATCTTTATGTGAAATGGAGTCTATGAAATCAATGCTATCCGTTACATCTAATCTACGAGCTAAATCTTCAAGCTCATTTTTTAGTGGACCACCACCAGCGATCTGCAGTTTAAATGCAACACCTTCTTTTTTCAGAATGTCACATGCAGATATAAGTACATCAAAGCCCTTCTTCTCTACCATTCGACCCAGTGCACCTAGTATCGGTGGATCACTTAAATTTTTATCTTCTCGTTCACTGAAACTTGCCGTATCAACACCACAATGAATAACATTTATTTTTTCTTCATCTGCACCCTGTTCAATAAGAAATTTCTTATTGTATTTGGAAATAGTGACTGCGAATTTAGCCCTGGCAACCTTTTCTTTCAGCAACCAGCCACGCTCAAATAAATCATTAGCATGAGAGGTAAAACTGAAAGTCACACCATGCAATGCTGCCGCGTACATTGCAATATCTGTTGGGATATGTGCAAAATTTGAATGAATATGTTCTATATTATTTTTCCGTAAGTAATTAACAAATCCAGCTCCGATAAGAAAACGATACAATAAGCCCTTACCAATATGAGTTGTTATACCAATATTTAAAGCATCGGATAATGCCATCCTAAACACAGAAAAATACTTAAGAGGTGACAAAATAATTAAAAATAAATTAAGGATTATGACTTTAAAGAAGGATTGCTCATACAAATAAAACGTTTCCGATTCAAGCTTCTTAAGCACATCACTTGATGCTTTATTCCCAGGTCGGTGAATTGATACAGGTTTTATTTCAATATTTAATTCTTGAAGATGTAATATCTCTTGATAAACAAAAGTAGCACTTAATGCAGGTATCTCAGGTGCCAAATATGCAATTTTTTTTTTATTTTTCACTGTGTTTTTACCAAAAGATCACAAGTCATATTCGATTATCTTGCATTATAAATCAATAGCCCAACTGGGTGATTTCTCAGAATCCCAAATTTCTTCCTGTTTATTATTTAGATCTTCAGTAGCTCTCTTTTTGCCTTTTAACAAACAATCCCACTGATATTGGCGTAAAAACTTTCTAAATTCTGGATCTTCAAGTCGTTTTTTTCCTGTTAATGCACTTTTTACATATCCCCACCACATAGCAAGACCTCCAGTAATAAATGGCCGATAGAGGATCATTCGGTAACCAGCAGCAACTGTCATATATGTTAAACTTGATCCCATAAAATATTGTCCAAAACCATGCCTTCTCCTTCCAGTAAGTAAATTTTTTTGACTTGAACCCATCGGTCTTAAATGCGTAAATCGAATATCCGGTTCATCCCAACTAATGGCAATCCAACCCAGCATACGACTACGATGACCATCAATGCCATCCCACATCACTTGCCTAATAAACCCACCTATTTGCTTAAAACATTTAACCCTATAAAACTTAGTTGCACCAATAGAATTTTCATCACCACAACCTTCACTAATTAGATCACCAGTTTTTTTATCAAAATAATATGGTTTGCCACTCGCGTGGCCTATACGTGGATTTTCTTTCATTTTATCTATTATTAATTCAAAATAGTTTAAAGGTAATATCAGATCGAGATCAAGCTTACAAAGATATTCATAATCATTAATATCTATTGATGACATACCACTATAAAATGCATCAATTACTCCACCGCCAACCTTACGGTGACCTCGATTTTCTCGACTTACAATTGAAATAAAATCATATTTATCAGAATATTCTTTTAGAATATCTGAAGTGGCATCAGTTGATCCATCATCAACAATAACCCACCTGTCAGGTAAAATGCTTTGCTGGCAAACTGTGTCAAGCGTTGATCTCATATATTTTTCTTCATTCCTACAGGGCGAGATAATTAAATATTTACCATTCATAGTATTTCTCAAATTATTTTTTATAAGTATAACGGTTACTGTTGCAACAAATTATCACAACAATTATAGCGAAAAACTTTAGCTATCAACTTTGATTCCGTTCTTATTATTAGTTTTCTATTGTTACATAATAAAATATTATTCAACATTAACATTTTTGCTATAATAGCTGAATCGATATAACTTCCTTTTTTTATAATAATTATTACTACACTTTCAGAATATTGATTCGTTATATTTTGAAATTTATTATTAAGTTCTTTTATATTATCTCCACCCCAATAGCCGCATAATTCGACATTTATTACATCGTTCTCGTTAGATGTTTCTATTGAAGATTTATTTGTTTTCCTCTTGTTTTCTACAAATTGAATTATCACAAATAAAGGTAAGATTCGGAATATAAATAAATTAAAAAAAGAAATCGCATCCTCAAAGTAACGTTTCCATAAAATTGGTTCTTCTTTAATTCGCCACAACCATTCCAAACCTAATTTTTGTAAAATTTTTGGTGAACGACTTACTGTTCCAGCTATAAAATTAACAACTGCACCAAGATGGCTGATTACAGGAGCATTAAGATTCTTCCTGTTTTTTTCAATCCAGACTTGACCTTTTTTAGCACCTAACGAAACGATAACAAAATCAGCATTGCTCTGATTGATCTGATTAATAATTTCACCTGAACTCATTTCTTCAATTGAGCCAAAACCAGGATTAAAACTACCTACACATTGTAAGCCTGCATTATGTGAATTTAACTTTTCACAGGCAACTTCTGCAATATCTTCTTCACCACCAAAGAAAAAGACCTTCAACACTTTATTTTCTGCTTTATTTTTTATGAGTTCTTCTATTAAATCAGAACCAGCTACTCGTTCAGGAATAGGAATGTTTAGTAGGCGTGCTGCCCATATAATGGGCTTGCCATCAGCCACGCTCAGATCGCTATTTATTACAGAATTACGAAAATTATTATCACGTTGACTTGCTATTAAGAAATTAAGATTAGGTGTGGATAAAAATAATGGTTTGTTTTTTTTAGATGAAAAGCAAACTTTTTCTACCACATCATTCATCTTAACAGCATCAAAAGGAAGGCCCAGCAAACACCAAACATCTCTTTCAAAACCTTCTTTTATTTCAGTTTTTAGCATTTAACTATTCTTTTTACTTGATATTGATTTCATAAAAACCTCAACAAGGCCTAAAATTTGTCCATATACTAACGGTATTCTTGAAAATTGGATGTGCAAAGCATATATCAATGCATCTAGCCCCCCTCGAGAACGAGGCAATACATTAAGTACTACTTTTCCTATACGATACAATAAAAAGAATACCAGTAATATGGTTGCTATTTTCCAACTATAAAATATTCCAAATGTAAGCAATAGTAACCAGATAAATACTTCTGCAAAATTACGAATCATTTCCTTAAACCACAGTTTTTCCTGAGTTTTTCGATAACGCATTGCGATAATTGCATATGCAGTTCCCGAACGAACAGAACGATTCCAGTAATCTTTAAAATAATGCATGTCTAAATCATGTTTCACCATAGGGCTATCAATACATACTATGCGATAACCTTTCTGTCTTACCCGAAAACAAAGATCAGGTTCCTCTCCAGCAATTAATTCATCATCAAACAGGCCTGCTTGATCAAAGGCAGAACGTTTCCACAAAGCGTTTCCTCCGCACAATCGATAATCACCTGGTGGAATATACCAATCAAACCTGCAAACCTTCATATAAATATTATTCTGTTCGCCTACTTCTTCAATTGCACCAAAGACTGCACCAATTGAATCATCAGAACTTAAAATAGAAAATGCTTTCTTTAACCAAAGATCATCTAATACACTATCACCATCTATAAATTGAATATATTCACTATCTGTTACAGACACACCTAAATTTCTGGCTTTTGCAGCACTTGGATTACTATCATTAAGATTAACAACTCTAACATTCAAGAAAGATTCTGCAATTTCAACACTTTTATCAGTAGAACCACTGTCTACATAAATAATTTCTAACGTACAACTCGGCAGAATTAATCCTGCCAGTGGGCTTAAGCATTGCTTAAGGTTTTTTTCTTCATTTAGACCAATAACTATAACTGCAATTTTTACCATAAGTTTATTTTACTCTATAACCTGAATTTTATAACTACAATAAATAAACTAGTTATTAGAAAAACTATTTTTTGTTGTTTTATTTTCTAATAATATTGTCTTTGCTCGCCCTAATAACGCACCCACCAGCAAAAACATCCATGCACTTAAGGAAGCATTCGGTAGCTGGTCTATCATAATTATTGATATTACAAGCGCATGGCCAAGCAATAGTTTCTGCTCACCTTTATCTGTAAGTAAAACACTTACTTTTGCACCCTTCCATATGCTTATAATTAATAAACCAAATAATGATATAAAGCCAACCAATCCAAATACGCCAAAAATAATTATCCAATAGCCATCCGATATTGAACCTTCCAGTCTATTTCTCCCCCAACCTCCCCAGCCAAAAAATAATTTATCCCGAGCATGTTCAAATAATAAATTTTCATGATAAAAACGAAAGGCTAGAGAATCACCTCGTAAAGGATCAATATCTGTTGCAAGCTGTACTAAATTTTCATGAGGGAAAAAATCAAATATTAATAGCATGGGATACAACATTACAACGCAAGCAATAAACAATGATGTTCTTCTAATAATATTTGATGTTCCCCAGGCTATAAATATAAATACTATTATTCCTAATAAAAACCCACTAATCGTTTTATTTAATACTAATATACAAAAAAGGTAAATGATGACTACCCAGGGAGAGACCCCAAAAGTTTTATTTTTATTTTTTAAAAGTATTGTTGCAGCTCCAAGTGAAATAGCAATAAACATTGAAACGGTTAGACCGTGGCCGATGAAGACCACTGCACGAAATCCACCAGCTCTATATTGTTGAATAAAATCATGTGGGAAAAAACCATAAAAAGTAGTATGTAATTGAGGACTCATTCTTATTTCATATAGTATTAATATTGAATACAATAAACTTGCAGCAACTAACAATTTAAATAATAACAATTGGTCTTCATGGGTTTTTATTATTTGCATTCCTATGATTAAAGGAAGCAATATGAGATATTGATTTACCGTACTTGCGAAAGAATCAAATAATGTTAACCCTTTAATAAAATTAATACTTTCCTGATTATTTATCATTGTAATAAAAGGTATAATAAGCAGTACTAATATGAACCACTTTTCTATGCCCTTATCAGGAAAAAATCTTACCTTAATTTTCTTAATATATTTACAGCCAATTAAGGCTGCAATTGCAGAAATTGAATTTTTATCTAATGGTGGAATAAATGGTAAATCAATTACTACTTTAACCGGCAGTATCAAAAAACCACCTACAATAGTCCAGAAAGTTGCTTTAACTACTGGCATTCGCATATAAAAAATTAGTGATATAAAAGGCCAGCTTATTAAAGCAATGTAAGCGAATGTATTAGGCATAAAAAATTAAATACTATCGACGACCGATTCCTCGATATAAAATACCTTGTGCAAGTAACGGCTCACTATCTAAACAATTACGTCCATCTACCACTACTTCAATTCCTAGCTTTGCAAGGTCTAAATTTTTAAGTTGATTAATACAATCATCATGATCCGTTACAATAAAAATTGCTTTACTGTCTTTGAGTGCACCTTCAAGTGTCTCTGCAGTATTTTCTCTATTAATCCAACTATCATAAATACTGAGTTCAGCCCCCTTTTTCTTTAAAATATCATGTATTTCGAAGAAAGGAGATTCACGAGCATCATCCACATTCTTTTTATACGCAACGCCCAATACTGTTATTCGAGTACCCTTAATAGGCAACGCTTTTTCATTCAAAGCATCTTGTAAAAGTGAAATAGCATACTCAGGCATACCATTATTAGTATTACGTGCCAACTGAATAATTTCAGGCATATAACCTGCTCTCTTTGCTGCATCTTTTAACCATTCAGGATCAACTGCTATACAATGTCCACCTACTCCCGCACCAGGAAAGAAGGGGCCTTTTCCAAAGGGTTTTGTTGACATTCCATCAATAACATCAACCACATCTAGATCTAATACATCACTTATTTTCGCCAGTTCATTTACAAAGGCTATATTGACATCCCTTACTGTATTTTCCATTGCTTTTACTGCTTCAGCATCACGAATTGAACGCATCATGGTCACACTGCCCAGTGGTGGCTGAGCTATCTCGTAGCCACTTTTTGTTTCTGCATGCGCAACTTTTGGACGTAAACTCTTTCTTATGTCTCGCACATCGTAAAGCTCACCACCTAATATCGAAACATAAAACTCTGCAGCGTATTTTGTTCCTTTATACGTAGTTGCACCTACAACTCTGGGTATATTTTCTGTTGTCCAAAAATCATCGCCAGGATTAACGCGTTCAGGGCAGTGTGCTAATTGAAAATCATCCCCTACCTTTTTACCTATTTTTTTCTCAAGATACGGCAATACAATATCATCACACGTTCCGGGGAATACGGTTGACTCAACGACGATTAAATCATCACTTTTTACATATGGCGCTATCACTTCCAATGCACTTATTAGAGGTGTAATGTCTGGATCGTTATTGCTGTCTATAGGAGTTGGCACGCATATAAGATAAATACAGCAGTCTGAAAGTTCACCTTTATTTGTAGTTGGGAAAAAGTTGCCACTTTGATGTGCCTTATGTAATAAATTTTCAACTGTGTCATCAACAATATGTGATTTCCCATTTGATAATATATCAACGATTTCATGATTCGATTCAAAGCCAACTACTTGATAATCTTTAATTGCGCATAATGACGCAAGAGGCAAGCCAACATAACCTAATCCAATAACTGCAATTCTTTTATTTTTCATTTAAATTTTTTCTTTAATATTAATAATGTTAATTTATTATGCTTACCAAAACTTCTGTAATACATACATCAAGCAAAGCTTTAATGACTTCTTTATACCTATTCAAAATATCTAGTGACTTGTTTTTCCTATAATACAATGATGACTGGTTATAAAGTGTTAATTTGAAAAATGGACATTTTTTATTATTTAGACCTTTACATAGCATTTATTTTTTTAATAATTTTTGCAGGAATACCCGCAACAGTACAATTGTCCGGAACATCCTCAATTACTACACTATTCGCACCGATTTTCACATTATCACCTATAATAATGCCACCTAGTATTTTTGCACCTGCACCTATATCAACATGACCACCAATTTTCGGTAGCCCTGACGTGCTGCCAGTACCAATAGTGACCTGCTGAAAAATAAGACAGTTAGGGCCAATAACTGCAGCAGGATGGATAACAATACCATTTGGATGAGGTATAATTAATCCGCCACCCAGTTTTGAATTAAGCGGTATGTCAGCGCCACAAACAACACTCCAGAATCGGAACCGCAATACATAAAAAGGCTTTAAGAGTGTTATTAAAAACCCTTGCTCTGTTATAGCTTGATACCTTCTAATAACATGAATCAACTTTTTCCAGGGCTCATACTTACCTCTAATAATACGTTCACGCTGCCAATCTGGTTCAGATGCAGACACTTTCAAAATTTCCATCTTGTTTCTACACACATTAATATTGTTATCCTTACCTTTATTAATATAAGGTCCTGCCGATATACTGTTTAGCTGGTTGTACTCGAAAAAACACCATATTCTTCTTTGTCTTTAATAACTTCGTTAACTAAATCAACACTTATTTTCTTCGCTTCTGATGAGAAACCATAAACGAGAGCAAGATCACAAAGAATATTTATTTTTCTGGGTATACCCTTGCTTATTTCTCCAATACGTTTATAGCCCTTCACTGCGCATAAAGATGCGAGAGGTAAACCAACATAGCCAAGTCCAATTACTGCAATTTTTTTATTTAGCATACTCGTGTTAACCTTTT
>VAPL010381955.1_pt1 | contig 13675 bp, 10 predicted proteins | sample 3395061 | NCBI WGS metagenome assembly VAPL01 (sample SAMN08290444, study PRJNA428436) | hydrothermal vent metagenome | isolation source: Deep-sea hydrothermal vent chimney 2 | place: Pacific Ocean: Juan De Fuca Ridge | depth 2182 m m | reverse complement strand
GGGGCTGTTTTCCTTAAAAAAATTCTGCTCAGGAAAAAAGAGCAGCAGTTTGTCGACCAGATTGTTTCCCAGGACGCCATGCAGATAAACAGCATGGCGGGCCGGGACAAACAAGCGTCACAGCTCCTCCAGGAACAATGGAAAGAGTCCATTGAACGGTTGAAACAATCGCACCTGAAAAAACTCGGTAACCCCCTTTATGTGCTGCCCTGGTATCTGATAATCGGTGAAAGCGGTTCAGGTAAAACCACGGCGATAAAGAGCGCCCGTTTATCCTCCCCCTTTGCCGATGCCGCTCAGGTCTCAGGCCTTTCAGGAACCAGAAACTGCGACTGGTGGTTTTTCGAGCAGGCGGTCATCATTGATACGGCAGGCCGTTACGCGATTCCGGTTAATGAAGAGACAGACAAGGAGGAATGGCGTAAATTTCTTACCCTGCTGGCCAAATACCGCAAAAAGGAGCCGTTAAACGGCCTCATCGTCACCCTGTCGGCCGATAAACTTCTCAGCGCCTCGGCGGCAGATCTTGAGCAGGAAGGACTGCTGATCAGAGCCCGGATCGACGAATTAATGCAGGGTCTCGGGGCCAAATTTCCGGTCTATTTAATGGTGACCAAATGTGATCTGATAAAGGGCATGACCCAGTTTTTCGACAAGCTCCCCGACAAGGTAGTTGACCAGGCCATGGGTCTTGTTAATCAGCAGCCGGCAAAGACCCCCCCGTCTTTCTGGTCGCAGGCCGTTGAGACGATTGGGACCCGGCTGCGCAATCTTCTTCTCCGCATTGTCCATGACACGCCTGCCCAAAAGGTTGATCCGGCCCTGATCCTCTTTCCCTTCGAATTCGAGAGACTGAGCAAGGGGCTGCAGGCCTTTATGGGCAAGGCCTTTCAGGAAAACCCCTACCAGGAAACCCCGATTATGCGGGGAATTTTCTTTACCAGCGGCCGCCAGGAAGGAACCCCCTATTCCCATTTCCTGCACAAGTTGGGACTTATCGATGAAAGGGAAGTGCTGCCCGGAACCAGCAAGGGGCTGTTTCTCCACGATTTTTTTGCCAAAATACTTCCCACCGATAGGGGGATTTTCGCTCCGACCAGGAAGGCCATTGAATGGAACCGCCTGACCAGAAATCTCGGTCTGACCTCATGGGTCGCCTTTGTTCTCGCACTTTGCGGCCTGCTGAGCTTTTCCTTTGTCAAAAATCTCAAGACGATGCGGGAAGTACCGAAACAATTTCTGCAGGCGCCTGTCCTCCAGGGAGATCTGTTAACGGACGTTATAACTCTTAATCAATATAAACAGGCCATCTTGAAAGTTGAAGAAAGAAACGACAACTGGTGGATTCCGCGGTTTGGTCTGAATGAAAGCAACAAGGTCGAGGCAAGGCTTAAACAAAGATTCGACCAGCAGTTCCAAAAAGGTTTTCTCCAGCCGCTTGACCGGAAAATGACGGTTAGAATGGCCGATTTCACGCCGGTAACTTCAGATAAGATCATCAGCCGTCACATAAGCCATTTAGTACGCCGCATCAACCTGATAAAGACACGCCTGAAAACTGATGACCGCCAGACGCTTTTTGCCATGCCAAAGGCGTCCTTTCTGGTGCTGCTCTCAAATGAAAATTCAAGGCTCATCCCGGAAATTAACAAAAAAACAGCCGATATGTACCTTTATTATCTGCTCTGGAACCATGACAACAGCGGGATAAACCTGGAAATGAACAACCTGCGTAATTGGTTGAAACATACATTGGCTGTTAAGAAATACGAATTAAACTGGCTGATTACCTGGGCCAACGCCCAGGAAAGCCTTAAACCCATAACCCTGCAAGACTTCTGGGGCGGCAGCAAACAGATATCGCCCGCGGTTATTATCCAACCCGCTTTTACGCAAGACGGGAAAAAACTGATCGATAATTTCATGGGGGAACTTGAAGAGGCCCTGCCTGAACCGGGAGCAACCCTGATTGCCGCCCAGAAAATCAGATTCAGTACTACGTACCGCCAGGCCTTTTTCGCGGATTGGCGTAGTTTCAGCGTGGATTTCCATCAGGGGAGCTCCGGCCTTGCCGGTTATAACGAATGGTTTTCCATGGCCCAGAAGATCACTTCACTGCAAGGCCCTTATTTAACTTTTCTGACAACAGCGGCGGAGGAATTGAGTCCTTTTGTGGCGGGGAAGGAAGATTTTCCCCCCTGGGCGGACTTAATATCTCGTTATCCGGCTGTTCGTAAACAGGCAGGCACCCTTGCCAAATCCAGCGGCGGCTCCTTTTTTTCAAAAGCTGAAATTAAATCAAAACAGTTGATCAAAGGATTTAGCCGCAAGCTTGACGCCTCAGAGACAAAGAACGCTCTGGAGCATCAAATGCAGGCCGCTCAGGCCTGCCTCAGCTATCAGAATGCCCTGCAAAAGGCAGTCCCCCTGCTCTCTCCCCGCAAGGCGGCCTATGGCGCTGCGGCGGCTGTTTTTAATGGTGATAAATCCGAACTTACCTCAGCCGTACAGGCGGCCTCAAGACTTCGGACTAACATGACCTCAGGCCGGGAGAACGAAGATGTTTTCTGGAAACTGATCAATGGCCCAATTAATTTTCTGTGGGATTTTACCCGCACCGAGACGTCCTGCTATTTGCAGAAGCGCTGGGAAAAGGATGTTTTCGCCAATGTTCAGGATATTCATGATCCGGAACGATTGCGCAAACTTTTAATGGATCAAAACGGCTATGCCATACAATTTCTTAAAGGGCCTGCGGCGCCTTTTATAAGCACAAGACCGAGACAGGGCTATTATGCCGTACGAGCCCTGGGTAAGACAATTCCCTTTCAACCCGGTTTCCTCAACTTTTTGACTAAAGGTATTACCTCAACACTATCGGCGCGCGCCAGCTATGATGTCTCCATCAAGGGCCTGCCAACCGATGTCAACGCCGCGGCCGCCACCAAGCCCTACGCCACCGTCCTTACGCTGCAATGTGCCAGTGAAACCACAAAGTTGAGTAATTTCCAGTTTCCGATTATGAAAAAATTCAGATGGTTGCCGGGAAGCTGCGGTGATGTTCTGTTTGAAATCAAGGTGGGAAATCTGACCCTGACAAAACAATATAAAGGCAGCCAGGGGTTTCCAGACTTTTTAAATGATTTTAAGACTGGACAACATCTCTTTTACCCGAACGACTTTCCGCAGAGCAAAGACGCCCTGCAACACATGGGGATCAAATATATCAAAGTCAATTACCGTTTTAGAGGTAACCAGCCGGTGCTTAAACTCTTGCAGGCCTCACCAAGGGTGGTTCCGTCCAGGATTGGGCAATGCTGGGAGTAGGTAAAAGTGCCGCCTGGCAATGGCTTATTGCTGGTAAGCATCCGGCGGCACGTGATTTTTTTACCGTAGGTAAACAAACTCCGATGACTGAAGCCCTGGCTAATTGGATACGCCGGGGAGCAGAACAACTGGCTGGCTCGAAAGAGCGTCTCAGCGCTTCCTGCTCCTGGCGCTTTTGGTTCCAGACTCCGAAGAGAGGGATTATTACCTGCGGCCTGGTAAGAAACAGCTGTGACTCTGTTGGACGGCTCTATCCTCTCCTTTTAATGGGAAGCGGTTCGCTGAACGACTGGGAAGATAACTGGGAGCTTCTGCCTGTTACCTGTGAGGGGCTCTGGGGGCAGATGGAGCAGCTAACGGCCAGAAACTACAATACACTTAAACGCCTTGAGGCGGATTTGACGACACTGCGGCCGCCCCGGCCATCATGGCAGGGAATAACCCCTGCTAAGGTTATTCCTGAAGATAAGCAAAAACTGTGTGAATTTGTTGCGGAGCATCTTCGTTCATTCGAGGCGGAGCAGGCTATATTTCTGCCGCTCGCTAACGGTAACAGCGCCGATCTTTTTGAGGTTATCAGCTATTTGCATTTGTTATTTAAGGAGAGGATTAGCGAGGTACCCAATGCTGGCTTTTTAGGCGGGCCGCTTGAGCAGCCCGCGTTGGCGCTGTTCAAAAGACCGCTGAATATTCATGATTTTAAACGTATGTGGGTGCCTCAATGTCTATAAAGTTGTATGTGGCCAAGCAGTTCGGCTATGAAATGGCGGGGAGAATTCACTCCGCAAAATTTACGGATCTTTTCGATTTGCATATCAAGGGAGGGCAGCTCGGCCTGTGAATATCAAAGAGCTTATTAAAAATGGAAAACTCGATGCAACGCGGCAGCAGCTCGTTGCGGCCTTGAAAAATTCGCCAGCTGATCTAACCAGCCGTACCCTTTTTTTTCAGGTGCTTTGCTATTGCGGTGAATGGGAGAAGGCCAATCGTCACCTTGAGGCAATTGTCACTCAGGATCCCAGCCGGGCCGCCGGGGTGTCGGTCTGCAAAAAATTGATCCAGGCTGAACAGGAGCGCTGCAAGGCCGCAGAGGGCGGTTGTCATGCCGCCTTTCTTGGCGAGCCTCCGGCCTATATGGAATTGTATTATACTGCCAGGGAGGCAGTTAACCACAAAAAATTCGATGCGGCACAGGAACTCTTGGCTCAGCTTGATGCTGTCTTACCGCCCATTTCCGGCAGGATTATCGATACCTCCTTTGTTGGCTTTCGTGAAACCGACACCCTGTTTTTGCCCTTTCTCGAGGTGTTTGCCCACGAGCGGTATGTCTGGGTGCCATTTGAAGCCCTGCGCGAGCTTTCCATCCAGCCGCCGCAAACATTTCTTGACCTGTTGTGGATACCGGCCAGCCTGACCACCTGGGCAGGGCTTACCATGAACTGTTTTCTGCCGGCCTTGTATCCGAATACATTCCTTGAAAAGGATGAACGTATCAGGCTGGGCCGGATGACGGACTGGATTTCTCTTGGAGGCCCCTGTGCCAGAGGGGTCGGCCAACATGTCTTTGAGATCGGCGGGGAGGATGTCTCCATTTTAGATATTCGTAAAGTTGAATTTGATTTTCCAGGTAACGGAATAAGCAATGAAGAAAACAATTGATTTAGAGGCAATTCTGGCCCCAATCCCCGGAGATAATCCAGCCGGGGAAAATCTCCGCTATAATCCAGTTTATGACGAGATCCAGGAGGCAAGACGGGCGGATGATGTTTTGGATCAGGGCGATTGGCAGCATGAAGTGAAGACCGCGGACTGGGACAAGGTCTTCTCCCTTGCCGTGGACACGCTGACTGAAAAGACTAAGGATCTGCAGATAGCCGCCTGGCTCTTTGAATCCCTGGTCGTTACCGAAGGCTTTGCCGGAGTAAGCCTGGGATTTAAGATCATTACCGGCTTCCTGCGGGATTTCTGGGAGCATGTTTATCCTGAAATTGAGGATGATGATCTCGATTACCGGATAGGCCCTCTGGAGTTTTTAAACGACAAGCTGTGGCTGCCCATCAAGGAGATTCCTGTCACCAGCAGTGCGACAACACCCGGATATTCCTGGATGAAATGGCAGGAATCCCGCCAGGTCGGCCTGGAGAAGGATACGCGGAACCAGTATGGTGATGTTGATAGTGACAAACAGCAGTCCAGGGAGGAGTTGATTGCCGAGGGGAAACTGCCGGCAGAAGATTTCGACGCGGCGGTGGGTGGTTCATCCAAGGCCTTTTATGAAGCGCTTGCTGAAGACGTCTCCGCCTGTCTCGAAGAATTCAAACGGTTTGACGAAATCGTGGATGAAAAGTTTGGCCGGGAGGCCCCGCGCCTGGCGGAACTCAAAACCGCCCTGGAAGACTGCCGGCATCTCATCTCAAGGCTGCTTAAGGAAAAGAGGGCGCAGGAGCCTGATGCCGCCCCCGAAGATGTAGAGGAAGAGGCACAGGAAGCGCTTCCCGCCGCGGAGGTTAGCGCGGCGGAAACGCCGCGGGCCGCGTCAGCTGCCGGGCAGTCCCCGTTTACGGGCGGTTCAGCTGCCGCCGCCTCCTATCGGGTCAACCGTTTACTCGGTTCAGCCGGGATTGAAGAAGCGGTCTGGCAGGATGCCCTGGCAAAGCTTAAGTCGGCAGGCATCAAACCGGCGCTGGAGCAGCTGTTGGGCGCCTCCTGTAGTGCCCAGTCTATACGGGAAGAGACGAATTTCAGCCTCCTTATGGCAAAACTGTGTTTAAAGGCCGGCCGGCACGATCTGGCCAGGCCCATCGCCGAAAAACTCAATGCCCTGATGGAGGAGCTGCAGTTGAGCCGCTGGGAATCGCCTATCTGGATAGCGGAAGTATTAGACACCCTTATTCAGTGTCTTGCCTATGAGGGCGCTCCTGATGATGACATCTACAGATCCAAGGAGCTGTTAATGCGGCTCTGTACGTTGGATATCACAAAGGCAATGGGGCATATGGGTGGATGAAAGCTGCTGAATAGTTGCCGGAAATCGTTAATAAAATAACAAGTCAGAAAATTGAGAATATAATAAAAAAGGAGGAATAATATGGCTAAAGAAAGTTTGCAGCATACCCTTGACCGGGTACGGGCTCCCAGGGTGCAGATCACTTATGACGTGGAGGTGGGGGAGGCTATTGAGATGAAGGAAATCCCCTTTGTGGTCGGTGTGCTGGCCGATCTATCCGGGAAGCCTGATGAGCCGCTGCCCAAGCTGAAGGAGAGAAAATTCATAGAAATCGACCGTGATAATTTTAATAACGTGCTGGCCGGGATGAAGCCGCGGCTGGCCTTTCGGGTGGACAATAAGCTCAGCGATGATGACAGCAAGATGGCGGTTGAACTCCGATTTAAGTCCATGGATGATTTTCATCCGGAGCGGGTCGCGGAACAGGTCGGGCCGGTGCGTAAGCTTGTTGAAGGGAGAAAAAGGCTTTCTGAACTGCTCAACAAGCTGGACGGCAACGACAAGTTAGACGAACTGCTCCAGGAGGTTGTGGCCAGTACCGATTCCCTGGAAAAGTTAGGCAAGGAAGCCGGCGTTGAGAAAAATGAAGATGAAATCAATAAAGAATAAGGGAGGAAGATCAGATGGCAGACAATGAACAACAGGCCCAGCCGGAAGCGGCACCGGCCGCGGCAGAACAGGAAGAAAAAAGCCTCCTGGATCAAATAATTGATGATGGACGCCTTGTCCGTGATGAGGCCCAGCGGGATTGGGCAAAAGATGTTGTCGGCGAGTTTGTCTCTCAGATTATGGAAGGGGAGATTACGGTTTCCAAGAATACCGAAGCCATGATCAATGAGAGAATCAGCGCCATTGACAAGTTGATTTCCGATCAGCTCAATGAAGTCATGCATAATGAAGAGTTTCAGAAACTTGAAGCCTCCTGGCGCGGATTACAGTACCTGATCGATCAGACTGAGACCGGTGAAAAACTTAAAATCCGGGTCATGAATGTCAATAAAAAGGATCTGCTAAAGGACATGGAAAAGGCCTCTGAGTTTGATCAGTCGGCCTTGTTCAAAAAGATATATGAGGAAGAGTTCGGGATGTTCGGCGGTGCCTCCTACGGCGCTTTGATCGGTGATTATGAATTTACCAATCATCCCCAGGATCTGGCCCTGCTGGAGAAGATTTCACAGGTGGCAGCCGCTGCCCATGCCCCTTTTATCTCCGCGGCCGGCCCGGAGCTCTTTAATTTAGACAGCTTTACCGAATTGGGCGAGCCCAGGGATATGTCTAAAATATTCCAGAGTGTGGAGTACGCCAAGTGGAAATCATTCCGGGAATCCGATGATTCACGTTATGTGGCCCTGGCCATGCCCCATATTCTCATGCGTCTGCCTTATGGTCAGGACAATGTGCCGGTGGAGGCCTTTAATTTTGAAGAACAGGTGGACGGCACCGATCACAAGAAGTACCTGTGGGGCAATGCCGCCTGGGCGTTAGGCACCCGGCTGACCGAGGCCTTTGCCAAATACCACTGGTGTGCCTCCATCCGCGGCGTGGAGGGCGGTGGTCTGGTGCAGGGCCTGCCGGTTCATACCTTCAGGACGGATGAGGGGGATGTGGCTCTCAAATGTCCCACCGAGATTGCCATTACCGACCGGCGGGAAAAGGAACTTGCCGACCTTGGCTTTGTACCGCTGGTGCATTGTAAGGGAACTGATTATGCCGCTTTTTTCAGCACCCAGACGGGCAATAAGCCGAAGGTCTATGATTCGGATTCTGCCAATGCCAATGCCCGGCTGTCCTCACAGCTCCAGTACATCCTGGCGGTCTCACGATTTGCCCATTACCTGAAATCCATGATGCGCGATAAGATCGGCAGCTTCATGACCCGCAAAAATGCCGAGGATTTTCTCAACAACTGGATCAGCAATTATGTGCTGCTTGATGACAATGCCAGCCAGGAAATGAAGGCGAAGTATCCCCTGCGGGAGGCTCGTATCGATGTCAGTGAGGTTCCTGGAAAACCAGGGGCGTATCGGGCGGTGAGTTTTCTTAAACCTCATTTTCAGTTGGATGAACTGAGCGTTTCGCTGCGCCTCGTTGCCGATCTGCCGCCGCCGGCGCAGGGGTAAATTAGCTGTTATTGCTCATTACGGGCATTGCGCGGAATAGTTACAAATTAATAAAAAATTAAAAAAGGAGATACAATTATGCCAGCTGATGATTTTTTGAAAATTGACGGGATTGACGGTGAGAGCACGGATGACAAGCACAAGGGGTGGATAGAGGTTCTTTCTTACAACTGGGGGGTCTCCCAGATGGCCTCTTCCTCGGCCAGTTCTTCCGGAGGCGGCACGACCCAGCGTGCCGATCTCCAGGATCTGAGCATTGTGAAATTGCTGGACAGTGCCACCCCGCTGCTGTTTAAGGCCTGCGCCAAGGGTGATCATATTAAAGAGGTGAAACTTGAACTATGCCGGGCCGGTGGAGATAAGCTGATATATATGGAATATACCTTGAATAATGTCATTATCAGTTCCGTGAGCGTCGGCGGTGGTGGTGGTGGAGAGCCGACTGAATCCGTTAGCTTCAATTATGGCAAAATAAAATTGAATTACATCAAACAAAAGCGCGCTGATGGCAGCGGCGGCGGCAATGTACCGGCGGGCTGGAATCTTGAAGCCAATAAACCATTCTAACTTTTTTTGCCGTTAAGATGAAAAACAGCCAAAGCGTGCAGGCGTCGATCCTGGACAGGCTTATAGATCGGGAGCCGGATGTTACCCGTGAGCCGGTCCAGGATGGTTTTTCCGCCCGGCAAATCATTGACGCTGTTGCCAGAGATCTTGAAAACCTCCTTAATACGAGGCGCAATATTCTGGTACCTTCCGTTTCATACCAGGAGGTGAATAAATCCCTTTTTGTGTATGGACTTCCTGATTTTACCAGTAAAAACCAGGGGAATGTGTCAGTGCGCTCGCAGTTGCGCCTGGAAATTGAGAAAACCATAGCACGGTATGAGCCCAGGCTGAGGAATATCACAGTTCACCTTGATTCTCCCGCCACCGGCGGCCGGAAACTAAAATTTAGAATCAGTGGGGTTCTGATGGTGGATCCCATCTCCGAACCGGTGTTTTTTGACACGAATTATGATTTAAACAGAAGTAACTACTCAATTACAAAATAGCCGATGGATGACGCGCTGCTGAATTATTACGAACAGGAACTGAGCTATATTCGGCAGATGGGGGCTGAGTTTGCCGGGAAATATCCCAAAATTGCCGGGCGTCTGCTTCTGGAGCAAGATAAGTCCGCTGACCCCCATACGGAACGGTTGATTGAGGCCTTTGCCTTTATCAGCGGCCGTATTCATAAAAAAATAGACGATGATTTCCCGGCGATTACGGAATCATTATTTAATGTTATTTATCCGCATTACAATAATCCTATCCCGTCGCTTACCATTGTCAAGTTTGAGCCGATCATGCAGAATATTACCGAGGTCGGCTATCTGCTTGAGCGTGGCACAAAACTTTATTCCAAGCCAATTAACGGTACTCCCTGCCAGTTTACCACCTGCCAGCCCGTGAATATCTGGCCGGTGCAGGTTGTTGAGGCCGGTCTTAAAGAGCCGCGGGTATTGACCAAGAATGCTCAACAGGCCATCCATCTGCGCCTGAAAACGGCCAACAATATCCCCTTTGCCAAGCTCAACTGGCAGAGTCTGCGTTTTTTCCTGCATGGCCAGCATCAGCATGTTTTTCATCTGTATGAGCTGCTGTTCAATAATGTCTGCCACATTACCTGCGAAGCCGCCGGCAGCCGGGACGCCTCCGCGGGAATTACCCTGGCGCCCTCGGCCATCGGCCCCGTTGGTTTTGACGATGAGGAAGGGGTTTTACCCTTTTCTAAGCGCTCGTTTCCCGGTTACCGCCTGCTTTTCGAGTATTTTTGTTTCCCTGAGCGCTTTCTCTTTTTTGATCTTCTGGGACTCGACCGGCTGAAAAGTACCCATATAGGCGACACGCTGGATATCTGGATTTACCTGAACCGGGCTGCCAAGAGTAATCTCGTGGTAAACAAAGATTCCTTTTGCCTCAACGCGGCCCCGGCAGTCAATTTGTTTGCAAAAACCGCCGAACCAATCCGGGTGGAACAGCGCCAGACAGAATACCAGGTGGTGCCTGATCTCAGAAAGCGGGACAGCACCGAGATCTACAGTATTGACCGGGTGACGGCTTCATCAACCGCGGTACCCGGAGAGAGTTATGAATACAAACCTTTTTATTCCATGCGTCATCATTTGAATGAAGATGGGGCGCGCGGCAGACAGGCCTATTGGCACATTCAGCGGCGGCAGTCCGGCAAAAAGGGCGACAGCGGTACGGATGTCTTTCTTTCCTTTGCCGACCTGGACTTTAAACCAACTGATCCGGGAGTGGAGATTCTGCTGCTTCATACCACCTGTACGAACAGGGATCTGCCCTCCAGGCTTCCCTTTGGCGCCCCTGGAGGAGATTTTAATCTTGAAATTGCCGCGCCTATAACCAAGGTGAGCGGTATTATGAAACCAACCCCCACCCGCCGACCCGCGACGGGCGGGGGCCTGCACTGGCGGCTGATATCACATCTGTCCCTGAACTACCTGTCCATTGTTCAGGGTGGTGAGGAAGCGCTGCGGGAAATTCTCAGGCTGTATGATTTTGATAACTCTCCGGCGACGAGGCAGCAGATCAGCGGTATATCAAGTTTGACATCGCATTATGTCACCAAGAAAATGGGGAGATCCCTGGGGCGTGGAGTGCAGGTGGTTATTGAATTTGATGAAGACAAATACGTCGGCACCGGGCTTTTCCTTTTTGCCTCCATTCTGGAACGGTTTCTGGGCCAGTATGTGTCGGTCAACTCATTCAGCCAGCTGGTGGCGCGAACCATGCGAAAAGATGAGGTATTGAAAAAGTGGCAACCGAGAAGCGGCAACCGTATGCTCCTTTAGAACAGCAGCTTGTTGAGGAATTTTACAACTTTTCCTTCTTTAAAGCCGTAGATCTGCTGGAGAAACTTTCCCCGGACAGGAAACCCCTGGGTCAGACCCAGGATCCTCGTCAGGAGGCGGTACGTTTTTCGGTTCCTCCGGGGCTGGCTTTTGCCCCAAGCGATATTGCCGGTTTTTCCCCGGCCGGGAAAGCAGGCCCCAGCAGAATGGATATTGCCTTTATGGGGCTTGTTGGTCCTTCCGGTCTTTTGCCTCACTGGTACAACGAAATGGCTGTTGAGCGGAGCCGCAAAAAGGATTTCAGTATCAGCGCCTTTTTCGATATCTTCCACCACCGGCTCATTTCTCTTTTTTATCTGGCCTGGAAAAAGCATCAGTTCCCGGTAACATATCTGCCCGGCTCCCGAGACAAGTTGTCAGGCTACCTGCTCAGCCTTGCCGGTCTCGGCACCGCCGGACTCAGGGGACGCATTGGTCTGCCGGAGGAATCCCTGTCATTTTACAGCGGACTATTGTCCAGGCAGACGCCTTCGGCCGTTTCCATAGAATCCGCCGTGGCATATTACGCGGGCACTACTGTCGCCGTTGAACAGTTTGTCGAGCGTATGATTCCCTTGTCATTAGAGGATCAGACCTGTATAGGCTCGGCAAACGCCCAACTCGGGGTGGATACGGTGTGCGGCAGTTTTGTCTGGGACTGCCAAACCAAATTCCGGGTCAACCTCGGGCCCATGGGCTTTGATGAGTTCCGGCGGTTTTTACCCAGCGGGGATCTGCTGCGGCCTATTTTCTCATTTGTGCGTTATATGGTGGGTATTGAATACGAGTTTGAAGTACGCGTGCTGCTGAAGCGGCAGGAGATTCCCCCCTGTATTCTGGGGGCGGAGACCTCAGCCCCCCGCTTAGGATGGTCGACGTGGATCAAAAGCCCGGATTTCAGGCAGGAGCAGGATCCGTACATCACCTTTGAGGAGGAAGGGCTGGAATTGATGGTTGGTTAGTTTGGTTAGTTGGTTGGGAGATGTAGTTAAATAAATAAATGGAGTTATTCGCATGGCAATATCAAATCTGAAGTCGTTAATCGGGAAATTAAACACCGCTTGCCGCAAAAGCCTTGAGTCTGCTGCCGGTCTGTGTCTGTCACATACCCATTATGATGTGGAACTGGAGCATTTTTTTATCAAGCTTCTTGATATCAATGATACCGATTTTCAAAAAATTCTGCGTTATTTTGAGATTAATGAATCGCATATGATTGGTGATCTGACCAGAACCATTGAAGAATTTAAAACCGGTAACTCCCGGACGCCGGCCCTCTCGCCGCACATCCCGCAAATGATCAAGGAGGCATGGCTGGTGGCCTCGGTTGATTTTCAGGTGAGCAGTGTGCGCAGCGGCCACATTATCATTGCCCTGCTCACCAATGCCGAGACGGCCAGGGGTCTGTATGCCGGTTCATCGCTGTTTAAGAAAATTTCCATTGAGACGTTGCGCGAGTCCTTTGCTGATCTGACGGCCGGTTCCATTGAGGAAAATGAGGAAGTTACCACTTCGGCAGGCCCTGCTGCCGAAGCCGGAGCCGCCCCCATGGCCGGCGGCCAGGGTCAGGCCCTGGCCCAATATACCGTCAACCTGACGGAGAAGGCCAAAAAGGGTGAAATAGATCCAGTCCTGGGCCGTGATTTTGAGATTCGGCAGATGGTGGATATCCTCATTCGCCGCCGCCAGAACAACCCGATTCTGACCGGTGAGGCCGGGGTTGGCAAGACGGCGGTGGTGGAAGGTTTTGCCCTTAGAATCGCGGAAGGAGATGTGCCGCCGCCTCTGCGCGGGGTGGCCATTCACACCCTTGATCTGGCCCTTCTCCAGGCCGGGGCCGGGATTAAAGGCGAGTTTGAGGAACGCCTCAAGCAGGTAATCAACGAGATCAAGTCCTCGCCGGTACCGATTATCATTTTTATTGATGAGGCCCATACCTTGATCGGGGCCGGCGGGGCCGCCGGGGCCGGAGACGCGGCAAATCTGCTTAAACCCGCCCTGGCCCGGGGCGAGCTGCGTACCATTGCCGCTACTACCTGGGCGGAATATAAAAAATATTTTGAGAAGGACGCGGCCCTGGCCAGGCGTTTCCAAGTGGTCAAGGTGGAGGAGCCGGATGAAGAAAAGGCCCTGGTGATGATGCGGGCCATTGCCCCGTTTATCGAAAATCATCATAAGGTAATGATTACCGATGCGGCTCTGCGTGATTCTGTCCATCTTTCCCACCGCTATATTACCGGCCGCCAGTTACCGGATAAGTCGGTGAGTGTCCTTGATACGGCCTGCGCCAGGGTGGCCATCGGCTTGACCACCAGCCC
>VAPL010606089.1_pt1 | contig 13683 bp, 15 predicted proteins | sample 3395061 | NCBI WGS metagenome assembly VAPL01 (sample SAMN08290444, study PRJNA428436) | hydrothermal vent metagenome | isolation source: Deep-sea hydrothermal vent chimney 2 | place: Pacific Ocean: Juan De Fuca Ridge | depth 2182 m m | reverse complement strand
GTCGCGAAAAAGAAAGTCGCGAAAAAGAAAGTCGCGAAAAAGAAAGTCGCGAAAAAGAAAGTCGCGAAAAAGAAAGTCGCGAAAAAGAAGGTCGCGAAAAAGAAGGTCGTCAGGAAAAAGAAGGCTTTAAGGGCGAGACGTTAAACTACATCCTATATATTTGGAATAAACAACGCGTCTATGTCTTCACGCCCGAGTTATATTTATGGCCTGCATGCAGTGCAGGCCGCGCTGGAAAAAGAACCCGAGACTATTTCGACTCTGTGGCTGGAACATGCCCGGCGCGATGTGCGTGCGCAGAAACTGATGACACTGGCGCGGGACGCCGGTATTGAACTTAAGAAGGTCAAACGGGAAGAGCTGGACAGTCTGGTGGGAGAAGTTCGCCACCAGGGCGTAGTGGCGGCCGCCACTGCGGTGGCCGCCAGAGACGAGGCCTGGCTGAAAAGCTTTCTCGCATCATTGCAGGATCCGCCTTTTCTGCTGGTGCTGGACGGTGTGACCGATCCACATAATCTGGGTGCCTGTTTGCGCACCGCTGATGCGGCGGGTGTGCATGCCGTGATTGCGCCGCGTGACAAGGCTTGTGGTTTGACCGGCACGGTGCGCAAGGTGGCCTGTGGTGCAGCTGAAACCGTTCCCTTTGTACAGGTGACCAATCTGGCCCGCAGCCTGCGTATGTTGCAGAAACAGGGGATCTGGCTGACCGGTGCCGATGCTGAAACCACGCAGGATATTTATGCGGCTGATCTGAGTGGTCCGTTGGCGCTGGTGATGGGGGCAGAGGGCAGCGGTTTGCGCCGTCTCACTCGTGAGCATTGCGATCAGCTTGTTCGCCTGCCGATGTTCGGTAGTGTGCAGAGCCTCAATGTGTCTGTCAGTACCGGAATCTGTCTTTATGAAGCCCTGCGCCAGCGTAAGCAGACGCAGAGCTGAATAACAGTCCTGCGCAGGCCGCTGGAACTTATCTTAAAGCCCGGCATCTTTTTCCTTGTGTCCAGGGCCTGATCTCAAGTAAAATCGCCGTTTTTTAGCGCTTTGGTTCGGATTCTGGGCCTAAGGTGTACAATTTATTTTAACTCCTTGCCTTACCGCAACGGCGGAAGGCTACAACCCGAAGGGAGCAGTATGAGACACTACGAAATCGTGTTTCTGGTCCACCCTGACCAGAGTGAACAAGTTCCAGGCATGATCGATCGCTATCGCGCCACGATTGAAGGCAATGACGGCAAGATCCATCGTCTTGAAGACTGGGGCCGACGTCTGCTGGCTTATCCTATTCAGAAAATTCACAAAGCGCACTATGTCTTGATGAACATCGAGTGCAACCAGGAAACTCTGGATGAACTGGAAAGCGCGTTTCGCTTTAATGATGCGGTCATCCGTAATTTGATTATTCGTCGTGACGAAGCCATTACCGAAGAATCACAGATGGCTAAAAAGGATGAACGTGAAGAACGTTCTCCGCGTCCTGAGCGTAGTGCCGCACCTGCACCGGTCAGCGAGGCCAAACCGGTCGCTGATTCAGGCGAAGCCGCAGCCGCAGGTGATTCTAGTGAAACCGAAACCGCAGCCGCTACTGATGAAGCTAAACCGGCAACGGAAGAAGCCTGAGTTTGCATCGAACTGGTTAACTATATATTTAGGGGAATTTGAAAATGGCACGTTTTTTTAGACGCAGAAAGTTCTGTCGTTTTACCGCAGACGGTATCAAAGAAATTGACTACAAAGATCTGGCTCTGCTGAAAGCCAATGTTACAGAAAGCGGCAAGATTGTACCCAGCCGTATTACCGGCACCAAGGCGCGTTACCAGCGTCAGCTGGCTACTGCCGTGAAGCGTGCGCGTTATCTGGCATTATTGCCTTATACCGATTCGCACAAATAAAAGGATTGAACTTCTGTTTCCCGGCTAATAGTACAGAGCTGAAAGTACGCAAATGAAAGGCTTGGCTGCCTATATCATGCGGGGCCGCTTGCAGGCTTTGCTGGTCGCCTCAGGCTTGCTGCCATTAGCCTTGATGCTGATGCCGGTGAGCTGGCCGGTTAGTTTTTTCAGTGGTGCCGTAGTCGGGCTGGTGACCCTGGTGCAGGGGCTGCGTGAAGGTCTGTTGATCCTGCTGGGCGGGAGCCTGATTGTGTTGCTGCTTGGTCAGCTGGTTCCCGGTAATCCATTGGCGATTGTCGGGTTTGCTTTGCTGGCCTGGCTGCCGGTCTGGTTTCTGGCTATGTTGTTGCGACAAACCGTGTCGCTGAATATAAGTCTGTTGTCAGGCTGTCTGCTGGGCATAGTCGCGGTTGGCGGGTTTTTTCTGATTACCGGTGATCCGGCAACCTGGTGGTACCAGCATTTCACCATCGAAGTTTTGCCGGTACTGGAAAAGGCCGGCATGGTTTTCGATAACCGGTCCAGGCTGGAGGCAGAATTGCTGAAAGCCAGCCATATGATGACAGGATCGCTTGCCGCTCTATTATTGTTGGGGGCGATAGCCAGCCTGTTTATTGCGCGGCGTTGGCAGGCGGGCCTGTATAATCCAGGTGGCTTCCAGACAGAGTTTCATCAGTTGCGCTATGGTGTAACGGTTGCGCTGGCCGCACTGGCGCTGCTGGCGGCGTCTTTGCTTGGACCCGCTCTTATGGGCCGAGGCGTCTGGTCAGATCTACTGGTGAACATGCTGTCGCCAGTGGTGGTGGTGTTTCTGTTTCAGGGGCTGGCGGTTGGACATGCGCTGGTTAAATCCTGGTCGCTGAACTCCGCCTGGCTGGTGGCGCTGTATATCCTGTTGCTGGTTGGCCTGCCGTATAGTCCGGTACTGTTGGCCTTGCTGGGTATCGTCGATAACTGGCTGGATTTGCGGACTAAATTTGGACGTCGAAATACAGGGGGAGCGGGTTAAACCCGAAGCCTCTGGACTGGGCCTCCTTAAACATAATTTTTGAAGATAAATTGAGGTACATCGTGATGGAAGTGATTCTTCTGGAAAAAGTAGCCAACCTGGGTAATCTGGGTGACAAGGTAACCGTAAAACCAGGATATGGACGCAATTTTCTGGTTCCATCCAGGAAAGCGGTGCCGGCTAACAAGGCCAATATCGAAGCCTTTGAAGCTCGTCGTGCCGAGCTTGAAAAGGCTGCCGCAGAAGCACTGACGCTTGCTCAGGCGCGGGCGGAAAAACTGTCTGCGTTGGCGCAGATCGTGATTAAAACCAACGCCGGAGATGAAGGTAAACTGTTTGGCTCGGTGGGTGTTGCGGATATTGCCGAGGCGATATCCGCTGCCGGCGAAGAAGTCGTCAAGCGTGAAGTGAACATGCCGGAAGGGCCTATTCATATGGTCGGTGAATATGAGCTGGAAATTCAGCTGCATTCTGATGTGGTACAAAGCATATCTATTGTGGTTGAAGCCGAGTAAGTACTAACTAAAATAGCTTGAAAAGGTCCACGCTTTTCCAGGCTTAAAGCGGAAAAGAGTCTTTTCCGTTTTTTATTCTGTGTTTTTTCAATTGCGGGCAGTCAATTTTTTCTGTCCGTGATTGAAGCAACGTATTACCTTCCTATAGCCTTAGTGCTATTCTTCTCCATGTCGAAACCGGCATAGAATTGGCACTGATCCCGGTATCATAATAAAAATAATCCTCTATGCAGGATGTATCTTGAGTAAAGCGCTGTTTCAGGCGAGCGGCAACCGGCTCCTGAAAATGCTTTGTCCGTAAGTTCGGGCTACGTCAACTGTACTGTCTATCTGGAGTATTCATGCAAGAAATCGCTTTTCCCGCCCCTGGTCCCGAAATGGAAAACGATGCGATGCGCATGCCGCCGCATTCTATCGATGCGGAACAGTCGGTGCTGGGGGGCTTGATGATCGATAATTCCACCTGGGATCAGGTGGTTGAGCTGATTGCCGAAGGGGATTTCTATCGCCGTGATCATCGCTTGATTTTTCAGGCCATTGCCACGCTCGCCGAAGAAGATCAGCCCTTTGATCCGATAACCCTGAAGGAATGGCTGGACGGGCATGGCAGGCTGGATGAAGTCGGTGGCCTTGCCTATCTGGGTACGCTGTCCAATTACACGCCCACAGCCGCCAATATTGCGGCCTACGCAAAAATCGTGCGCGAGAAAGCGGTATTGCGTAATTTGATCCGGGTAACTACTGATATCGCTAATAACGCCTACCATCCCGAGGGTCGCAACAGCGATGAGATCCTGGATCTGGCTGAAAAACAGGTATTTGATATTGCCGAGAGCGGTGCGCGTGCGCGTTCCGGTTATATCGGGATCAAGACCTTGCTGACCAATGCGGTGGATCGGATCGACAAGCTGTACCAGAACCCTTCGGCCTATACCGGCATCCCCACTGGCTTCACAGATTTTGATGACAAGACGTCGGGCCTGCAGAATTCAGATTTAATCATCATCGCCGGGCGGCCTTCGATGGGCAAAACGACTTTTGCCATGAATATTGTCGAAAATGCAGCGATCAAAAGCAACGCCGCAGTGGCGGTATTCAGTATGGAAATGCCGGGGGAATCGCTGGTGATGCGTATGCTGTCCTCCCTGGGCCGCATTGACCAGCACAAGGTTCGTACCGGTCAGCTTGATGATGCCGACTGGCCGCGCCTGACCTCGGCAATGGGCATTTTGAGCGACACAAATATTTTTATTGACGATACGCCGGGCCTCAACCCTATGGAAATTCGCGCTCGCGCCAGGCGCATCAAGCGGGATCACGGCAGTCTGGGTTTGATTGTGATCGATTATCTGCAATTGATGCAAACGCATGGTAGTTCGGAAAACCGGGCCACTGAAATTTCCGAAATATCGCGCGGGTTAAAAGCTCTGGCCAAGGAATTAAGTGTGCCGGTGATTGCTTTGTCGCAGCTTAACCGTGGACTCGAACAGCGGCCTAACAAGCGCCCGATCATGTCGGATCTGCGTGAGTCAGGTGCGATTGAGCAGGATGCCGATTTAATCGTCTTCATTTATCGTGACGAAGTTTATAATGAAGAAAGCCCGGACAAGGGTACGGCAGAAATCATCATCGGCAAACAGCGTAATGGCCCCATCGGTATGTCGCGCCTGACCTTTATTGGCCAGTACACCAAGTTTGAAAACTTCATCTCGAATAACGCCTATGAGGGGGATTATGCATGAGCCGCGCCTCGCAGGCGGTGATCTGCGCGCCGCAGGCGCGGATTGATCTCTCGGCTCTGCGACACAACCTGGCGCTGGCTCGGCGTTATGCTCCTGATTCAAAACAACTGGCGGTAATCAAGGCCAATGCCTACGGTCACGGCATGCTGCGCGTGGCGCAGGCACTGGAGGCGGCAGATGCTTTTGCCGTGGCGCGCATTTCCGAGGCGCTGGCTCTGCGCAAGGCAGGTATTGGCAAAGATATCCTGCTGCTTGAAGGGGTTAACAACCGTGACGAACTGCAGCTGGCGCAGCAGCAAGGACTGCAGCTGGTGGTGCATCAGGCAGAACAGATCAGCTTGCTGCAACAGGCGACAGGCGAGCCGCTGACTGTCTGGTTGAAGATTGATACCGGTATGCAGCGGCTGGGCTTTCGTCCTGAAGACGTTCAATCAGCGTACCGACAACTGCGTGAATGCTCCATCGTCAAGGGGGCACCCGTGCTAATGACGCATCTGGCCAATGCCGACGATCGCAGCAGTGCCGCTACCGAGGAGCAATGCCGCCGTTTTGATCGTGCGATCGTTAACCTTGAAGGTGAACATAGTATTGCCAATTCCGCCGGTCTGCTCGGCTGGCCGACTACGCGCCGTCACTGGGTGCGTCCGGGAATTATGCTCTATGGTGCTTCGCCCTTCGTCGATAGCTCTGCTGCGGACTGGGATCTGCAGCCGGTGATGAGCCTGGAAACTCGCTTGCTCGCAGTCAAACAATGTAAAAAAGGTGAAGCCGTCGGCTATGGCGGCCGTTGGCGCTGTCCCGAGGATATGCGCATAGGCATCGCCGCTATCGGTTATGGTGATGGTTATCCGCGCCATGCGTCTGATTACACGCCGGTTTTAATCAATGGTCAGCGGGTCAGCATCGTTGGACGCGTATCTATGGATATGCTTGCTGTTGACCTGCGTGAGTGCGGCGCAGCGAAGATCGATGATCCGGTTTTGCTTTGGGGCAGGGCCGTCGAAGGGGGCATACAGCCGGTTGAAGAAGTCGCTGAAAAGGCGGCCAGCATAGCCTATGAATTGTTTTGTCATGTAACCCCGCGAGTTCATTTTATCTATCAGGATTAGCATTTTTTACAGTCTTTCATATAGGGGATTTTGTTGTTGCGCCTTCTCCCCGGCGGGGGGAGAAGGCCGGGATGAGGGGGTTCGAGGCTGATTTTTGAAACCGCACCCCAGCCGCTCTTCCAGTCCTGAGAGAGGAACCATCGGCTTTATGGTCGTTTAAGCGGTGGAGAATTCACATTCACAGCAATCTCGATTGCGTCACCCTTCGCCTGTACCTCTCGTTGACATCAGCTTGCTGGTAGGATAGATTTGTGCGCAAAGGAAGCTGGAATTTCCTGTTCTTTTATTGATTGTTTCTAATCTAAATTTAGATAGCCGACAAGATGGACTTTCGCGCATTCACAATCTATACACGCATGTTTGGCCCGGGCCTGTTGCTTGCAATAGCCATCATTCCCTCGTTGGCTGTTGCGCACAAGCTATGCACCGACTGTCACATAAATAGCGCCCCCGATCCGCTAACGGCGGAATTAACCGCACCTTTGCCTGATCTGTGTCAGAATTGTCACGCCAATAGAACAGGATTAACTGAGCATGTTACGGATGTTGTTCCTTCGATGAGCGTGCCACAGGAACTACCTCTCCTGAACGGTATCTTGAGTTGCACAACCTGCCATGATCCACATGCAATAAGCGGGGGCCAGTTGCGCGTTAGTGCAAAGCGCCTGTGTACAGCCTGTCACAGAATATAAGTCGGCAGACCGGATTGTTTTTTGTTGAGAATTTTATCAGTACAAATTCCTGGAAAATATAAGTCTGGCTTAATCTATTTTACTCGCAGAAATCACCGTCCAGCGCATGGGCACCCGGCAATTGCTTTCACCGAACGTCGTTTTTAGTCGGCTCATTACTTTATTCACCACATCATCGATAGTCGCATCTCCGCGTTGTTCTATTTCGAGTCCCAACGGCGTGCCTGAGACGATACCTCGTGCAGCGTTCTCCGGTCTGGAAAAAACGCATTCACCCTCCAGAGTAGTAAACTGCACATCGGTGAAACCGGCTTTTTCTATATCATGGCGGATCTGCGCCTGATTATGATAGCTAAAAGGAAGCTGAAGAAATGCAGGCGCATCGTCATCAAAAAATTCGGCCAGCATCTCATTGGTGACTTTTGGCAATGGGTTGTGTTCCAGTGCATCCCAAATGCTGAACAGCAGGCGTCCACCCGGGCAGAGTACGCGATGCGCTTCGTGAAAGGCCTGTTGCTTATCGCTGCAGAACATAATTCCAAACTGGCAGGTTACAACATCGAATTGCTCTTTTTCAAACGGTAGTGCCAGGGCGTCTGCAAGCTCAAAGCTGATATTTTCCTCAGTAGAAAATTTCTGTTGCGCATGTTTGAGCATGTCGTTATTCAGATCGCTGGCGGTAATATGAGTCTCGTTTGCTAACTGGTCGCGCAGACAACGAGTTGCGATGCCGGTACCGGCTGCAATTTCCAGGACTCGTTGCGCCTGTGCGCAGGCAACCCGTGCGGCAAGATCTTCAGCACAGCAATGGAAGAACATAGGCCCAAGATAACGGTCATAGTTTTCCGGAATGTTGCCGGTGAATGCGCTATAGATATCGTTCATGACAGGCTCCCTTATTTTTCTGAACGATAGCTAAGATACAGTAAAATATCAGCAATCGCATCCAGCCATCGGTCAGAATGAATTCTCACAAAAAACTCATTGCTGGCGATTCTTCTGTTCACTAGAATGTAGGCGTCAATATCGGTGAGTTCGCACGGGTGCAGCTCACTGGATACCGATGACTGATACCAATGGTGACGGTGTTGCTGAATCGATTGATTACTTCATGAGCCTGCAGGTGAAGGGTGCGGAAAGCACCGGCATGATCTTCAACCCGGTCAAGCCGACCCAGTTCATCATCAATGTATAGCATCCTGAAAGCACAGGTGTTGATGGCGGCCAGGGTGATGCAACATGGATGTATGATCTCACGAATGTAGTGGCTCCGCCTTGCATCCGTGATGAAGATGAGCGTGGTGATGACGATCGTGGTATGTCTCGCTTCGCCGGCAAACAGGCCAGGGTACGGACCTGTAGTAAAAGTGATGATACAAACTTTATCAAAAAGTTGATCAGAGCGGCTAAATAAGACGGCTTATTAACCTGGTAGGTGCGCCCGCACTATAAACGCCTGCTTTCTTTGAGCCGCGTTCCAGGTTAAAAAATCAAGCCCTGCAAGACTCTCTACTCCCACACAAGTGCGTGGGAGTAGAGATTTTTATTGGGAATAATTGTTTGTCGTTTGCCGCTTGCCGCCAAACCAGAATTCAATATTCTTGCTTAGAAATTCTCTGTAGGGCACATAGTGCGAACCGTCACAGGAGAAGGTCAGACCGACTATACCGTTGATGATATTAAATGAAGATGAGCGTAAATAGACAGTTTCATCCGCGTTACGCAGTTGTTTGAATAAATTTAGAACCTGGGCGATATCATCATGGCTAACCTGGGCGCGTTCACTAAGCGGCTGACGGGGATAGGCCAGGCAGCGATCCGGATTGGTCAGTTCATCCACGGTATTTATATGATAGGTGTAGGGATCTTCCATTGACCAGAAAGATGCGCGGGAACTGGAAAAATGAATCTTGGTGTGAAATATGCCGTGATGCTGCATCATATCGGTAATGATATCGATGACTTCGTCCAGACACCGATCCATCGCGCTGAGTGCTCGTTCCTGCATAAACAGGGTGCCGCGGATCGCCGGATCACCTTTGTACTGTTTCCATTCCTGCTCTTCCTCAGCCGCATTTTCTTTTGTCGCGGGTAGATCGTCCACGTCAAAATCAGCTGCGATAAAACCCAGTACGGTCATGCCATTGCGCACGGGATGCATGGCGCTGATACAAAATTTCATGGTCTGGCGGCTTATGTAGACCTGGGAAATAGTATATCCCTGATAAGGCAGGCTGGTTTTAAGATAGGGACGGTCTGAAAGATCCGCGCCGCGCCAGCTGCTATCGACGTTATCGGCGTTAATATTGGAGGATAACAGACGGCCATCTGTATCCACTGCATAGATCAGATGACAATGGGGCAGTAGGGGGATGTTTTTTTGCAGTAATATATCCAGCTTGTCACTGTCATTCCAGTCAGCGGCGCAGGCTCGAGCCAGTTCGGCCATCGGTTCGGCAGTCAACAGGCGCAGGGTCTGTTTTTTTTCACGGATAGTCTGTTCAAACCACGACATAATTAGGCTGGTATCTTAATTTTGTTGAATTATACAGTATGCCATCGACAATAGAGCAATATTCTGACTTCGCTCACGTAATGGCCTACAGGTGTCACTGGCAGGACACCTGATTCCCTGATTCCAGGCCAATATTCCAGGCTAAAATCAGTAATGAGATAGACCGCATTTGTGCCCGGATTGCTGATATTATTTTTCACTGCGTCTTGTTAACATTATAGTGATATTCGCTAAGTTTATGATTCTGTGAGCATTCGGTTAATCGAAATTATTTGAAAAATAGCGTTGGATTGCTAATTAAGAAATTTTTATGGCAAAAAAAGAAAAAATTATTTATCTCTGTAGTGATTGCGGGGACAGTTTTCCCAAGTGGCAGGGACAGTGTGACAGTTGTGGCGCGTGGAATACCTTGAATGAGTTTAAAGAACCCAAAAATGCAAGAAATCCCAAAGGCGCATCCAGCCTGAGCGGTTACGCAGGCGCAAAAGAGTCGGTTCAGAAATTAAGTGCGATTCAGTTAAAGGATCTTCCCCGATTTAGCACCCGGAATAGTGAATTTGATCGTGTTCTCGGTGGTGGCATTGTTCCAGGCAGCGTGGTGCTACTTGCCGGTACACCCGGTGCGGGTAAATCAACCCTGACCCTGCAGACGCTCTGTGAATTGAGTCATGATATTAAAGCTATTTATTTTACAGGCGAAGAATCGCTTTCCCAGGTCGCAATGAGAGCCTCTCGCCTTCGCTTGCCAACCGAGCATTTAGATATTGCCGCTGAGACCGATGTGTTGGCCGTTTTGGCCATGATTGGCCAGCTTCAATCGAGGCTGGTGGTTATCGATTCATTGCAGGCTATGTATCATCCGGATGTGCAGGGTACACCCGGCGGTGTCACCCAATTGAGGGAATGTGCTCATGCACTGACCCAGTATGCCAAGCAGAATAATGTGGCCATGATTGTCATTTGCCATACCACAAAGGATGGCAACGTCGCCGGGCCGCGAGTGGTTGAACATATTGCCGATGTCATGATGCATCTATTAGTCATGGACGGATCACGTTTTCGAGAGATTCGGGCGCAGAAGAACCGCTTCGGTTCTATCAACGAACTCGGCATACTGGCCATGATGCCGGATAATGGCTATCTCAGAGCTGTGACCGATCCCTCCGCTATTTTTTTAAACAGAAGCCGGCAGTCCACCCCAGGTTCAATGGTTGCATCATTGTGGGAAGGTTCCCGTTCGATGCTCATTGAAATTCAGTCCTTAGTCGTCGAGTCGAGCCAGGGTAATCCCCGGCGCCTGGCCGTGGGCCTGGATCAAAATCGACTCAACATGCTGGTAGCCATCTTGATGCGCCACGGAAATCTGGCCATATATGACCAGGAGCTTTACGTTAACCTTGTTGGTGGACTCAAAATTTCCGATCCCAGTACCGATTTGCCTTTAGTGCTGTCAATGGTTTCTTCATTCCGAGATCGAACGATTCCGCAAAGCTGGATGGCTTTCGGAGAAGTGGGGCTGTCAGGCGAAATTCGAGCCGTGCCGAACGGCCTGGAACGCATCCGACAGGCAGCCCAGCAAGGCTTTACCCATTGTATTTGCCCGAAAAGCAATGCCCCCAAAACATCTCCACCAGGCTTCACGGTATACCGAGTGGAGACCCTGGCCGAGGCGCTGGATGCATTAGATTCTCATATTGATGGGTAACAGCTTGGGGTAAATTCTTAAACCTTTACCCCAGCCATGCTCCCAATCTAGCTCCGGTTTGCCTGAATCGTTAATCGTGTATCTTTCCTCTTCCATCATGATAAAATCCCGGCATATTTAACAGGCAGAGCAGCAGGGGTTAATTTATGGCCGGACACAGTAAATGGGCAAATATTCAGCACCGCAAGAAAGCCCAGGACTCCAAGCGGGGCAAACTGTTTACCAAACTGATCCGGGAAATTACCGTGGCGGCGCGCATGGGCGGGCCGGATCCGGATTCCAACCCACGTCTGCGCGCGGCCATCGACAAGGGTCTGAGCGGCAACATGACCAAGGACACCATCGAGCGCGCGATCAAGCGCGGCGCCGGTGCCAGTGACGGTGAAAACTACGAAGAAGTTCGCTATGAGGGCTACGGTCCCAACGGCCTGGCGGTAATGGTGGATTGTCTGACCGACAACCGCAATCGCACGGTAGCCGAAGTTCGGCATGCGTTTAGCAAGGCCGGCGGCAACCTCGGTACCGACGGTTCGGTGGCCTATCTGTTCACCAAGACCGGTACCCTGAGCTTTGCCGCTGGCAGTGATGAAGAACAGATCATGGAGGTGGCGCTGGAAGCGGGGGCCGATGACGTGCAGAGCCATGACGATGGCTCGATCGACGTGCTGACCTCACCGGACGAATTTATGAACGTCAAGGATGCGATGACAGCGGCGGGGCTGGAGCCGGAAATGGCTGAAATCACCATGACGCCATCCACCTCCGTGGACATGGAGCTTGAAGATGCAGAAAAGGTCATGCGCCTGGTAGACGCGCTGGAAGATCTGGACGATGTGCAGAACGTCTACACCAATGCTGATTTTTCTGAAGAAGTAATGGCTGGACTACAGTGACGAGTTACGTGGGACGAGTGGCGAGGAAAAGCATTCTTCTTTAAGCTTCTTTAAGCTTCGCTTCATATTTGGACAAGGCTGCAACTATGCCGGGAACAGGGATGCATATATACTCGTTCCTCGGCCCTCGTTCCTCGTCACTAAATTTTATGAATCGCATACTCGGTATCGATCCCGGCTCCCGTTTGACGGGCTATGGCATCATTGAGATGCAGGAGGGCAAAGCCATCTGGATCAGCAGTGGTTGTATTCGCGTAAAAGCGATAAGCCTGGCGGAGCGCCTGCGGGAGATTTGCGAGGGTGTCCAGTCTTTGCTGGATGAATTTCAGCCCCATGAAATGGCCATTGAGCAGGTTTTCGTTCACCGTAATCCCGCCTCTGCACTCAAGCTGGGGCAGGCTCGGGGGGCGGCCATGAGCATGGTCGCTCTGCGCGCCATTCCGGTAAGCGAATATTCGCCGACCCAGATCAAGCAGGCCATTGTCGGTCGCGGCAATGCGGCCAAGACCCAGATTCAGCACATGACCATGACCTTGCTCGGCCTCAGCAAACTGCCCCAGGAAGACGCTGCCGATGCATTGGCGGTGGCCCTGTGTCATGCCCACGTCAACCAGAGTCTGCTAAAAATGGGTCGCCCGGATCAGCGCAGCACGGCTCGGCGCAGCGGTCGCTGGCGGGAATCCGATCTGGTCACGATTAATTCAGCTAACATCAAAAGGGGTATTAAACGGTGATAGGACGCCTGCGCGGCAAAATTATTAGCAAACAGCCGCCGATGCTGTTGATCGAGGTGGGGGGCGTAGGCTATGAGGTGGAAGCGCCCATGTCTACTTTTTACCAGTTGCCGGAGACCGATGCAGAAGTCCTCTTGCATACTCACCTGATTGTGCGCGAGGATGCGCAGTTGTTGTGCGGCTTCGCCAGCGAAGCTGAGCGGCAGTTGTTTCGCAGCCTGATCAAAACCAACGGCGTTGGCGCCAAACTGGCGCTGGCGATTCTTTCGGGTATGAGTGCGGTAGAGTTTAGTCGCTGCATTCACGAAGAAGACAGCGTCACCCTGGTACGCCTGCCGGGCGTGGGACGCAAAACAGCCGAACGCTTGATTATCGAAATGCGCGATCGTCTGCCGCAGTTGGCAAGTGGCGCAGAGGTGGGATCAACAGAAGGATCGAAAACAGCAGGCGCTGACGCCAACAGCGAAGCACGCCATGCCCTGGAGGCGCTGGGATACAAACCGGCAGAGGCTCAGCGCATGGTACAGAAAATCGCCATCGAAGGACTCAGCAGCGAAGAAACCATCCGCGCAGCGTTGAAAGCAGCGGTGTCGCGATAATAGCCATAAATATTTGTCTTAAACGCGGAGAACGCAAAGGCGCAGAGACGCAGAGAATAAAAATTATTAATAATTAAGGAAACTCTGATTAATTTCGTTCGCACTAAAGTCCTAAGTCTGCCGAAGGTCTCACCAGGAACGCTGGAATTAATCAGCGTTTTCCTAAAATATATGACCTCTGCGTCTCAGCGCCTTTGCGTTCTCTGCGTTAATTATTCATGCTTAAAGTTTTGGCATTCAAAGATTCTGGTTTCTAAAAATATATGATTGAACAGGACCGACTG